>Ga0182792_1001509_pt1 | contig 18654 bp, 15 predicted proteins | sample Passage237B_FD_130497 | JGI IMG/M metagenome (GOLD analysis project Ga0182792, IMG submission 130497) | Cellulose adapted compost microbial communities from Newby Island Compost Facility, Milpitas, CA, USA - Passage2 37B (version 2) (version 2) ...
ATCACTAGGGCAACCACGGTAAATAAATGCTTCGTCATCGTTAGGATGAGTTTATGAGTTTACGATTATTGTTGCGCTTGTTGTTGTTGTTGCTGTTGGAACACCAACGGACCGCCTTCGGCCATCCGCTGGGCCAGTTGATCGACTTTCACACGCATGAACGCATCGTCCGTGAGTTCCATGGGATGGACGCCACCATTGATCAACTGCTTCACGTCGATAAGCGAATAACCGGGTGCTCCCTGCTGGGCTTTCTGCATAAACTCATTGAGTTGTTTCATGCCCGCTTGGAAGGCTTGGTCTGCCGTGGAGATATAGCCGAGACCCGCTCCGCCTACTGCCGTGGCCTCGATAGCCAAGTATTGGCCGTTGACGCGCACGCCGGGATAGGCATGGCCGGGCACGAAGAAAATCACGGGATCCAAACCCTCGCTGGCGAAGACGCTCGCGTAGAGGAAGGCCATTTCGATGCAGAGGCCGGTGTTGCCGGTGATGACCTCACGGGGTAGCCGCACCTTCTGCTGGGTGCTGACAATGTCGCCGATTTCTTGCTGGGCGCCGCTGGTGCCGCTGTACACCATACCCGTACGCCGCGTAGCTTCATACACTCCCATCATGAACCTCACCACCTCTTGAGGATTCTGCGAGACCCCTGCGGTTGCTCCACCGAGTACCTTTTCTTGCACCTGCTGCGTATAATATTTGACTATCGGGTCCTGCGGAGTGATGAATACCGGCGCGAGGTCGTTGTTGTCTTCCATGTCTTGCTGTCCCCTGATTTCGCTGATCGGGATGTTGGTATACAGGTAGTCGTTGCGGCTCAGCATCTGGAAGGGATAGGTCTTTTCGTATTTCTCCGGCTTCCCATTGTTCATGTACGTGATGCGTATCTGCATCCGTTCGCTCGACTGCGTGGTCTTTTCCACCACCCGCTGGGGAAATTGCGGATAGATGGTCACCACGGAGGCTCCACCCGGCAGGATATACCTGATCTCGTCGGCCGTGGTCCAGTCGATGTAACCAGGCACCGAATAATCCACCTTGACATCCTGCAGTTCGCCGCTACCCTTGTTGTCCACCACCACCTTGCAAAAGTAGAATCGCCCGTCAAGCGCCATGGGGTTTGAATAGACCTTGTAAGCCGCAGGCATCATCGCTTGCAACGGAAAAATCTGGATGTCCAATTCCCCATCGCCCACCATCTTCGATACGGCGGTTTCTTTGGTGAAGCCCATCCAGAGTACCACCGCCCCTGCCAGCAAAAAGACGACCGGTAATGCATACCACCACCTTGCCCTTGCGGGTTGGTGCCTAGCCGGCACATAGTCCATGACCTGTTGGGTGTCGAACGTACTGGTGGGCGACGGAATGTCGATGACCTGCGTGGGCATGGCTACGGGCACGGGCCGCGGATCGAGGTCAAAAATAAACGAGGGACCGTTATTACCCAGTTTCACTTCGTCGCCGGGGCTTAGCTCCGCACCGCCGGATACCCGACGACCGTTGACATACAGCCCGTTTCGCGAACCGCTGTCTTCGATGGTTATCCGGCCATCCGGCTGCCGGACAATCCGCGCATGTTGCCGGCTTACCATAAGCTCGCGTTCCGGGTCAAACCGGATATCGCTCTCCGGATCACGCCCGATCCGCAATTCGGGCAGTGCAAAATCAAACGTTTCCGTCTGGTTTGCCTTCGTGCCTCCCTTGTACTTGATTTGATAGTGTTTTACCGTTCCTTCCATGATCTGAATGGTTGTTAATTGTGTTTAATGGATTTACTTCCTACGACATATCGGATGGGTACCCAAAAGGTCAACAGGAAAAGATAACATTCCAGGTCAAAGTTGGCACCTTCGGCCTAAATCCTAAATACCGTAATTGTAGTAGGGCCGTGAGCGGATGGGGATGTGGTAGGGGGTGTACTCGTCACCTTTTTCCTTTCTGATGGCATCCCGGATGTCTCCGTTGCATACGCCGATCAGCCAGGATCCCGGGAACGGGGCCACCGAGCCGCATCAGCAAAAATGAATCGACTATCGACTATGTGGATGCGCAGCGCTTCCTGCGGCCCGCTGACCCCATCGGTTACCGATGTGAGAAATATTGTCCTGACCAATAAGTATTGAGCTTGTTTAAACTTTATTTTTGAAGGCGAAATTGAAGCATCTTTTGTCCAATCGAGGCTCGTTTTTGGGGGCGTAGCTGGTTGCTACGGGCCAAAAAATAGCCGAAGAGTGGGCGGAAGAGGCACAATTGCAGACCAAAGGATAAAGTTTAAACAAGCTCAATATTGCAAGTATCGTGATTTAATCCGGTGTACACAATTAAATGAAAAAAAAGGCGTCAATCGTTTGCTTCGCCAAACAGCTTGCGAAACCGCTGCGGCGTCATCCCCTTTTTTCGGTGGAACAACCGGATGAAATGCGCCAAGGACGCGAAACCGCTTTCCTCGCAAACCTTCCGGATGGACAGTGCCGTTGCGTTCAGCAACATGCACGCGTGTTCAATCCGTGCTTCCTGCACGAAGTCTACAAACGTTTGGCCCGTGCACTGCTTGAAATAGCGACAAAACGTAGGTACGCTCATGTTTAGCAGCTCGGCCACATCCCCGAGATAGATACGGTCGCGCAGCCGATCGACGACATAGGCCTGTATTCGATCCAGCGTATCGCTGCTCCGCAGCCCCATTGTCGTGCTTATTGCTTGGTGCAACGGCGTGCTTTGGGGCTCATCCCCCAATACGGCGAGTATCCGCAGGACGAGCATCAGCCGCTGCTGCCCGATTGCTAAGGGTAGCGAAAGAAGGAATTCGGCCAATGCATCGCGTGTCAATCCATCGAATGCCAGTGCTAGCCCTTCCGTTGAAAACAGCCGTTTCAACCTACCGTGTTCGGGAAGGTCAAAATACCCGTCGCCTAGGAATGAGCGGTAAAACTGGAGTACGATGAACTCGTCATCGGCATCCGGCTGGCATCCGGTAGCCCGTTCGCACCGGAACCAATGGGGCACACCGGGGGCCAATAGGAAAACATCTCCTGCCTGAAACCGCCGGATGGCATTGCCCACGTAAAGACTACCCGAACCCGACCGGATGAGCATCAGCTCATGCGCATCGTGCACGTGATAGGGGATGTTGCAATCCATTCCCCGCAGGTGCTTCACCGCGAAGGACTGCGATGGCGTGATGGGTATGGGACGAGGCTGGGGAATCATTTCCAGCAAAGATAATATTTAACATCAAACTTACCGCCCCTCTCCCATTTCCGCCAACACCCGTTCGGCAGCGGCTACCGCTAGATTGATATCTTCTTCCGTATGAGCCGCGCTGATATACCAAAGCCCGCGTCCGATTACCCGGATACCGCTGTCGTGCAACCCTGCGATAAATTTGCTGAGTTTCGCCTTATCGGCCTTAAGTGTATCGCGGTAGTCAATCGCTGAACCATGGTCTCCGAAATAGGTTACGAACATCGGTCCAAGACCTTGCACCATCAGGTTTTGCCCGCTTTGCTTCGCCGCTTCCCGTAGTCCATACATCAGCCGCTTGCCAAGCGCATACATCCGCTCATATGGCTTCTCACGCTCCAGCACACGGATCGTTGCCAGCGCAGCGGCTACCGTCGGATTGCCCGAATTCATGGTCCCTGCATGAATCACTTTCCCCTGCTCGATGAGCTCCATCCATTGGCGCTTACCCACCACGGCGCTGATTGGATAGCCACTGCCCATGGCTTTGGCAAAAATCGACAGGTCCGGTGTGATGCCGAAGTGCTGCTGCGCTCCACCCAGCCCTACCCGGAATCCGGTAATCACTTCATCAAAAATCAAGGCGATGCCATATTGATCACAGAGTTGCCTCAGGCCCGACAGAAACCCCTGCTGAGGCAGGATGCATCCGTTGTTGCACATAATCGGTTCTGTGATAATCGCTGCCAGCTCGCCGTAACGCTTTTCAACAGTCCGTCTTACCAGTTCCAAATCGTTCCAGGGCAGCGCGATAAAGTCGTCCTTCGATGAGTCCGGCAATCCTGCTGTCCACGGAAATACGTTGGGCTGCTCACGACTGCCAAGCGCATCCACGGAAGGCGTTGAAATACCATACGCCACATTGTCCAGCCAACCATGGTAGTGGCCTTCAAAACGCAAAAATTTCTGCCGCCCGGTCTTCGCCCGAGCTACACGGAATGCTGTTTGCACCGCTTCGGATCCGTCTAAGCAAAAACGCATCAACTCGGCGGAAGGAATCAGCTTGTTAAGTTTTTCAGCCAATTCGATTTCCTTGATATGTTGGCCAGCATAGAGCTGCCCCTGCGCTGAATATTCCGCTACTTCGCGAAGCACATACGGGTGGGAATGCCCCAGGATCAACGGCCCCTGGCTCAAGGTGAAATCCAGGTATTCGTTTCCATCCACATCATAGATACGGCTGCCTTTACCGTGCGTATAAAATAGTGCATGCGGGTGGTTGTATTTGCGGAATTCGGACGACACGCCTGATGCCAGCACTTTCTTTGCCCGTGTCAATAATTGAGCTGATTGCTCGTACGTTGTTATGGCCATAGTCTCTATCTTAACTGATTAATACATTTTTCGCTATTGATTCCGATCCTCCGTTACACTCGGCTTCACCATAAACAGTATGATAGACGCCGCCACGATGACCAGCGAAGCACTTTGGTATATGGTACTGAGGCTCACCTGCGAATCGCGCAGCGCACCACCTGCATATAACCCTATGCCCCCGACCAGGCAGCCGCAGCAATTCAATATGCCATATCCGGTAGCCCGGTATTTCGGATCCACGATCAAACAAAGGATGGGCATCGCATTCGAATCGCTGAAGGATTTTGCGATAGCATAAGTGATGAAGCAGGCCAACGCCAGTGGGAGCCATGTGGTATAGCTTGCAAAGAAGATGGCGGGAGCCGCCGCTGCCAGCCCAAGGGCAGGCACCCATATTCTCGCACGGGCGTTTCGCCGGCTCCAGACATCGGCCAGGAATCCGCCAAGCAATACTCCGATAATGGATGAAGTAAATATATATCCCGTAGAATAAATCCCCGCTACCGTTTGCGACAGGTTGAACTGCTCCTTGAAATAGGTGGGCAGCCATCCGATAACCAACCAAGTCATGATACTCACCAAACCGAAGAACGATACCACCAGCACAAACATCCGGTTACTGAAAAGATGTTTCAACGCATCAAGAAAACGGACTCGGTTACCATGATCCGATACCACGGTTGCCTGATGTTTAGGCGCGTCCCGGAGGAGAAGCAGCAAAACAAGCGCATAGCATATCCCGAAAATCCCGAAAACCTTAAACGCGGCATGCCATTCGTGTTGTTCTGCAACCCATCCCCCAACAAACCCGAGGCTCTGCCCGGCCATGATTCCGGCCATGTGGATTCCCGTTGCCAGCGACCGAGTAGGCCCGCTATGGTAATCAGCAATCAATGCCAGCGCAGCGGGAATGTAACAGGCTTCGCTGATTCCCATCAACGCCCTGGTAAGCAACAATTGCTCAAACGAAACCGAATAGGATGTCAGCCACGTGACCGTTGACCAGACCAATAAACTGACGATGATGACCGAACTCCGCTTGAACTTGTCTGCCAGAAAGCCGGCTACCGGACTCAGCAACCCGTATACCCACAAAAACACGGAGGTAAGCAGGCCAAATTGGGCGTCCGTCATGGGAATGGACGCTACGATGGATGACCTCATCGTGGTAATCATCGTGCGGTCTATGTAATTTAATAGAGCAACAAAAAAAAGCAGGACAACAATCAACCAAGCACGTGGCATTTTTTGATGATTCATATCGACTATCTTATCTTTTCGGTAATATTTCGCACATTAATTCTTGCCACTGCTCCGGGTCCCGGCTCGGTAATCCCGCCGGTGACCAACAGGGTAATATCGTCTATCAGGCAGACGTTGCTTGTCAAAGGCAATCCAGTAGCAACAGACGCCAACAGTTTTCCATCCGTGCCGACCACCTGTACCGCACCCATCCCATAGTGAGCCACCCATAGGCGCCCCATCCCATCCATGGCCAGACCATCGGGTAGATTCGTCCCGGTCGTTCCCGATGGATGTTGAGGTAAATCGCACCAAACTTCCCAATACCCCATTCGGCCCGGCTTATCCAAGGTAATCCTGAGTATGCGGTTGCGGTAGCTTTCTGCAATGAAGAGGTACCGTTCATCGGTCGACAGTACCAAGCCATTGGGATAATCATATCCCTGAGCAACCTCATGACAGTTGCCTGCCGATGACTTGTAAAAGACCCTTCCTTCTTCCCTTACCGAATCGGTAAAATAAAAACCTCCGCTACGGTCGACAATGACGTCGTTTGGCACGTGTACCGGAATCCCTGCACACGATTCGTTCACTTCATACCGTATGAGCCTGCCTTTGGCATCAAACCGCTTGACGACGTGTTCCTTGCTGTCGCAGATCAAATGATGCCCCTCCCGTGTAATGGCCTGTCCATTGGGACACGTTGAAGTCGCCCATACCTTCAGGGATCGCCCTTCCGGCGACATCCGCCAAACCCTGCCTCCGGACAAGTCGGTGAAATAGTACCTTCCTAACTTGTCCCGGACCGGTCCTTCCGTATAAAACGCTCCTTCAAAAAAAACCGTTCGCTCGACTGGCGATGTTACGATGATATCATTCATTGCATAGGTCTTCAAAAGGGAAAAGTGGCTTTCTGCGATTTTTGTAATTGAACTTAGTCATGTCTGCCCGTGTCATCCCTGGCGTGTCCACCTGGATAATGGTCCGGCATACCTTTCCGTAGGCCGCTATAGGTGCGTTGACGCCCTTGGCGACGATTACGTCAAAGCGTTCAGGGGCGATACCGAAACTCGTCAGCTGATTCAGGCTAAACGGTGGTATGCGCAGCGACATGAACATCAAGACACGGTCGGGGCCTATTTCTGCGAGCGCCATTTTTCCCATGTCAAAACTCGCTTGCCCGCCGTGCCGCGGTTCGCTTTCCCGAAATTTTCCGTCCGCCACCAAGCGGGGAACCACATTTATTTTCTTGCGTAGACTCCCGCGTTCGTTAAACCCGGTGATTTCAATGGCTCCGCGACGGTCGCCAAGCTGCTCAACAGCCGCTACCGCTAAAGGGTCATGGATGCACATGAAAAACTTAATCATATGCTTGGCTGCCAAAGCCTCAAGCAACGCGATGCCGTTTCCGGGCGCCCCTCCGCCGATATTGTCCCCCATATCAAGCAGCAAAACAGGTTTTGCCGCTTGTTCAGCCTGCTGCAGCGACATGGCTATGGTATTTTTTACCCCCACGAAACGTTCTTTCCCTTGTATGATGTAATCAAATAGCCGTCGAGCTACCACCTCGGCTCCACCGGAGTTGTCATCGGTTACGACGATGATGGCTGTACCCATCTCGTGCACATCGGCATAGGGGAAACCCAATGCAATGCTGATGGATATCACCCCTGCTGTGCCCGCTAGCCCTTTTGCAAAGCCATAAAGGCTTTTACACGGTTCCAGGCCGGTAAACTGCTGTTCGATGCTGATGGCCAAAGGGACCTGAAGAAGTTTCTGCGTAGGCCGACAGCGTCCTCTGAGGGCATCGACCACAATCATGGCTGCCTCCCTGCCCCGCTCCCGCTGATCTACATGGGGGTTCTCCGTATAGGCGACCAACGCATCGGTGCTGGCGACCATCCGTTCACTTACGTTGGCATGGAGGTCCAGCGTGCCGACAATCAACACCTCCGGCCCCAGCATTTTCCGGAGCCGATGCAGCCACTCCCCATCCATGTCGCTTGCTTTTTCACTCACCGCTGCTCCGTGTGGCACGACCAGACAAGCGTCTATAGCGCCGATAGGGCGGAATGAAGCGAGTAATTCGCTCACTAAAAATTCAAACGTTTCAGCAGACAGCATCCCTCCGGGAGTCGCCTCGGCAAAAAAAAGTGGAAGCAATTCCATACCCGCGTTCTCCACCACCTCGACCATTCCGCCGATTTCATGATGTGCATCGCGGTACTCTTCCCGGATACGCTCACCATACAGCAGATGGCTATTCCTGAAATCGTCCACCGTCGTCCGGCTTTCGACAAACGTGTTCGACTCATGATAAATTCCAACCAATGCTATCCTGAAGGCCACGGCTATTTCCTAAGTTTCGCAATAACGTCGACTTCAAATTTCAATAGGTCACCAAGACATCCGATCAACGTTGTCCTGGCAGGGAACGGGGAGTTGAAATAGTCCCTGTAAATCGCATTGAAATTAGCCAAATCCGCTTGATTGCCAACATAATTCCGCACATGGACAACATCCTCGAATCCTAATCCGGCGGCTTTCAGAATGCTTCGGACGTTTTCGAATGAACGTCTGCACTCCCCCTCGAAAGTATCTACAACGATATTCCCTTCAGCATCCACCGACGCCTGCCCCGAGACAAACAGGAAATCTCCTGCAAACACTGCCGGCGAAAAGGGCAGGTGACTTAACGGAATCCCCTGTCCCGTCAAAACGCTTTTACCACTCATATTCTTTTCTTTTGATAATATCCACTTTGTCCAGCCCTTACCGATTTCCCGCAGTGGCGGCTATGCGCTTAATGTGTTCACCAAGCTCTCCTTCACTTATCGTCAGTAATGCTGCGGCATTTTCTCCAGCCATCCGCACCGTTGACCCGGGGTCCTTGAAACCGTGCCCCGTCACCACACAGACAAGGTGTTCCCGCGGATCGATTTCCTTTTTGCCCAGCGCGTCGATAACCCCTGCCAACGCAACCGCACCAGCTGGCTCGCAGTAAATACCCTCTTGTTTTGCCATACTTTGCTGGCAGGCATAGATGAGCTTATCATCAACGGCATAGCCGTTGCCTTGTGTTGCACCACAGGCCGCAATGACTTCGTCGCCATCCAAGATGTTCGGGACCTGCAATCCGCTGATCGATGTCGTACAGGTCGCCATAGGCATGGCCCTGTGCAATCCATTCCGCAGCGAAGAAGCAATCGTGTCGTTCCCAATCGGTTGCACGCAGTTGATTTTAGGCAGCGTATATCCCGTGTAGTTCGATGTCCATTCCATAAATCCCCTTGCGACAGCGAGGCATAGGCCACCGCCCCCTGCGGGCACAAAGACCTGCACCCGCTGGTGCCGCAGTTGCTGCGCCAGCTCATATGCGATGGCCTGCACACCGGTCATTCCCTCAGGGCTGTAAGCATATGCACTGATTTGAACAGGCGACGAAAGCTCGTGCGCAAGCCCGTCGAGCACCTGCATCACCTTGGCGGAAGTCTCGCTATTCTGCCCAAATCCTTGCACGGTCAGTGTATTCGCCCCATAGACACGCATTTGCTGCAATTTCCCCTCAGGTGCTCCCGCTACGAGGACCAGTATACAGGGCAGTTGCACTGCTGCACAATACGCCGCGAGGGCGGCACCGGTGTTTCCGCTGGAAGTGGCCAAGCATGCGGTTGCGCCGATTCCCAGTAGATGAGCAACGGCACTTGCGGCAAAGCGGTCTTTGTACGAGCCTGTGGGATTCAGGTTTTCCAGCTTGAAATAAAGATTAGGCAGCCCCAGTGACGGGCCGATGTTCCGGGACTTCAAAAGCGGTGTGTTCCCTTCGCCCATAGCTAGTGGATTTCGCCCATTGCCCGAAGGAAGGTGGCGGTTATATGGTAGGATATTTTTCAAAATTTATGGGGGAATTGTGTTTTTTTACTCGCATAGCTGTTCAAATTACAGCTGAATCCGCCATCTGCCACCAAGGTCACACCCGTCACGAAGGACGCCTCATCCGATGCCAGCCAGTAAATCGCATGTGCAATCTCTTCCGGTTTCCCCGTCCGGCCAAGCGGAGTCATCCCGCTGAACTCCGCTTCCAATCCACCGCTGACATCGCGTCCCGCGGCATCGCGGTAATCGGCACTCATGGCCGTCTTGACATTCCCTGGGCATACGGATACCACCCGGATACCTTGGGGTCCGTAAAGGACCGCCAGTTCGTAGGTCAAGCTTTCGATACCGCCCTTGCAGGCGACATAGGCCGGACTATAACCAGCAGCGCGGTCAGCCATGATACTCGAAACATTGACGATGACGCCTCGCTGCTGCTGCTTCATATGGACAGCTGCCGCTCTCGCCATAAATGCGGGAGCGGTAAGGCAGACACACAGGGTTTGCTCCCATGTGTCAAGCTGGATTTCTTCCATCGTTTCGATGGTACGCCATGCCGCATTGTTTACCAAAACGTCGATGCGCCCCCATCGTTCAATAGCCGATGCAACGATAGCCTCCCAATAAGTTTCATCCGTCAAGTCTCCAGGGCAGCTGAGGACCCCCACGCCAAAACGCGTGCTTATCGAATGCGATAGTTCGTCAAGACCGCTTTCCGGCAGGTCCCCAAGGGTCAGGACATACCCCTGCGATGCAAATCGGAAAGCCGTTTCCCGGCCAATCCCACTGGCGGCGCCGGTAATCACCACTACTTTATTGTTTTTATTTTCCATCGATCGTTAGCTTGGTTCGGCGTTTCACAGCCATTATGCCACCTAAAGCATCTCCTTTGCCGACGGCAACCAAATCGCGCAGTAAGAATACCAGGCCGTCATGCGGGGCAAGCACTTCTTCGCGCCGGCCCGTCGAGGTATCTATGATATGACCGAATAACTGGTTTTCGTGGACGAACTCACCTACGTTGACCGCCGGCACAAAAATTCCCGATACTGGAGCCGGCATCTGCCCCTGCAAAAATCCACTGTCCGTTCGGGCATCTTCCAGCCAATAAGACCAGTCTTCCGGAGCATCCATTTCGGGGACTGCCATGGCCATCCCCCAACAGGCAAGGATTCGCTTGACGGCATTTTTGTAGCGGTCAACCACCGCTTTCCTGAAACCGCTCCCACCTCCGAATTCCATGTATACGGCTGGAACACCAGCTTCTCTCGCCACAGAAAGTGTCCTCCCCATCGGGTGATAATCCGTACCCCAAATCAATGGCATACCGGAAGCCAGTGCCATTTTCCGTTGTGCGTCCAATACAGCGGGATGGGGATGAAGCATGTACCCGACCAGCGGGAAAATGTCGAATGCCAGCCCGCCGGTGTGCAAATCGATGAGGAAATCCGCCTGCTGAATCCGCTCACTAACTGCAAATGCCGCCCGCTGCGAAGGACTGCCATGATTGTCGCCCGGACAAATACGGGCAAGGTCGAGACCGTCCTCACCCGTTCTAGTGCCCAACTTGCAGGCTGAGGGATTAGCCAGATGGTCTACGATGACCGTGCCCCTCCGAAGCCAACCATCTCTCAATTCATGGACCAGATCGAGCAGCGCAACGATAGGCTCGTATTCGTCTCCATGAACACCGGCCAATATCAAACCATGCGGACCATCTTCTCTTCCTTTTAGCTGAATCAATTGTTCCATGAATAATTGGTCGGGTTATAAATATGTATTACATATGTACGAGCAAAGATAAACAGAGTAAGTATAATATCAAATATATTTAATAAAAATGTATTACATATTTCATTTAGCGCCGAAATATGTACCTTTGCACACTGTCACACAAACTATATTAAATTATAATGTCTTTAGAAAAGATACGCCCTATCGAAAATTTGACTCAAGTAGATAAGATTGAAATGACCTTGCAGGAATACTTACGTACAGAGAATTTCCAGCCGGGGGACCAGCTACCTAAAGAGGTTGAATTAGCTGAGGCTATGGGCGTTAGCAGGACAGCCATTCGCGAAGCACTATCCCGGTTCCGTACACTTGGTATCATCGAATCCCGCAAAAATCGTGGTATGGTCCTTACCAAACCGGATGTGTTCAACAACATGGAGCGCGTACTCAATCCACAACTATTGGACGAAGAAACCATGAATGAAATTTTCGAGATGCGCCTGGTTATTGAACTCGGATTGGGCGATATCCTGTTCCTGCGCAAAGATGAGACGAAATTAGCCCGTCTCGAGAAAATCGTAGAGAAAGAAGAGCTCGCGCGGAAGCCTATCGATATCGTGAAATACGATGTCGAATTCCATTCGATGCTCTACATCATTTCCGAAAACAGCACTATCCAGCGTTTCCAGAAAATGCTGCTCCCGATTTTTGATTACGTTTATAAACGCGTCACCGAAAATCACGAGGCCTACGTTCACCCCAACCATACGAATCGCGTCACCCACCGGGACTTGCTTAACACACTGAAATACGGAACCCCGGAAGAGTTCCGTACCAATATGCGTATGCATCTAAGCATGTACTTCAAAACGCTCGGACACCTGTAACCACTCTTTACAAGCGGGTATGCGCTTATTCGCCATCGCGCCATCCGCCCCGCTTTGTTCTGGTAAAATAGGTTAGGTTCTCCAGTTGGCTTCGCTGCTGCGTAAGCAAACTTGCCAAATAGCCGCCAATGACCGTAGACAATACGCTGACCGCCCCGTAGAGGTAGCTGTTCATTTCCGTATAGCCTTTTGCCAACCAAACGGCTACTACCCCGGTGGCCACACCGGCAATTACTCCCTTAGAAGTGGCCCGCGTGGTAAAAATCCCCAAGATGAAAACACCGGCCAGTGCCCCGCCCAAAATCCCGAGTACTTCCATGAACAGGATAAACAAGAATTCCACGTCGAGCCACGCTACCAGCATAGCGCTCCCGATACCGACCAATCCGACAGCCACCGTCGCGATCCGGGCTGTAAGCAGATTTTCCCGGTCATTGCGCACGCGCCTGAACTGCGGATGGACGTCCGTCACATAAGCTGCCGACACACTATTCATGCCTGCCCCAAGCGCCGACTGACTGGCGGCGAATATGCCGGCGATGACCAACCCGGCAATTCCGGTCGGCAACTCCTGTACGATAAAATAGGGTAGGATTTCACCTACCTGTTCGGAAGGAATCGCACTTGGATTATCGGCGTAAAACACATAGAGTACCGTACCGATACCGAAAAATATGATGATGGAAGGAAGCACGATGAACGCATTGGTCCACAAGCTTTTCGCAGCTGCCTTTTCGTCTTTCACGGTCAGGTAACGCTGCACAATCGTCTGATCCGACGTATATGGAATGATATCCAGAAAGAAAAAGCCCACCACGCATACCCATAGTACTGGTTTGTCATAGTCCCATTTCAGGTGAAACAACGTAAACTTGTCGGCCTCCATCCCCTTTTGCAGTACGCCTTGCAACCCTCCGCTTATGCTGTTGGTGGCCACCACCAGGCATAAAACCGCCCCACCTATCAAAATAATCACCTGAACCACATCCGTCCAGATAACCGCCTCCATCCCCCCAGCCACCGCATAGAAGATACAGATTATACCCATGATGAAGATAAGCAGGTAAACATCTATCCCAGTGACAGTGGATATGGCGATGGCCGGCAGAAACAACACAATTCCGATCCTGCCCAATTGAAATAAGATGAAAGATAAGCTGCCGATGACCCGTACACGGCGGTTGAACCGGTGTTCAAGGTATTCATAGGCCGATGTGACGCTCAGCCGTCTAAAAAATGGGATGTAAAACTTAATGACAAACGGTACGGTAAATAAAATCATCACCGATCCTATGGCCAGTGACCAGTCCGTTGCATACACAATCGCCGGTGTGGCCATATAGGTGATGGCACTGATCTGCGCACCAAACAAACTGATACCAGCGGCCCACCATGGGATTTTTCCGCCTACCGTGAAAAAGTTGTCCGTTGTTTGATCCCCGTGATGAAACCTGTAACCGATCCATATCATAAACAAGAGGTAAACGACGAGTGCAGACCAGTTTATCCAGCCAAAGGCAACCTGTTTGGTCAACGCAACTGCGCCTGCGGAAGTCGCACCATTGTACTGTTCACCTCCGATGACCACCCATTGGTTTCCCCATTTGACGACCGGGGCATCGATCCTGCGTTCTGCTTCGGGTATTTCCCCAAGGCTCAACCATGAATTGCTCGCCGCGTGGTAGGCATAAAGCGCCTCCACCATATCGGGATGAGGATCGATTCCGGTCATGCCCCCCACAAATAGAATATGATCGGACCCCGCACTAGGGGCTGGGCTGGGGCCACCAGCGAGGCCAACCGGCATTTCAGCCAGTTCAATCCATTCCCCACCACTGATCTCGCCCCCGCTGTAATGTGGGGAAAACCGGTAGGCATCCCTTAAGACGCCTCCTTCACCGATGCCGGATCCGCGTCCGCTGCCCAAGCCGCCAAACAGGAAAAGCCGGCCGCCAATCGAAGCGCTTACGGCATGCGTCCTAGCCGCGCCCGGCCAAGGATCCAGCGCATGCCAGGTCGTACCGACCGCTTTGCTGGCTAGGTTCAACGTAAAGAAATATGTTCCAGGCGCTCCTTCAGGCGCCGTGTTGCCTCCGGCGATGAGCAAGTGGTCGCCCACCAATGCGCCGGTCATATGTGCCAAAGGCACAGGCAATGGGGCAAGTGTGTCGATGAGTACTGTCCCCTTTTTGTAGCGGATGCTGTAAACAGCCGTGTGGTGTTGGCCATCGCTGCTCCCGCCGGCTACAATGACCCTATCTCCGTAGGTGGCGGAAACGCCGTAAGCCAGCGGGACCGGCAGGCTTTCATTAGCGAGTTCCCACGCGGACCGCCCTTCCTCCAAGACATAAATCCGGTTCGACCACTGTTTTTGCAGGTTTCCGCCGCTGCCGTGGAATTGGACTCCCCCCATGCAGAGGAGGAAACCGTTGCTGACACCGGAAAACATGCCGGAAAATCCGCGATGGTCAGGAAGAGGGGGTAGCTTTTCCCAGTTGAATTGATCTGCATGCCGCCCAACGGCTAGCGTTGGAATCGCTAAAACGGCAAACAGCAGTATAGCACGTAGTTTTTGCATATAAAATTAACTATCAAGTATTTTTCCCATTCAACCGCCCCATACCACTGGGAAACGCCCATCGTAAATTTTGTCACCAAGTTTATGGAAATAATACATGGTCCGTGGTGGTTTGCTGAAATCCAGTTTCCCTTGGCGAAGGCGTATCTCATCGAAATGGCCAAATCGGGAATATATGCTATGCCACCTATCCGTTTCCTGATCCCAGGCATCCCAAATGTAGATTCCGGATGCTCCTTCCTCCACAAAGGACAAGCCTTGTGCAATCTGCTGGTCGATAGCCCAATGCGTCGCCAAGGCTGGATGGAACGGAATGCGTTTTGGTCCACAGACCTCACGGAAAAACCCCAAATCGAATCCTCCTTTTTTAGTGGCTCCAAAATCGTATGGATAAATGTAGATTTCATCGAGTAATCCTTCGTCCACCAACCGCCGGATGTCCAATCCATATTGGATGTTATCTTCGTTGGTGCCAAGTACCGACGCACTGACGAGCAACCGCTCGCCATGCTGCCGGACGGCTTCCTCGCCGTCAAGCATCTGCCGGAGTTCCTTGAAAAAGGATACAATGATATCCGAACGCATTCCGATGATGCGCGGATCGGATTCATCGATGGTTTTGGGATCGAAACCGAATTTTTCGTGGAACAGCTTGCAAAAGGGTGCTTCGTAGAGCACAACCGGAAATCCACGGTTAAATACCAAGTGGACGCCATCGCCTCCCAATCCCACCTGTTCTTGCAATAAAGCTATGGCATGCCTGCGTACTTCGGGTACCGCCCAACTCATTCGGGCTACGGGCATACCGTCTGCATCTACACACCGCCATTGGGGGTGATCATTGAAAAAGGGGGTTTGCCAGAAATCTGCATATGGCTCTAGGAAGCTCCATCCCGCCGGGCGTAGCCCTACATGCACCTTGATGCCCATGCCGTGCGCACCATCGATTAAGGTCTTTATGGGGTTGATTCCCTTTCTGGCGAGTTCGCTGACCGCGTCGACGAAATGGCGGTGCCCAATTTCGGTGAATGCATCGAAGCCCACACCCGGCATGTGACCGATTTCAGAGGGGTAGGCGACTTTATCGCCGCCCCAGGTCGAATGGAGTAACAGTGTTCCGAAATCCGTGTAGCGGAATGGCTCCAATTCGGCCAACAAGTCTTCGGCCGTCCTTGGGCTCCGGTGATAGATGAAGCTGAAACCATCGCAGGAAAAGGCCATCGTACGATGCGACGGGTCACTGCGCTCCATGGTGACGCGCTCGATTTCCTCCGATGTAAGTGGCACGAGCTTGACATGGGTGACCCCACTCGCCTGTGTATACCCTTCGGTTTGCTGACTGATTTCTAACCTGCTGTTTCGGTCCAATTTGGCCGCCTTGAAAAACAGCTCCTGCGAATTGGCATAATAGTCACGGATACCATTGCTTCGCATCACGGGCGCTACGTCTGTATTTAGCTTAACCCACGCCGAGCATCCGGTATAAACGCCAACAAAGATGGCATACCATCCTTCCTGCTGCAGGGACAAGGTGATTTTCGGTGCTTTGGTATCTGGCCCGGCCCAGATCATCTTACCTGAATATCCGGTTCCACTACCGGTTGGCGCCGTCCCCGGTGGTGTATCCCGCATCGCATAGCTTATCACTTTCCAGTGTCCGCTCCTCAACTGCTGGGAAAAGGCGGAAACCGGAGCGCCTTGGGTCATGTCCGTCAATACAGTTGCTTGCGAAGCATTGGCCCAGTCGTGTAAGGCCGAACCGCCCCAATCTTGGGTCACTTGGGTTGCTGGCATGGGGTTGTGGTCAGCCAACTTATCCCCCGTCAGCAGGAAAAAAAGGGACACCATGCAAGTCATCTTTTCCATATGTTCTATCGATGTTCGTCCAGTAACCTCGAGATTGTCGGTTCCAGTGCAGCCCCGAGTGTTTCATAGCCCTTCGGCGACAAATGCACATTGTCTACGGTAGTCAATTCACTTGAAACGCTTCCATCCTCTGCCAGGAATCTTTCGCTGATGTTCAGGTAAAAAATCATCCGGTTGTCTGCAACCGCCGAAGCCAACTCGCTCGCCTTGTTTAGCCGATAAGCAGCAGCTGCAGTCGCATCGCCTCGGGGAAGGATACCCAGTAACAGGATTTTAGTGTCCGGTAATTTTTTCCGAAGCCGGCAACAGATTGCTTTGATTCCATCCGCTATCTCCGAAGGCAGGTAGCCGTTGACATGGTTGCTCCCGATGAGGAGCACCGCCAGCTTGGGGGCTATCCCGTCGATCTCGCCGTGATCAAGCCGCCAAAGCACGTGTTGGGTCCCGTCTCCATCGACACCCAAATTCACCGCATTCCGGTGTCCGTAATAGCGTTCCCACGCCTGTATCCCCGATGATTCCCAACGCTGTGTAATCGAATTGCCGATGAATAGCAAATCGACATTTCCCTGCTTGATCCGTTCCAACAGTTGGAGATGCCTGTCCATCCATACTTGGTGTGGCCGGGTAACGGGTACCACCGCCGCATGCTGTGCCTGATTGCCACAAACCTCTTCGACTGCCCGCGAATACCGCGCCGACGTACACCCCAGGGCGCCGATTAGGACCGCGCCCGCCCAACAGACAAGGTATGATCTACTCATCGTGTGTTGTTAAGAAGGGAGCTGTCACATGTGCATCGGCGATTACCTGATTGTCAACCAACCATTTTTTTACCCGATATAGCCAATTCCGTTGCGGATCGGCAGACAATAGGGCAACCAGTTGGGCGAAGAAATCCCGTTGGTACGCCATCGCGCTGCAGCGGTTGCTCGAACTTGCCGCCGCATACAACTGCTTCAGTAAACTGATGAATGCCACTCCGCCCCCCGAAACCACGCCGTCGGCACCCATCAGCAAGCTGGAGTCAAATACCGATTCATCGCCCTGCATAATCGTGCCGGGCCGCCGCTCCCGATCGGGATAGCGCCGCAAAAGCTCCACGAAATTCACATAATTGCAACTGGAATCCTTGATGCCTGCCACCTTGTCCATATTCAAAATCTGTTCAAGTGTATCGGTACGCACCGGGTTGCCCGTATAGAGTGATGCATTATAAAAAATCAAGGGTTTCTCGATTGCGTCGGTAATCCTTTCCACATGTTGGATGACACTTTCCGGATCGGGAAATTTGTAGTAGTACGGAGCGGTACAGACGATGTAATCCACGCCATACTTATCGATTGCCTTCGCATTTTCTACGCTTGCCCTCGTCGAGGCTGCTGAAGCCGTGGCCAACACCGGTATCCGGCCATTCACATGCGCTACAGTCGCCTCCACCAGCAATTCTTTTTCGCTGTCCAGCAAGGCCGTCCCTTCGCCCATGGTACCCAATATCATCACGCCATTGGCCCCTTCGTCGATGCAGTGATCCAATAGTGTACGCAACGACGGAATGTCGATGTTTTCGTTGGCTGTCAAGGGTGATGGTATGGCAATTATTACGCCCTGAAGTTTTTCCGTTCTCATTAAAAATCTAGCTTTTGATGTAATTATTCGTCTTAATCTCTATTTACTTTCTTGTTTTTACCTGTATTTCGGCGATGAGCAAGCCCTGGTCGGGGTGCTCACCAATGGCATTCAAACGGAGGTAGTTAGCGAATCCCGCTTGGCGCGATAGCTTCAGGCGGCCTATGGTAGCCTCGTCGATAGCAACCTCGCAGAACCCTTCGGCACAATCCCAATCTAGCGACAGGTCATACCATCGCTGGGGTACCAATTGCATTCCTGAGCCTGCTAACCTTCCAT
>Ga0182792_1001510_pt1 | contig 18651 bp, 12 predicted proteins | sample Passage237B_FD_130497 | JGI IMG/M metagenome (GOLD analysis project Ga0182792, IMG submission 130497) | Cellulose adapted compost microbial communities from Newby Island Compost Facility, Milpitas, CA, USA - Passage2 37B (version 2) (version 2) ...
GCCGACACACCGACAATCTGCTTGGGGCTGATGTCGACGTACTGGATGTCGGCCGAGTCGACCTGAGTCAGGTCGCCGTCGACACGGGCCAGCGTGGAGCCCTTGCGGATCTTGCCTTCCAGGTCCAGCACGTCGGCCGGGCCCAGGGTGATCTTCATTTCTTCGTCGGCGCGGAGGTAGGCGATGTCACCAGTGAGCTTGCCATCCTTGACCACGCGGTAAGGCGTGAGGAGGAAGCCATACTCGTCGATCTTGGAGTAGATACCCAGCGACGAGATCAGACCGATGTTCGTACCTTCAGGCGTTTCAATCGGACAGATTCGGCCGTAGTGCGAGATGTGAACGTCGCGCACTTCGAAGCCTGCACGCTTACGGTTCAGACCACCGGGGCCCATCGCCGAGAGCGTACGTTCATGCTTGAGCTGCGACAGCGGGTTGGTCTGGTCAACCACCTGCGACAGTTCGCCACGACCAAAGAAGTGCTCGATGGCCGAGGAGATCGACTTGGAGTTGATCAGGTCCGCAATCTTCGCCAGTTCGTCCGGATCCTTGACGCTCATGCGTTCCTGGACCGTGCGGCGGAGCTTGAGGAAGCCCTTGCGCATTTCTTCGACCGCCAGTTCATCCAGCGTACGCATACGACGATTGCCCAGATGGTCGATATCGTCGATGTGGGCCTTGTTGCGGCCGTTGCGCAGGTCGAGGATGTACTTGGTCACGTGCAGGAAGTCTTCCGCACGCAGACACATTTCCGTTTCCGGAATGTTCAGATCGAACTTGCGGTTGATGCGGAAGCGCCCCACCTTACCCAGGCGGTAGCGGTTCGTATCAAAGAACTTTTCCTTGAAGAGCGCACGGGCCTTTTCCACCTGAGGCGGGTTGCCCGGACGCAGACGGGCGTAGAGGTGCAGCAGAGCAGCTTCGTGCTCGCTGACCTGCAGGCCCAGATCAACGCTCTTTTCTTCCGCGATGGTGTTGAGGATCAGCGGGTCGCTGGCATCCACAATCACACGAACCTTCTTGAGGTTCGAAGCGAGAATCTTGTCTGCGTTTTCGCCGATCAGCGCACCGGGGCGGACGAGTTCTTCGCCCGATTCCGTGTCGATGATCGCGTCAGCAGCGTAGTGCTCAGGCTTGACCTGCTCGGCGGGCAGCTCCACCACGTCGTAGAACGTGCGGATGATCTTGTCCGTCGAGGAGTAGTCTTCATCCAGTGCACGCAGGAACGTGGTCACCGGGATCTTGGTGGACTGGTCGATGCGCATGAGCAGGACGTCCTTCTTGGACACTTCCAGCTCAATCCACGAGCCACGCTCGGGAATGATGCGTGCCGAGTGCAGCGGGCGGTCACCTTCGTCCGAGGCGATGGAGAAGTCCACGCCGGGCGAACGATGCAGCTGATTGACGATGACGCGCTCAGCACCGTTGATGATGTATTCGCCGCCGCCGAGCATGATCGGAATTTCGCCCAGGTAGATTTCTTCCTGAGGAATTTCCGCCACGTCCTTGCGAACGAGACGAACACCCACGCGGAACGGCATGCCGTATGTCAGACGGAGCTGACGGCATTCGTCCTGGGTGTAGCGGGGTTCATCAAGCTTGTAGTACAGGTACTCAAGCTTCATGTTCCCGTCGTAGCTGTCGATGGGGAAAACTTCCCGCAACAACGACTCCAGACCGAGGTTTGGATCTCGTTTGTCGTAAGGAAGTTCCTGCTGCAGGAACCGCTCGTAAGCGGCCTGCTGGATTTCGACCAGATTCGGGACAGACAGGGCGTCTCCACGCTTGGAGTAGTCGCGCACGGTCTTCAATAGCATCGATCACTCCGATCTATGCGGATATTAAAAACAGCTTGACGAGTGTTTGGGGCGATCACCAACGCTGCCAACCTAATGACGCAAGCAGGCCAGTATAGGACAATTTGTAAAATGTTACAAGTTGAGCGGACTAAAAAATTGAAGTCATCGCCCTGCCCCATCTTGTGAAAGTTGCGATCGCAACCCTCAAGACGGACCAGACCGACGCTCCTTCAGATGGGCAAATCCATATTTTTCAGCATGAAACCTCTTGAAAACGACCTTTTCGCCCTCCCTGATTACCCCCTGTGCCGCCCCTGTTGCGGGCAGGCCCAAAGGGTCGATTTATCCCCCGCGAATCCCCGCGGACCAATCGCATGATTCCGATAACTTCTTGTCGAAGTTCGGCGGTCAAGCCTTGATGGCGTCGAGGTGGCGTGGGCTGGCGGGCAGGTGATCGGACCGATCTCCAATTATAGACCTCCCCACCGGGAAACCCAAGCAGAATTTTCTTCCACATCGCCGGGAAAGTGAGCCTCCGTCTGCTGGGGTTATCCCTGACCACGTGCGATTATTCTGCCTGTAGCGGTTATGTCGGGCAATCAGGCGGTCGATGAAGTAAGTGAGATGTCCTGCCTCCCCTGCCAGAAATCGACCGCCCGTCGGCTCCTCCATGGCCTGGTCGGGTCCACCAAGGCCCTGCTCCAGCTCGACAAAGCCGATGGCGATGTCATCCTCCACCGACGGATGACCTGCAGCGTCTGTCCGCACGCCCTGCCCTGCAAAGGCAACCCCGACGAAGCCTGCTGGTGTGGCAAGCTCTGGACAGGCCTGGCGGGCCACGAACAGACCTGTGGCTGCAACATCCGCCTCAAGACCCGGCTCAACAGCGAAAGCTGTCCGATGGGCAAGTGGTAAATACTCTGCTGCATAGCCAAAGAAAAACCCAGGCATGCAAATGCCTGGGCTTGGTCGTATTTGATCGTTTTCAGCCTTAAAAAGCCGTCTCAGCGGACGTTCTTGCCATTGAGGCCCAGACCGTTCCAGTAGCCCATGTCAACCAGGCCATCGCCGTCGATGTCGTCCACTTCGGTCATCTTCATCGACCTGGCATGACCATCGACAAACGCCATACCCGCCGCCCCACTGTTACGCATGGCAGGCGATGAGCGATGCAGCCAGTCTGCAGGATCCGTGCGAACCGGGTCGCCAATATTGTAAGAGTTGGGCTGAGGCTGCCTGTAGTAGTGATACCCTTCCGAGCCACGGCCGGGAACACTACCTTTGGAGCCAACGGTCAGCGTGCCCACAGGAGGATCAATGGCATAGGTCCCCTGACTGCCCAGACCTGTCCCGGGCACCATCGAACCCGAGGTATCACCCACCAGAAAAGTTTCAGACGGCGCCTTCACATCAATCCCCAGTCGGCCGTTCCAGCCTCGAGGATAGCCCGCATCTGCATTCCGGCGGGAATTGCCCAGAATCTGGAAGTTCCAGCCATAACCGCCATGCCTGTCCACGGTTTCACTGGTCGCGTCAGGCAGCTGCGTGGGCGTCGCTGCTGCGGTCAGCGCCGCTTCATCCACAGCAGCAGCAGCGGCTTCCGGGTCCAGACCAAACACCGAGTGCCAGAACACAATCGTCATTCTGCTGCGTTCCGAGTCGGTAATGTTCGGGCTCAGGTAAATCTTGGGCGTACGCAGGTAGGGATACAGGAAGTCCACCCAGCGGGTCTTGACGTTCCCGATGCCGCCCACGCTCACCTGGGGCACGGAGGACATGAATACGAAGTAATCCCTGCGATCGGCGTTGTAAGCCGCCGAGGCAATGGCAATCTGACGCAGGTTCGACAGGTTCTGCGACCCGCGGGCGGCCCGCCTGGCCGCGCCGAGCGCCGGCAGCAGGATCCCGACCAGAATCGCAATGATGCTGATCACCACCAGCAGCTCAATCAGCGTGAAACCCTTATGGCCAGACGAACGATTCATTTCAGCCCCTCTCAGAGAGCAGTTGAATAAGAACCCGATTGCAATTGATTGCGAGTATCAATCACAGATCGGCAGATGATACCGACTCTCAAGTGCAACGCAACCGAGGATTTCCTATCAGGTTCAGGGCCAGCCAATCCATGAAAAAAGACCCGGGCGATGGGCCAAGGTCTTCGGGGTGTTCATCGTGTCAGGGGTGGAACTGGCCTGCCCGCCACGATCGGCTTGATGCATGAGCTGTCTGTGGACTTGTCAGATGGTCGTTTTCATTGAGGCCCGCTTCCCCTTCCGTCATTCCTGCGCCGGGACGACGGGAAGCACACGCCATCCATAAGCAAGGCCTGTCATGTCGAACATGACAGGCCTTGATCAATCCACTATCCATCGCCAGACATACAACCCCATCACTGCTTCAGCTCAGGGAACATCTGCTCCACCTTGGCTGCGTTAGGCAGCGCGTGGAACTGGATGTAAGGCTGAAGCGGGTTGTTCCTCGCATAGTCCTGGTGATAGCGCTCGGCCGGGAAAAATTCCTTCAACGGTTCCAGCGTGGTCACAATTCGCGACCTGAACAGGCCAGCTTCCTCCAGCTGTTTGATGTAGGCCTGGGCGACCTTCTTTTCTTCTTCGCTCTGATAGAAGATGGCCGAGCGGTACTGCGTGCCCACGTCGTTGCCCTGCCTGTTGAGCTGGGTCGGGTCATGCGTGGCGAAGAACACCCGCATCAGCTGGCCATAGCTGATCTTTGACGGATCGTAGGTAATGCGGATCACCTCGGCGTGGCCGGTGTCGCCTTCGCAGACGCGCTTGTAATTGGCCGTCTCCTTCGAGCCGCCCGCATAGCCGCTGTACACGTCGCTCACGCCTGCCAGCTGTTCAAACACGGCTTCGGTGCACCAGAAACAGCCGCCTGCAAAGATCGCCTGCGCCTCTTTCACGCCAGACTGATCGAGATCAATCTTCGGATGCGGGAAATCGCCAAAGACATCGCTGTGCGTATTGGCCACGTCGGCCTCCTTTGCCAGGGCCTGCTGCGAGGCCCCCTGACTTCTATCGGGTGATCGGGTGGAAACAGCATCATCAGGCCGGCTGCCACAGGCAGTCAGCATGAGCGCCAGGCCGATGATTCCAATGAATTTCAGATGCATGAGTGACATAGGGAATCTTATCCTGCTTCAGATCCGGATTCCTTCAGTCATGACCTGATGATATACCCTGCCCCTGCAGACTCACTTGAGTTCCATGCCCAGCATCCGGGCGAAAGCCGGATAATCCAGCGCCGTGTTGTGGTCATGGACAATACGCCACTGACCATCCTGCAGTTCAAAGACATAGGTCAGCCAGCTGACCACAGGCGTATCCTGCGGCTTGGCGCGATAGCGATACTGAACCAGCGCCATGGCCACATCCTGCCCGACCACCTTGTGGACGACCTGGCCTTCCCAGATCCAGTTCGGATCCTTGAACCACTGCTCATGGATGGCCACCGATTCCTCAGGCGTGGTAAACGCATGGCCGGTCTGAACGATCGTATAGAGCCTGTCGCCCCGGGTCAGGTGCGACCGGAAAGCCTCAAGGTCTCTGTCGGCGATGGCTTTGAAATGAGCCTGCAGAGCAGCGTCAAAATCGGGCTTCACGATCGTCCCCCCGTGATGGATCGCCTCGTCAGAAGCGATGCGTCTTACTTGTTTTCAGGTGTGACCACCTTGGTGTCCAGCTCCTGCGTTTCCCGGCGGAGCAGAGCCCGCATCTGGCTGGCGCGATCGATCACGCGATCGGCATTGGCAGGCGGCATCAGGCTCATGTTGAAGTGCCAGCCGATCTCCACGCGGTTGTTGGGGATCATCTCGGCGATCAGGTCGGGCCCGGGCGCTTCCCACCACGGAGCCTTGGCGCTGCGGACCTCGGCCAGAGGCTGATAGCCATCATGCTCGAGCCTGACGTTGTACTTGCCATAGTAGGTAAAGGGCACGCTCACAGGCGTACGCCCCACTTCTTCATCGTTGAGATAGACCAGCGCGCCGGGCGGATCGGACGTCACGCTGATGGTCCGCTGCACGCAGCCCAGGGTGAAGGTGGCAAGCATCAACAGGGCCAGCATCGCGCTGCATTGAATGGATCGTTTCATGAGCATGTCCCGCATTGTAGAGGAAGCCGGCCTTTATGCCATCCCGTAGTCATCGTCGTCATGGTCCTGCAGGACCTGCTGCATCGCCGCTTCGATGGCGTCACGCCCGTAGCCTCGCCTGGCCAGAGCGCCCCAGAGCCGGCGCTTGCGCGTAGGACCATCAAGCCTTTTCATCGAGCGGACCTTCTTCTTGGCCAGCCGCAGGGCCTGCTCGAACTGCACATCGCTCTGCTCGAACTCGGCCACGATGCGGTCGATCACCTGCTTGTCGATGCCCTTGGCCCGCAGCTTCACGCGAAGCATGGCCGGCCCGGCGTGACGATGCAGGGTGTACTCCCGCGCCAGCGCCTGGGCGTAGGTATCCTCATTCAAGGCCCCGATGGCCTGGACCTTATCGAGCACCTGCGTGACGATGGCCGGGTCGTGCCCCTTCTCCAGCAGCTTGTTCTGCAGCTGACGACGGCTCATGGGCCTGCGATTCAGCCGATTCATCGCCGACTTCATGGCCTTGTCGTAAGCCTTGGTGTGACTGATCTTCGCCAGCAGCCTGTCATTCCAGGGCATGCCCGCCTGCAGGCCAAGCTCCGCCACCTGGACATGCGTCAGGCTGACCACCCACTTGCCATCGACAAGAATCGACGCCCTGGCCGGGTTCCGCGTGCTGGGCCGAATTTCACTGATGACCTGCGACATATCGACATGGTAACGACTGATCCTGTCGGTTGGCAGCCGCAGACTAAGGGTGTATCCCCACATTGGTATCTGCGGGGTTACCTGCTACACTGGTACGCGTGTTCGCTAGGGGTGTTCGCAGCGTAATGGACGACTGCGGGCTGAGACCTGACCCTTGGAACCTGATCAGCGCAGCCTGGCCTTTTTGTGGCCTGGCAGACTGCGTAGGGAAGCGAACTCATCCACCTCGGCGGCGTGCAATGCGTCGGCCCGAGCACAGGCGCTGGCAGATTTTCTGTCCTGAGCCACCTGTGGATGAGCTTCCTCTTCCTGCGCACAACAAGAGGAGCCATCATGATTCATCCCAACATCAATCCCGACGCCTACCAGCTGCCTCCCCTGGGAGACAACCCCTCCTCCACCGCTCAGGGAACCACGCCGGGCAGCTTCGCCAACAAGGCCCGCATTGGCACGCCTTACACCTTCAGCTCGCCTGACACCCCGGGCATGCCTGCCCCGTCTGACAAGACCGCCTGGGACTTCATGCCCGAAGGCTGGTCGGTCGAAATCCTGCCTGATGGCAGCAAGCGTGGGATTGCCCCGCGTGGTTTCGTTCCGGTGACGCAGCTAGAGCATGCTCGTCTGGGCATCATCACCCCGCAGATGCGCCGCGTGGCCGAGCGTGAGCCCCACCTCACCGCCGAGCAGGTGCGTGATGAAGTGGCCGCCGGCCGCATGGTGATTCCGGCGAACATCAACCACCTCAAGCACAACCTGGACCCCATGGCCATCGGCCGGGCGAGCAAGACCAAGGTCAACGCCAACATGGGCGCTTCGCCTGTGTCCTCCGACCTGAGCCTGGAAGTTGAAAAGCTCCGCTGGGCGGAAAAATGGGGCGCGGACACCGTGATGGACCTGTCCACCGGCGGCGACCTCAACGCAACCCGCAAAGCCATCTGCGAAGCGTCCACCGTGCCCATCGGAACGGTTCCGATCTACTCGATGATCATCGGGCGCAAGATCGAAGACCTGAACATCGAAATGATCCTGGCCGAGCTTCACAATCAGGCTCAGCAGGGTGTGGACTACTTCACCATCCACGCGGGCGTGAAGCGTGAGCATCTGCCTCTGGTGAAGAAGCGCCTGATTGGCATCGTCAGCCGAGGCGGCTCGCTGCTGGCCAAGTGGATGCTCGTCCACAACAAGCAGAACCCGATGTACGAACACTGGGAAGACATCTGCGATGTGCTTCGCCAGTATGACGTGACCTTCTCCATCGGTGACGGCCTGCGTCCCGGTGGTCTGGCCGACGCCACCGACCGTGCGCAGCTGGCCGAGCTGGCCACGCTGGGCGAGCTGACGGAACGCGCCTGGCGTCGCGGCGTGCAGGTGATGGTCGAAGGCCCCGGCCACGTGCCCTTCGATCAGATCGAATACAACATGAAGCTCCAGCGTGCGCTCTGCCACGGTGCGCCGTTCTACGTGCTGGGCCCGCTGGTGACCGACATCTTCCCCGGCTACGACCACATCACCAGCTGCATCGGTGCGACAGCCGCCGGCTATCACGGCGCGGCCATGCTCTGCTACGTCACGCCCAAGGAACACCTGGGCCTGCCCAAGAAGGATGACGTCAAGCAGGGCTGCATCGCCTACAAGATTGCTGCTCACGCAGCCGACGTGGCGCTGGGCATCCCGGGCAGCCGCGATCGCGACGACGAGCTCACCAAGGCCCGCGCCGCGCTCAACTGGGAAAAGCACTTCGAACTCTCGTTCGACCCGGACACCGCCCGCGCCTATCACGACGAAGACCTCGACGTGGACACCGACTTCTGCGCCATGTGTGGCCACGACTGGTGCTCGGTGCGCATCAGCAAGGAAATCCAGGAATTCGCTTCGGGCAAGGAAGACGCCTTCCAGTGGGATAAGCCCAAAAAGACCGCCGCTCTGACGCCCGAGCAGCAGGAAATCCTCGCCAAGCGCGGCGTGCTCTCGCCCGACGAGATCCACAAGCTCGCCAGCAAGACCAAGAAGGCCGTCGGCGCTGAAACCGGCGACAAGGCCTCCTGCCACAGCGACTATGTCGACCCCGAGCAGGCCAAGCAGCTCCAGCAGAGCAAGCTGGTCCAGGTGAACGTCGCCCCGGCGTTCAACATCCCCAAGCATGACTCGATCATCTGATTGAGATCGGGAACTAAAACAAAACGAGACGGACTTTCGGGTCCGTCTCGTTTTTTTATGGGCAAGGTGGGATGGATTGAGGTACGGGTGATGACGAAGACCCAGCCGTGCAACGGCTGGGCTTTGGTTCCATGATTGGGGCGGTATCCGTGCGGGTGTGATCTATCGGAGTTTGTGGGTTTCCGTCGGAATTTGCGGGGGTTTGTCCAGGTCTGCAGGACTTTCCCAGCATCAAAGCCCAGCCATTGCATGGCTGGGTCTTCTCAACATCCCACGGGCCCACTCACACTGCGGCAGTCTTGACCATGTTGTCGCGATGGATGACTTCCGCGAAGGCCTGGCGGCCCAGGATCTTTTCAAACTGGGTCGACTTCTTACCCATGATCATGCGGGTTTCTTCAGAGCCGTAGTTGATCAGGCCACGGGCGATCTCCCGGCCGCGCTGGTCGCGGAGCAGGACAATCTCACCGCGATCGAATCGGCCGGTGAGTTCGGTGATGCCACTGGCCAGCAGACTCTTGCCCTTGATCACCGCAGCGGCGGCGCCATCGTCAATTGTGATGGTCCCGGCCGGCCTGGCGGTCAGGCCAATCCAGCGCTGGCGGCTGTCGAGCTTGCGCATCGCCGGAACAAACAGCGTGCCCACCCCGGCTTCGCCCGAGAACAGACGCGTGAGCACGTTGGGCATGCGACCATTGGCGATGACGGCCACTTCGCCGGCTTCCGTCACCAGACGAGCGGCTTCGAGCTTGGTAGTCATGCCACCCGTGCCCAGCTTGCTCTTGTCCTGACGATCGAAGCCGACGGCCTGGGCCAGATCGTCCACGCGGTCGATGCGCTGGCCCTTATCATCAAGCAGGCCATCAATCACCGACAGCAGCACCATCACATCGGCCCGCAGGGCATTGCAGGTCAGCGCCGCGAGCATGTCGTTATCGCCGAAGCGGATTTCATCCACCGCGACGGTGTCGTTTTCGTTGAGGATCGGAATACAGCCAAACGCCTGGATGCGGCCGATGCAGTTGCGGATGTTCAGGAACCGCGTGCGATCGTCAAAGTCCGTCCGCGTCAGCAGCACCTGGGCCACCTTGAGGTTGTGCTGGCCGAAGGCGTCATGCAGATGCGTCATCAGACGGCGCTGCCCCACCGCGGCCACGGCCTGCTGGTCGGCCACGTCGCGCGGCCGCTTCTTCAACCCCAGCTCCGCACAGCCCGCGCCGATGGCGCCGCTGGAGACCACCGTCAGCTCGATGCCCCGCTCCACCAGTTTGGCCATCTGCCCGGCCATCTGGCGGATGAAAGCCGTGTCCAGCTGGCCATCTGAGCCGGTGAGAATCTGCGTGCCCATCTTGACGACGACGCGCTTGGCGTTGACCAGAACCGATTGACGAATGGGAGTGGAGGGCATAGGGATCGCAGGTTAAAGGCGGATCATCGGGAATGACGCGGCATGAGGCTGCGCAGCAGCTCCACATGGCGGCGCGTCGAACCCTGACGAGACAGAATAACGCCGCGCCCGCGTTTCGCCAGCAGGCCGGCGGCGTCAGCATCGGCCAGCAGTTCCTTGACGGCCTGGCCCGGGCGGGAGGTCACAATAATCCCCTGCGCCTCGGTGAACCCGGCCATGATGTCCGCAAAATCGCCGTAATTGGGCCCGATGACCGTCGGTTTCCCCAGCGCGATGGGCTCAATCATGTCCGAACCATACAGCTTCACGAAGCTCCGCCCCACCACGCAGACCGTGGCCAGCGCGTAGGCTTTGCGCAGCTCGCCCATGGTGTCGAGCAGGAACAGGCGCTTGCCATCCATCGGCCTGGGCGGCTTGTCGTCGCCATGTTCCGATCGGCGGACGATGCCCGGGGCCAGCCTGGCCACATCATCAAACCATTCAGGCTTGCGGGGCACGAGCATGAGCTGTGCCTCGGCCGGGATGGTTTCAAGCAGCAGCTTGTCCTCCCCGGGCGCGGTGGAGCCGGCCACCACCAGCGGCTTGTTCAGGTCGATACCCATCGCCCTGGCCAGCTCGGCTGATCCGGGCACATGGTCGGCGATCTGGGCGGTGTCCCACTTCATCGAATCCATCACCGCCAGCTTGTGGTCGCGCACGCCCAGATACTGGAACCGCTGGGCGTATTCCTCCGTCTGGGCCGCCACCGCGGTGAGCTTGTTGAACGTCGAGCGAAGCAGCGGCGCAATGCGGGCATAGCGACGAAAGCTGCGGGCCGAGAGCCTGCCATTGACCACGCAGACGGGAATCTGCCTTTTTTCGCAGGCTTCCATGAAGTTGGGCCACACTTCCAGTTCAACCAGCGCCACCATGTCAGGCTTCACGCGGTCGAGGAATTTCTTTACGCTCCGGGAGAAATCGAAGGGATATCGCACCACCGGGAACTTTGGCTCGAAGAGCTGCCTGGCCCGGGCGATGCCCGTGTCGGTCGTGGTGCTGATGACGATGCGCCAGCTGCCCGAGGTGGCTTCATCAAGCTGCTGGACGAGCTGGCGGATGGCGTTGACCTCGCCCACGCTCACGGCGTGGATCAGCAGCGTCGGCCGACGGTTCTCGGCCGGCTCGGGCTCGATCTTCACCTCGCCAAAGCGTTCCTTCCAGTTGGTGCGCCACTTGCCCGTGCGATACATCCGCCAGCCCCAGATCGGGCTCAGGACTGCCGCACCCACGCCATACACTGCATCCGTCAGTAAACCCATAGGCCCGCCATTGTACGCCACACCCTGATCGGTCACAGGCAGGTCATCCATGCCTGCCTTTCGCCCCCCGCTGTCTATCGTCGTCATAATTAAGCCAAAGTGTTGAAAGGCCGATACTCCCCAGTCCCGGTTTCTCCATTTCCCAGTCAAAGCCCACGTCGGCCGGACGTGGGGAAAGTCGTATGACTTGCGCCCCCACCCACGTCCGGCGGACGTGGGCTTTGAGAGGCGACAAAAACGCGATTGCCAAGGTCCAGCCCCTGTCATTTCCACCGATCATGTGACCAATGCCCCATCAGGCTTTACAATGCAGGGCTATGACACGCAGCTTTTACATCACCACGCCGATCTATTACGTCAACGACAGGCCGCACATCGGCCACGTCTACACCACCACCATCGCCGACGTGCTGGCTCGCTATCACCGTCTGGCGGGCGACAAGGTCTTCTTCCTCACGGGGACCGACGAGCACGCCGCCAAGGTGGTCGACTCCGCCGCCCAGCGTGGCCTGACCGCCCAGCAGTGGGCCGATCAGAACGCCAGGGCCTTTGAAGACACCTTCCATCGCCTGGGCATCGCCAACGACGACTTCATCCGCACCAGTCAGCCTCGCCACAAGGAGCGCGTGCAGCAGTACGTCAAGGAACTGCTGGCTTCGGGCGACGTGTACCTGGGCGAATACGAAGGCTGGTACGACGCAGGCCAGGAAGAATACCTGCCTGAATCCAAGGCCAAGGAATACAACTACCAGTCGCCCTTCAACAAGAAGCCGCTGGTTCGCAAGAAGGAAAAGAACTACTTCTTCAAGCTCAGCAAGTACGCCGATGCGCTGCTCAAGCTGCTCGAAGAAAACCCGGCGCTGGTCAAGCCCGATGCTCGCCGCAATGAAGTCATCGGCCGCATCCGCGAAGGGCTCAACGATGTGCCCATCTCCCGCACCGGCGGAAGCGACTGGGGCATCCGCATTCCCGGCGACGAGGAACACGTGATCTACGTGTGGATCGACGCCCTGTTCAACTACATCTCCACGGTGGATACCGATGAACGTCGCGGCTTCTGGCCGGCGAATGTGCATCTGATCGCCAAGGACATCCTCTGGTTCCACGCGGTCATCTGGCCTGCCATGCTCATGGCGCTGCAGAAGCAGCCCGGCCGAGAGTGGGTCAAGCTGCCCGGCCAGGTCTATGCTCACAGCTTCTGGATCAGCGAAGGTCAGAAGATGAGCAAGTCGATGGGCAACTTCATCGACCTGGAGAAGATCGACCACTACGTGAGCGTCTTCGGCCTCGATGCCCTGCGCTACTTCCTGACCTCCAACGGCCCGATGGGCACGACCGACAGCGACTTCGCCGAGGCCAAGTTCATCGAGACGTACAACACCGATCTGGCCAACACGCTTGGTAACTGCTCCAGCCGCATTGGCAACATGATCAACCGCTACTTTGCGGGCAAGGTTCCGCCCATCCACGCCGACGACGAAAAGGCGGCAGCTGTCCGCGAAGCTGCAGCCAAAGCGGTCAAGGATTACACCAAGGCCATGAACGAGCTGTCGACCGATGGTGCGACCGCTGCAGCGCTGGACCTGGTGCGTGCGGTGGACAACTACATCGAACAGACCCAGCCCTTCAAGCTCGCCAAGGACCCGGCGAATCTGCCTGCGGTGGGCACGGTGCTCTACAACTGCGCCGAAGCCATCCGCATCGCCTCGGTGCTGCTCTGGCCGGTGATTCCGGGCAAGATCGAAGCCCTGTGGCAGCGTCTGGGCCTGGACTACGCCACCCCGCTGGCCAACAGCGGCCAGGGCTTCTTCAACGACTGGACCGTCTGGGGCCTGCTGATCCCCGACACCACCTTCACCCACGGCGACCCGCTGTTCCCCAGGTATCAGGCGCCCAGGTGAAATCAGGTCGGGTGACTCTGGAATATGGGGTCACTGACGCATGTGAATATGAAAACACCGCAGGTGACTGCGGTGTTTTTTTGTTGGGTTGGGTTCGTTGGGGGCGCGAGAAATGCACCGGTGATGCGCGAGATCGGGAGGTTTGGGGCGGTCATGCCCAGCCATGCAATGGCTGGGCTTTGAGGGGGAACAAGGCGCGAGGGATTGTGATCTGAAACTTTGGTCACTTCAAAGCGGTCGCTTCAAAGCGGTCACTTCAAATCAGTCGCTTCAAAGTAGTCACTTCAAAGCCCAGCCGTTGCACGGCTGGGTCTTCCCACCATCTTCCCTCATACCCCTCTCACACTCCTCCCCTTCCCCTCACCTGCCCTGCATCGTCTCGGGTCGGCGTGGATCGCGCAGCAGCGGGATCACGCCGCGACCGGGCTGGATGCCCTCCATGCGGTTGTCCTTCAGATGCCAGCGCACTTGACGGAACGTCAGCGGAACCGGGGTCTTGGCGTCGGAGATCGTAGTGTACTGGCCTGCGTCGGCCGAGAGCAGGACCACTTCCGTCTTCCCGTTGTATTCCAGGTGATCGGTGGTGACCTGCCTGTCGCCTGTGAGCAGACGGACCGAGCCATCGGCATAGACAGCGTTAAGCTGCGGCGTCGGGGCGCGGGTGATCGAGCCCAGCCCGCCGGTGCTCTGCAGGTCGGCCACCAGATGCTTACAGTCGAGCTGGAAAGGCTGCGTCCCGCCCAGCGGAACGTGAATCATCTGGACGGCCTGGTCCATGATCATGTCGTTATGGGCTGCATCAAGCACCAGCCCGCCGGCCCACTTGAACGCGGTGGCCCCGCGACCCACCATGCCCTGCATGGGCAGGCCCGTTGACGAAGGCGTCGCGGGCTGCGTGGTGCGCTTCGACACGCGGTAATCTTCGATGCTCATCGTGCCCGGACCGATGACACGCACCTTCTCGCTCTGGCCTTCAAAGGTCATCAGATCGCCGACGATGCGCACGCGGGCTTCAGGCTTGTCGCCTGTGTCCGCCATCGACTGTGCTTCAAAGACCACCTTCTCGCGGGCGACAATGCTTCGCACTTCGCGGGCCGACGCCAGCGCCTTCTCGTTGTCGGACATCGCCAGGCTGGCGACGGAGGCATCTCTGGCATCCTCACGATTGAATTCCAGCCTCAGGTCTTCACACGACAGGCGGGACGACTCACGGGCCTGCGAGCCGCGGACCAGCACATTGCCCAGGAACTGGGCCGCGCCGCCTCGGTCATCAAAGTGCATGGCCTGCGTCCAGGTGACGGTCACCAGCGTGGCCGGGGTCGATGTCCCCGTCGTGCCACTGGCAGGCTGCTCCACACGCGTCGTCGGGCTGCCATCGAGGCGGATGGGATCCTTGCTGAAGAATTCCATCATCCCTTCGCCGGGGATGTGGAGCGTCTTGCCATAGCGGGTGAAGATGACACGCGGGCCGGTCATGAGCATGCCTTCACGCTGCACGCGCACCGGCTCATGCTCCAGACCGAAGAGCTCAATCTGCGTTTCCGTCGGGCCGAAATCGGTCACCAGCCTGTTGGCCACGATGCGCGTGGCAGGCTCATCGGTTTCGATCTCGACATGGTTTTCCGCCAGCAGCTGACGCAGAGGCTGACGCTTGAGACGCACCGCCTGCCCATCCTCAGCCGGCTGGGTGGCAGCGGTCTTCTGAGCATCCATCAGATCGCGCGGGTTCAGATGCGCCGTCAGCAGCTGGGTCTTAAGACGCCCTTCAGGCGTCAGAGCCACAACGTTCTCGCGGGCCACCAGGCGCTGCGGTTCGAGCCTGCCTGTGTCATCCACACCCATGACGATGGCCAGGTCTTCACAGTTGATCTGGCCCTGATCTTCCCCCGCCGCGGCCAGGGTCCTGACCTGAACCTGCCCACGGGCGTTGAGCGTTTCGATGGACTGCTTGCCCTGCGCCGGGTCGGCCAGGGCCATGCTCAGTTCGGTGGATCGCACTTCAAACTGCGGATGATTCACGGCCACATCGCCCTGGAACTGCGCCGAGCGAAGCGCCGCCAGCTGAACCACAGGCTGCTGCCTGCGCGGGCGATCGGCTGCCGCTTCAGGTCGCTTGTAGAAGGAAAGGTCGAGCCCTTCCTGCCAGGTGATGGAAAAGCCCAGAGGCAGATTGCGCCCCTGCAGCGTCAGCGGGTCGCCATCGGCTGGCTTCGTTTCCGCCGTCGCGGTCTGAACCGCAGGCTTTTCGTTTTCACGATACGCACGAATGTAACCCGGGCCATTCACACGGCCCTGAGCGTTGTTCTGGTCGATGGCGAAATGGCCTGCTTCCAGCACGCCGCCAAGCTGAGGCGAATCCATCTCGACGGGGAACGCCCCATCGCCGATGAGCGTCAGCAGCCCCGCGCTGGCCTGATAGCTCAGGCTGGCGGATTTAACGATTTCCCCCTTGGCACTGCGAACCGACACCGGCCGCCCCGTCATGCGAAGCAGCACATCCTCCGGCCCGGCCAGCTGTACCTCCGGCGTTACGGGCGTCACCGTCAGTGCGCCCTGCCAGGTGATGAGCACATCGTCGGGGCTGGGCGGAGCCAGCGTCTGCGAGGCGTACTTCTTCGCAGCCTGCGCCAGAGGATCGAGCGACTGCTCCCCCTCAGCGGGCTGGGTGGTCTGCGCCAGCGTCCAGGCGATGAGCTGCGTCAGGGCCTGATGCACAGGCGAGCCGGCGGTTTCGAGCATCGCCGCCATCATTTCCGGAGCGGTCGAAGCATCACCCTGATTCAGGCGACTGATGGCGTTGTACCACGAGGCATCGCTGTCCTGATGCGACATGGAAAAGATCAGTTCCAGCTGCTGGCAGTCCACCTGAGCGTCTTTGCTTTCGATGCGCACATTCACCGGGAACACGGCGCGGTAATACTGCGTACGGCGTTCCCTGGGCTGCGTGTCGGCCGGTCGCGTGGCGGCGGGAGCCGTGGTCGCCGGCTTCGTGGTCGCGTCGGGCTGCCTGTCACGCTTTGGCTTATCGGAATCAGGCCGAATGCGCAGCCACTGGGCCTTTTGAACCTGCAGCGATTCCACCCGGCGATGCGTATCACTGTAGACCAGTCGAAACCGCTGGCCCACAAAGTCGAACTGAGGGGAGGGCAGATGGAAAGGCCCATCGGTTTCCAGCCTGAACAGGTCGCGGTCGAAATGCACATCCTCCATCCGCATCCGCAGGCGAAGGTCAGGCGAATCGTCGGCGATGATCACCTTCCGCTGCGGGTCGTCCGCGTCGAAATAATCCAGACGCACATCCCCGCTCAGCTCGCCCGAGCGAGGCTCGGCGGGCACATACAGCTTGCCCGTCTGAGCCAGCAGACGCAGGGCGCGGTCGTCGGCGAGGTTGAAGGTGAACTCAGGCTTGCCCATCTGCCACCAGCCCCCGGGCAGCGGCGTGATGGGGTCCCCTTTATAGATCTCCAGCTGGCCTTTTTCGTTGACGCGGGTGAACTGCATCTGCCCCACGCCCTGAATGGGCGGGGTTCGGCCGGTGTTGCGGGTGGTGGGATCAAACTCCCCCACGTTCCAGGAGGGATCAATGCCCGTGGGACGGGTGGTGGGCCCGGGCGTTGCCCGGCTGGTGGTGTTTCGGGGCGCAGGCTCAGCCAGGAACGCCAGGAGCATCACCACAGCCGCCAGGGCCACCGCACAGAGAATCACAAGGGTACGTTTGGACATTGGCACATCTTAGCAAGCCTGGCACAAACCGGCCGACCCCCATAAGCCCTGCATCCGATATTTACTGGTTCTCCCCGATGGGCTCCAACCTTAAGTTATGGTCTGCTTTACGCCGAAAAAGGGTAGACACAAGGCGCGTTCTTCCGCGCGCAGCATCCAGACAAGGGTATATCTTCATGATCGGCCAGATTTTCAAAGCTTACGACGTTCGCGCCACGTATCCCGACAAGCTCAACGAGGACGCCGCCTGGAAAGTCGGCTACGCCACCGCCCAGTATCTCAAGCAGAAAAACGAAGGCCGCACGGGCAATGTACTGGTCAGCTGCGATATGCGCCCCAGCTCGCCCTCGCTGGTGGCCCAGCTCATCGAAGGCATCCGCACCGCCGGCATGAACGTCATCGACCTGGGCATGTGCGATACCTCCTTCATCTACTTCGCCATCAACTACCTCAACGCGGCAGGCGGCATCCAGACCACCGCCAGCCATAATCCGATCAACTACAACGGCTTTAAAATCTCCGGCCCGCTGGCCAAGCCCATCGGTGCCACCACCGGCCTCAAGGACATCCAGGCCATCGCCGAAGGCCTCAAGGACAAGCCCTCGGCCAGCAATAAGGGCACGCTCCAGCAGGTCGACCTCTGGGCCGAATATCGCAAGCATGTGCTCTCGTTCCTCAAGCTGGGCAGGCGCAAGCTCAAGGTGTATGTCGACGCCTCCAACGGCATGGCCGGGAAGATGGTTCCCAAGGTGTTCGATGGCATCGACGGGCTGGAAATCGTCCCGCTGAACTTTGAAATCAATGGCACGTTCGTCCACGAGCCCAACCCGCTGGTGGCCGCCAACATGATCCCCACGCAGGATGGCGTTCGCGCCACCAAAGCCGACTTCGGCGCCTGCTTCGACGGCGACGCCGACCGCTGCATGCTCACCGACGAACTGGGCAACATCGTGGCCTGCGACCACCTGACCGCTCTGCTCGCTCAGCCTTTCCTTGATGAGGAACCCGGCTCGTCGATCGTCTACGACCTGCGCTCGAGCAAGGTGGTTGAAGAAACCATTGTCAAGCTCGGCGGCAAGCCTCACAAGAGCCGCGTCGGTCACGTGTTCATGAAGGCCCTGCTGCGTGAAACCCAGGGCATCTTCGGCGGCGAGCTCTCGGGCCACTTCTACTTCAAGAACAACTTCTACGCCGACTCGGGCGCTATCGCCTTCGCCGCGGTGGCTTCGCTGCTGTCGCAGACCGACAAGTCGCTGTCGCAGCTCATCGCCCCGTTCCGCAAGTATCCGCAGAGTGGCGAAATCAACTTCCACGCCGACGACAAGGACAAGGTCATCGCCAGCCTGAAGTCGACCTACAGCAGCGCCACCCTCGAACAGCTCGACGGCGTCTCCTTCGACGCCTGGGACACCAGGGGCTACTGGTTCAACGTGCGTGCCAGCAACACCGAGCCCCTGCTGCGCCTCAACGCCGAAGCCAAAGACCAGGACACGCTCGACAAGCTGCTCAAGGAACTCAAGCCCATGCTGGGCAAGGAAGAAGTCCACGGCCACTGAGCC
>Ga0182792_1001511_pt1 | contig 18649 bp, 16 predicted proteins | sample Passage237B_FD_130497 | JGI IMG/M metagenome (GOLD analysis project Ga0182792, IMG submission 130497) | Cellulose adapted compost microbial communities from Newby Island Compost Facility, Milpitas, CA, USA - Passage2 37B (version 2) (version 2) ...
CGGGCAAGGTCCGCCTCGTCGCCTGCATGCGCAAGCTCATCGTCACCCTCAACGCAATGGTCCGGGACGGCACTCAATGGCAGCCGCGCACCGCCTGATAACAAGACGGTTGCTCCGCTCCGCGCTGCACGCTTCGGTCGGGACGACGGGGCAGGGGGGGCCTGCGCCCCCTGCATATGCCGTCGTCCCGAGCGAAGCCGCCCGGAGGGCGGCGCAGTCGAGGGACCTTGCGTCAGCGATCCGGCGGCTCGCCGCGGAAGGAAGGTCCCTGCGGCTTCGGCACGGTTCATTCGGGCAGATCGAGCCAGGCGCGGATGGTGTTCTCCAGCACCTTGGCGAGGAAGAACAGCAGCTCGGTGGACTGCTCGGGGCCGAACGCCTGCGGGTCGCGCGCGCCGAAGCACATCACGCCGTCGGGCGAGCCGGACGAGACGCGCAGGCGCATCAGCACGTCGGATTTCACGAACCGCGCGACGTCGCCGAAGAAAGCCTCCTCGCCCACGATGTCGGCGCGCAGCCTGGCATGCTTGTCCGGCCCGATGGCCGCGTCGATGGCGCCCGGCGCCAGCACGTAGACGCCGCGCACGGGCACGCGCTTGGGGGCGTCGGCGTTGGCCTCGATGGCGAGCGTGATGAAGTCGACGTCGAGCAGCTCCGGCAGCTCGTGGGTCACGACATGGATCATCTTCTCGAAGGTCGAGGCCTGGATGATGCTGATGACCGCCGCCTGGATGCGGTTCTGGACGATCTGGTTCTGCTTGGAGTTGGCGATGATCTCCGTGCGCTCGTTCTTGAGCCGGTCGATCTCGCTGCGCAGGCGCTTCAGGATGGCCTGCTGCATGTCGATGACGCCAGGCCCCTGTGCGCGCGGCGCGATGGCCAGCTCCGCAGCCAGCTCGGCGTGCTTCTCGAAGAAGTCCGGATGGGCGCGCAGATAGGCGATCACGTCGTCCGCCGTGATCACCTTCACCTGTCTTCCCGAACCATCGGGCGCCGTGACCATGCCGTCGCTACCCATGTGCCGCTCCGGGTCAGAGGATGGATTGACCGGTCTTCGCCCAGTCGTCGAGAAACGCCTTGAGTCCGTTGTCGGTCAGGGCGTGCTTGAAGAGCTGGCGCAGCACGTTCGGCGGCACCGTCGCGACATGCGCGCCGAGCTTGGCCGCCTGCACCACGTGCTGCGGATGGCGGACCGAGGCGACCAGCACCTCGGTCTTGAAGGAGGGATACTGCCGGTAGATGGTCATGATCTCGTCGATGAGATGCATGCCGTCCTGACCGATATCGTCGAGGCGGCCGACGAAGGGCGACACGAAGGTGGCGCCCGCCTTGGCCGCCAGGATCGCCTGCGCCGCCGAGAAGCACAGGGTGACGTTCACCATGGTGCCTTCGGAGGCCAGCGCCTTGCAGGTCTTGAGGCCGTCCGGGGTCAGCGGCACCTTGACCGCGACATTGCGCGCCAGCCTGGCGAGCTTGCGGCCCTCCTCGAGCATCGTCTTGTGATCGGTGGCGACCGTCTCTGCGCTGACCGGGCCGGGAACGATGGCGCAGACCTCCCGGATGACATCCAGCATGGGGCGCCCTGCCTTCATGATCAGGGAGGGGTTGGTGGTTACGCCGTCGAGCAGGCCCGACGCCGCCAGATCCTTGATTTCGGCGACGTCCGCGGTATCGACGAAGAACTTCATATAAACTACCCCAATGGCCGGTGGTTCAGACGCGCCTGCTGCCACAATTTCTAGCGATTCCCCTCCCCGGTCTCAAGCCGAGGGGACGGCGGCGTCGCATCACGGTCCGGTGGAAAACGTGAGCCGCCGGACCGTGCGCGTGCTGCTGCCGCTGCCGCTGGCGGACGCCTACGACTACAGCGTGCCGGACGAGCTGGCGGTTGCGCCCGGCCATTTCGTCGTGGTGCCTCTGGGCAAGCGCGAGACCGTCGGCGTCGTCTGGGGCGAGGGTTCGGGCGAAGTCCCTGTGGCCAAGCTGCGCGATATCGTCGACCTGCTGCCGGCGCTGCCCATGGCGGAGGCGCTGCGCCGCTTCGTCGATTGGGTGTCCGCCTACACGCTGACGCCGCCGGGCGCCGTGCTGCGCATGGCAATGAGCGTGCCGTCGGCGCTCCAGGCGCCCAGGACCGAGCTGGTCTATCGCGCCGCGAACCCGGCAGGTGACCAGGCGCTCAAGCTGACTGCGGCGCGGCGCCGCGTGCTGGAGCAGTTGCAGGACGGGCCGGCGTTGCCGGCGGCCGAGCTGGCGCATCTCGCCGGCGTCGGCATCTCCGTGATCAAGACGATGGCGTCGGTCGGCCTGCTCGAGAGCATCGAACGGACGGTGCGTCGCGCCTTCGCCCAGCCCGACGGGTTGCGCGCCGGGCCGGCCCTGTCGCCCGACCAGGCCGTGGCCGCCCAGTCGCTGGTGGAGAAGGTGCTGTCGCACGCCTTTTCGGCGACGCTGCTCGACGGCGTGCCGGGCGCCGGCAAGACCGAGGTCTACTTCGAGGCGATCGCTGCCGCGCTCGCAGCGGGCCGGCAGGTCCTGGTGCTGCTGCCCGAGATTGCGCTGACCGCCCAGTGGCTGAAGCGTTTCGAGGATCGTTTCGGCGCCCTGCCGGCGTCATGGCACTCCGGCCTCACCAGCCTCGAGCGGCGCGAGACGTGGCGCGCCATCGCCGAAGGCAGGGTGGGCGTCGTGGTCGGCGCCCGCTCGGCGCTGTTCCTGCCCTTCGCCAATCTCGGGCTGATCGTGGTCGACGAGGAGCACGACCAGTCCTTCAAGCAGGAGGAGGGGGTCACCTACAACGCGCGCGACATGGCGGTGGTGCGCGCCCGCCTGGTGTCGGCGCCGATCGTGCTTGCCTCGGCGACGCCGTCGCTGGAAAGCGTCGTGAACGTCGAGACGGGCCGCTACGGGGCGGTCCACCTTCCGGACCGCCATGGCGGCCGCCAGCTCGCGACGCTGTCGGCGATCGATCTCAGGCGCCATGCGCCGGCGCGCGGCCACTGGCTGTCGCCCCCCGTGGTGGAGGCGATGCGGCGGACCTTCGCCGCCGGGGAGCAGACGCTGCTGTTCCTGAATCGCCGAGGCTACGCGCCGCTGACGCTGTGCCGTGCCTGCGGTCACGGCATCGAATGTCCCCAATGCTCGGCCTGGCTGGTCGAGCACCGCTTCCGCCGCACGCTGGTCTGCCATCACTGCGGCTATGCCGAACCGCCGGCCCAGGCCTGCAAATACTGCGGCGCGCACGACCAGTTCGTGGCCTGCGGCCCTGGCGTCGAACGGCTGGCGGAGGAAGCGCTGGCGCTGTTCCCCGATGCGCGGCTGGAGATGTTCACGTCGGATACCTTCGCCAGCCGGGACCAGGCAGCCGCTGCGGTCGAGCGCATGATGGCGGGCGAGATCGACATCCTCATCGGCACGCAGATGGCGGCCAAGGGCCATCACTTCCCAAACCTGACGCTGGTGGCGGTGGTGGACGCCGATCTCGGCCTGAACGGCGGCGACCTGCGGGCCGCCGAGCGGACCTTCCAGCTCCTCTACCAGGTCGCCGGCCGGGCGGGCCGCGCCGACCGGCCAGGCATGGCGCTGGTGCAGAGCCACATGCCGGAGCATCCGGTCATGCAGGCGCTGGTGTCGGGTGATCGCGACCGCTTCGTCGCGGCGGAGCTGGCCGACCGTCGGACGGCGGGCATGCCCCCTTATGGCCGGTTGGCCGCGCTGATCGTCTCGGGGCCCGATCCGGCGGCCGTGGACAATGTCTGCAGCGCGCTGGCGCGCCGGGCCCCGCATCAGCCCGGCGTCACGGTGCTCGGACCGTCGACGGCGCCGCTGGCGCTGCTGCGCGGCCGACACCGGCGCCGCTTCCTGCTCAAGACGACGCGGGATGTTGCGGTGCAACCGCTGTTGCATGCCTGGCTAGGCCAGATCGGCCTGCCTGGTTCAGTCCGGCTGCAGGTCGACGTCGACCCGTACTCCTTCCTGTGACGTGCCGCGCTGAAAAACCGCGGTAATACAAGGCTTTGGCAACCTTGCGCGCGTCAAATCAGCATGGTAGCAACGCGCGCTTTTCCGGGGTGCTGCAGGCGCGTTCCCCTTGTGAAAAGCGAGGGGATTCAACGGCTTGCCGGCTGCTTGCCGCGGCCGGGGAGAGGCTTTCGACGTGTCTATATCCGCCACTTCAGGCGTCGCCGGGCGCTACGCCAGCGCTCTTTTCGAACTGGCGGACAATGCCCGGTCGCTTGACCAGGTGGCGCAGGACCTCGCCACCCTGCGCAAGCTGGTCGACGAGAGTCCCGATCTCGCCCGCCTGCTGGCCAGCCCGGTGATCGGCCGCGAGCCGAAGACCAGGGCGCTGCTGGCCGTGCTCGACGCCGCCGGCATTTCGGGTCTGACCCGCAATTTCGTCGGCACCGTGGCGGCCAACGGCCGGGCGCGGGACCTGGTCGCCATGGCCACGGCGTTCCTGGCGGAGCTCGCCCGCCGCCGCGGCGAGACCGCCGCCACCGTCACTTCGGCGGTGCCGCTGTCGCCCGAACAGCTGCAGCAGCTCGGCGAGACGCTGCGGTCCGTCCTGGGCGGCGCCAAGGTTTCCATCGATGCCCGCGTCGAGCCCGACATCCTGGGCGGCCTGGTCGTCAAGGTCGGCTCGCGCCTGTTCGATTCGTCCATCCGCAGCAAGCTTCAGCGTTTGCAGCTTGCCATGAAGGGGGTTGCCTAAATGGATATCCGTGCTGCCGAAATCTCGGCCATTCTCAAGCAGCAGATCGCCAACTTCGGCACCGAGGCCGAGGTCGCCGAGGTCGGACAGGTGCTGTCGGTCGGTGACGGCATCGCCCGCGTCTACGGCCTCGACAGCGTCAAGGCCGGCGAGATGGTGGAGTTCCCGGGCGGCATCAAGGGCATGGCGCTGAACCTCGAGGCCGACAATGTCGGCGTCGTGATCTTCGGCGAGGACCGCGGCATCCGCGAGGGTGACACCGTCAAGCGGACCGGCACCATCGTGGACGTGCCGGTCGGCAAGGGCCTGCTCGGCCGCGTGGTCGATGGCCTCGGCAACCCGATCGACGGCAAGGGCCCGATCCAGTCGACCGAGCGCCGTCTCGTCGAAGTCAAGGCGCCCGGCATCATTCCGCGCAAGTCGGTCAACGAGCCCATGCAGACCGGCCTGAAGGCGATCGACAGCCTGGTGCCGATCGGCCGCGGCCAGCGCGAGCTGATCATCGGCGACCGCCAGACCGGCAAGACCGCCGTCGCGATCGACACCTTCCTGAACCAGAAGCCGATCAACAAGGGCACCGACGAGAGCCGCAAGCTCTACTGCGTGTACGTCGCCGTCGGCCAGAAGCGCTCGACCGTCGCCCAGATCGTCAAGACGCTCGAGGACAACGGCGCGATGGAATATTCCATCGTCGTCGCCGCGACGGCGTCCGATCCGGCGCCGATGCAATTCCTGGCGCCCTATACCGGCTGCGCCATGGGCGAGTATTTCCGCGACAACGGCATGCACGCCGTGATCGTGTACGACGATCTGTCCAAGCAGGCGGTCGCCTACCGCCAGATGTCCCTGCTGCTGCGCCGCCCGCCGGGCCGCGAGGCCTATCCGGGCGACGTCTTCTATCTCCACTCGCGGCTGCTCGAGCGCGCCGCCAAGCTGAACGAGAAGAACGGCGCGGGCTCGCTGACGGCACTGCCGGTCATCGAGACTCAGGCGGGCGACGTGTCGGCCTACATCCCGACCAACGTGATCTCGATCACCGACGGCCAGATCTTCCTGGAGACCGAGCTGTTCTACCAGGGCATCCGTCCGGCCATCAATGTCGGCCTGTCGGTCAGCCGCGTGGGTTCGGCGGCGCAGATCAAGGCGATGAAGCAGGTCGCCGGCACCATCAAGCTGGAGCTGGCGCAGTATCGCGAGATGGCGGCCTTCGCGCAGTTCGCCTCCGACCTCGACGCTTCCACGCAGCGCCTGCTGGCGCGCGGCCAGCGCCTCACCGAGCTGCTGAAGCAGGGCCAGTTCAGCCCCATGCCGGTCGAGGAGCAGGTCGCGTCGATCTACGCCGGGACGCGCGGCTTCCTCGACAACCTGCCGGTCGGCCGCGTCGGTGACTTCGAGCACCAGATGCTCGACGCGCTGCGCGCGGAAGGCTCGATCCTCGCGGCGATCCGCGAGAAACGCGAGATCGCCAAGGAGACGGACGACAAGCTGAAGGCCTTCCTGACCGACTTCACCAAGAAGTTCGCCTAACGGGATCGCCGGCTTCCAATGCCCAGTCTCAAGAGCTACCGGCTCAGGATCCGAAGCGTCCAGTCGACGCAGAAGATCACCAAGGCCATGAAGATGGTCGCCGCGGCGAAGCTGCGGCGTGCCCAGGAACAGGCGCTGGCGGCGCGTCCCTACGCCGAGGCGATGGACAGCCTCATGGCGTCGCTGGGGGCGAGCTTCAAGCCCGGTACCGGCCCGCGCCTGCTGGCCGGCACCGGCTCCGACCAGGTCCATCTGCTGATCGTCGCCACGGGCGATCGCGGCCTGTGCGGGGCTTTCAACAGTTCGATCGTGCGCGAGGCGCGGCGGACCATCCGCGCGCTGAAGGCGCAGGGCAAGGTGGTCAAGATCTTGGCGGTCGGGCGCAAGGGCCGCGACCAGCTGCGTCGCGACTTCGGACCCGACATCGTCGAGACCATCACCGACCTTGGCCGCCCGCGGCTGAGCTACGGCGATGCCCAGCAGGTGGCGAACCGCGTACTGGCGATGTTCGAGGCCGGCGAGTTCGACGTGGCCTCGGTCATCTTCAACCGCTTCAGGTCGGCGATGACGCAGATCGTCACCAACCAGCAGCTGATCCCGCCGCCCGCGCCGGAGCATGCCGCGGCGGCGCCGACGGCCGGTGGCGCGGTGTACGAGTTCGAGCCCGAGGAAGGCGAGATCCTGGCCGACCTGCTGCCGCGCAACCTCGCGGTCCAGATCTTCCGCGTCCTGCTGGAGAACGCCGCGAGCTTCTACGGCTCGCAGATGACGGCGATGGACAACGCGACCAAGAATGCCGGCGACATGATCAAGCGGCTGACGCTGCAGATGAACCGCACGCGCCAGGCGACGATCACCAAGGAACTCATCGAGATCATTTCCGGCGCAGAGGCCGTCTAGCCCGCGCCGAACGCCATCGAAGAAAGGGATACGTCATGGCCACCAACAACATCGGCACGATCACCCAGATCACGGGCGCGGTCGTCGACGTGCGCTTCGAAGCCGATCTGCCCAACATCCTGAACGCCCTCCATGTCGAGAGCGGCGGCCGCCGCCTGGTACTCGAAGTGGCGCAGCATCTGGGCGAATCGGAGGTCCGCACGATCGCCATGGACACCACGGACGGCCTGGTGCGCGGCGAGAAGGCGGTCGACACCGGCGGCCCGATCGCCATGCCGGTGGGCGCGGAGACGCTGGGCCGCATCCTGAACGTGATCGGCGAGCCGGTCGACGAGCGCGGCCCGGTCAACAACAAGGAGACGCTGCCGATCCATCGCAGCGCGCCCGAGTTCGTCGACCAGTCGACGGAGGCGCAGATCCTGGTGACGGGCATCAAGGTCATCGACCTGCTGGCGCCCTACGCCAAGGGCGGCAAGATCGGCCTGTTCGGCGGCGCTGGCGTCGGCAAGACAGTGACCATCATGGAGCTGATCAACAACGTCGCGAAGGCGCACGGCGGCGTGTCGGTGTTCGCCGGCGTCGGCGAGCGCACCCGCGAGGGCAACGATCTCTATCATGAGATGATCGAAGGCAACGTCATCAAGCTCAACGACGACGGCTCGACGACCGGATCCAAGGTGGCCCTGGTGTACGGCCAGATGAACGAGCCGCCGGGCGCGCGGGCGCGCGTGGCGCTGTCGGGCCTGACCGTCGCCGAGTACTTCCGCGACGCCGAGGGCCAGGACGTGCTGTTCTTCGTCGACAACATCTTCCGCTTCACCCAGGCGGGCTCGGAAGTGTCGGCGCTGCTGGGCCGCATCCCCTCGGCGGTGGGCTATCAGCCGACGCTGGCCACCGACATGGGCGCGCTGCAGGAGCGCATCACCTCGACCAAGAAGGGCTCGATCACCTCGGTGCAGGCCATCTACGTGCCCGCCGACGACTTGACGGATCCGGCGCCTGCCACGTCGTTCGCCCACCTGGACGCGACGACGGTGCTCAGCCGCTCGATCGCCGAGCAGGCGATCTTCCCGGCGGTCGATCCGCTCGACTCCACCTCGCGCATGCTCGATCCGCGCATCGTCGGCGAGGAGCACTACCAGGTGGCGCGCGACGTGCAGCGCGTGCTGCAGCAGTACAAGTCGCTGCAGGACATCATCGCCATCCTGGGCATGGACGAGCTGTCGGAAGAGGACAAGCTGGTCGTGGCCCGCGCCCGCAAGATCCAGCGCTTCCTCAGCCAGCCGTTCCACGTCGCCGAGGTGTTCACCGGAACGCCGGGCGTGTTCGTGAAGCTCGAGGATACGATCAAGGCCTTCAAGGGCATCGTCGCGGGCGACTACGACGAGCTGCCCGAGGCCGCCTTCTACATGGTCGGCACCATCGACGAGGCGGTCGCCAAGGCCAAGAAGCTCGCGGCCGAGGCGGCCTGAAGCGATGGCCAAGGTCTCCTTCCGGCTGGTCATGCCCGAGCGCGAGGTGCTCGCGACCGAGGCCGACATGGTCGTGGTGCCGGGCAGCGAGGGCGACTTCGGCGTCCTGCCCGGTCACTCGCCGCTGATCTCGACCGTCCGTCCGGGCGTGCTCGAGGTCTACCAGGGCAGCAAGGTCGACAAGCGCTTCGTGGTGGTCGGCGGCTTCGCCGAGGTGACGCCGGAGCGCTGCACGGTCCTGGCCGACGAGGCCATGCCGTTCGAGGAGGTGACCGCCGACCAGCTGGTCGAGCGCGAGCGTGCGGCGCAGCGTGACCTCACGGACGCGGCGACCGCGGCGGAGAAGGCCAAGGCCGAGAAGGATCTGGCTGTCGCACAGGATCTGCAGCGGGCCCGGGCCTACTACGCAAGTCGTTGATTTTTCTGCCAGTTCCGGCGGCAGTGCACATGTTTCGCCGAGATGTTCACCGTCGGGCATTGAAACCGGGCGGGCGGAAGGCTTTATTACGCCTCAGCGACATGTCCCGAGAGGCTCTCGAGCATGGGTAACTGGACACTCGACACGATCGCGTGGGATCGGTTCGACGCGTCGAAGGTGAACCCCGAAATCCTGCGCAACATCAAGGCGGCCGCCCTGGTGGAGCGCAACGGCGGTGACTATCGCACCTACCTCAATCGCGTGTTCGCAGACGACGCCGAGTTCAAGGCCGCCGTCGACGCCTGGGCGGAGGAGGAGGTCCAGCATGGCATGGCGCTCGGCCGCTGGGCGCAGCTCGCCGATCCCGACTGGGATTTCGACGCTGCCTTCGCGCGGTTCCGCACCGGCTACAAGCTGCCCCTCGACGCCAGCGAATCGGTGCGCGGCAGCCAGGCCGGCGAGATGATGGCCCGCTGCATCGTCGAGACGGGCACCAGCTCCTACTACAGTGCCCTGAAGGACGCGACGGACGAGCCGGTGCTGAAGCAGATCTGCGGCAAGATCGCGGCCGACGAGTTCCGGCACTACAAGCTCTTCTACGACCATCTGCGCCGCCTGGTGAAGCGCGACCGGCTGGGACGCTGGGGGCGGCTGCGCATCGGCTGGGGCCGCCTGGCCGAGAGCGAGGACGACGAACTGGCCTACGCCTATTTCGCCGCCAACGAGCCGGAAGGTACGGCCTACGACCGCAAGCGCTGCATGGAAGCCTATGCGCGGCGGGCCTATCCGCTCTACCGGCCGTTCCACGTCCAGCGCGCCATGGCGATGATCCTGAAGGCCATCGGGCTCACGCCGCAGGGCCGCCTCAACGTCTGGCTGACCCGTGCCGGCCTTTGGTTCCTGCGCTACCGCTCCAGCAGGCTCGCCTCGCAGAGCGGCTGACCGGACCCGGTCACTCACATCACCAGATCGCGGAACTCCTCGACCACGGCCTCATAGACGGGCCGCTTGAAGGCGACGATGCCGTCCAGCATCTCGCCGGCCGGCATCCACCGCCAGGCGTCGAACTCCCGGTCGTGCGCAGCGATGTCGATATCGGCATCGCTGCCCGTGAAGGCCAGCGCGAACCATTTCTGTGCCTGGCCATGCCAGCGACCCTTCCAGTGGGCCGGACGCAGCATCTCGGGCACGTCGTAGAGGAGCCACTTGGCGCTCTCCCGCAGGAGCAACGCGCGCGTGGTGCCGACCTCCTCCCAGAGTTCGCGGCAGGCCGCCTCGACGGATGATTCGCCCTCGTCGACGCCGCCCTGCGGCATCTGCCAGGCCTCCAGTTCGCCCGGCTGCCGTCGGGAGCGCCGGCCGACGAAGATGCGGCGGCCGGGCCCGATCAGCATGAGCCCGACGTTGCGGCGGTAGAGGTCGGGGCGGCGGTAGAGATCGGGCCGTCCGCCGCTCATGCCGTCACGCCGCCCGGTTGGCGCGCCGTTCAGTTGGCGCGGCTGCTGTAGAGCGAGATGCCCTTGATCAGGTCGACGGCGCGCAGGAGCTGGTAGTCGGCCACCGGCTCCTTCGGCGGCTCGTCCGGATCGCCCGACGGCTGCGCCGTGGGCGTCGTCGCCGGCTTGTCATCCTTCTTGTCGCCGGGCGCGGGCGCGTTCACCTCCGGCTTCGCTTCAGGCTTCGCCTCGCCCGGCTTGGCCGATCCGTTCGGATTGGTGATCGATCCGCGCAGGTTCTCCTCGCGGAAGCCGGCGCGCGCCTTGATGTTCTCGATCTTGGCGGGCTCGACCTCGATATCGGGCTTGATGCCCTCCTTCTGGATCGAGCGGCCCGACGGCGTGAAGTAGAGCGCCGTGGTCAGCCGGATGGCGCCGCCGCCCGTGACCTGCATGATCGTCTGGACCGACCCCTTGCCGAAGGAGCGAGTGCCGAGCACGATCGCGCGCTTGTGGTCCTGCAGCGCGCCGGCGACGATCTCGGAGGCCGAGGCCGAGCCGCCGTTCATCAGGACGACGATCGGCAGGCCATTGGCGACGTCGCCCGGCTTGGCGTTCCAGCGCTGGATCTCGTCGTTCTTGCGCGCCTTCACCGAGACGATCTCGCCCTTGTCGAGGAAGGCGTCGCTCAGCGCGATCGCCTGATCGAGCAGGCCGCCCGGATTGTTGCGCAGGTCGAGGACGAAGCCCTTGAGCTTGCCGCCGGCCTCCTTCTTCAGCTTCTCGATGGCGTCGAGCACGCCCGGCGTGGTCTGCTCGCTGAACGAGGTGACGCGGATGTAGCCGATGTCGCCGGCCTCAAGGCGATAGCGCACCGAGCGCACCTTGATGACCTCGCGCGTCAGCGACACGTCGAACGGGTCCTTGCCGGCGCGGCGGATGGAGATCTTGATCGGGGTGCCGGCCTTGCCGCGCATCTTCTCGACGGCCTCCTGCAGGGTCAGGCCCTGCACCGGCTCGCCGTCCAGCGCGAAGATCAGGTCGCCGGCCTGCAGCCCGGCCTTGGCGGCCGGCGTGTCGTCGATCGGCGACACGACCTTGACCAGGCCGTTGTCCATCGTGACTTCGATGCCCAGGCCGCCGAACTCGCCCTTGGTCTGGACCTGCATGTCCTTGTAGGTCTTCGCATTCATGTAGCTGGAATGCGGATCGAGCGCGCTCAGCATGCCGTTGATGGCGTTCTCGATCAGGGTCTTCTCGTCGACCGGCTCGACATAGTCGCGGCGCACCCGTTCCAGCACGTCGCCGAACAGGTTGAGCTGCTGGTAGAGCTCGCTCTTGTCGCCGGCTGCCGCCTTGGTGGTGTTGGCCTTGTCCTGCGACCAGGCGGTGAGGCCGACCGGCACGGCCAGGAAGGCCATGATCGCGGTGGCGGTAGCAAAGCGCAAACGGGTCATTGTGATGATGCCTTCAAAATGCGGCCGCCGGGCGTCAGTGGCCGGTCGAAAGGTGGCCGGTCGAAATCGAGGGGCCGAAGATACAGGGGCTTATTTGGCATGATCAAGGCGAGGCCGGCTGCAGGCACGCCACAATCAGGCCGAGGCGGCGGCCACTGCCGGGGGCACGGCGAGCACGTGGCCGCGCGGGCGCTCCGACAGCAGCGAGTGGCCCGTCATCTCCGCAGGCTGCGGCACGCCCATCAGGGACAGCATGGTCGGCGCCACGTCGGCCAGCTTGCCGTCCGCCAGCGACTGGATGCCCGACGGGGCGTTGAACAGCAGCGCCGGCACGCGATTCAGCGTGTGCTGCGTATGCTTCTGGTGCGAGGCGTCGTCGAACATCAACTCCGCGTTACCGTGGTCGGCCGTGACCAGCATCACGCCGCCGGCCTGCTCGACCGCCGCCATCAGGCGCCCGAGGCAGGCATCGACGGCCTCCACCGCCTTCACGGCGGCGGCGTAGTTGCCGGTATGGCCGACCTGGTCGGTATTGGCGTAGTTGACGACGATCAGGTCGTAGGTGCCCGAGGCGATGGCGGCGACCAGCTTGTCGGTGACCTCGCCCGCGCTCATCTCGGGCTGCATGTCGTAGGTCTTCACCTTGGGCGAAGGCACGAGGATGCGATCCTCGCCGTCGAACTGCCGCTCCTCGCCGCCGTTGAAGAAGAAGGTGACGTGGGCGTACTTCTCGGTCTCGGCGATGCGCAGCTGCTTCAGCCCGGCCTTCGCGACGGTCTCGCCCAGCCCCATGCGGATGGTCTCGGGCGGGAACAGCGTCTGCAGGAAGGGATTGAGCGCGGCCGAGTATTCGACCATGCCGACGGCCGCGGCGAACTTCACGACGCGGCCGCGGTTGAAGCCGTCGAAGCGCGGATCGAGCAGCGCCGTCAGGATCTGGCGCGCGCGGTCCGAGCGGTAGTTGAACATCAGGACGCCGTCGCCGTCCTTCATGCCTTCATAGCCGTCGATCACGGTGGGCAGCACGAACTCGTCGTCGAGGTTGGCGGCATAGCCCTTCTCGACGGCCTCCTCGGCCGTCGCCGCCGTCTCGCCCTTGGCATCCACCATGGCGTCGTAGCCCAGCGTGACGCGTTCCCAGCGCTTGTCGCGGTCCATCGGATAGAAGCGGCCGGCGACGGTGGCGAAGCGGATGGGCAGGTCGGCCTTCAGCCCGGCGCGGATGTCGCGCAGGCACTCCAATGCGCTGCGCGGGGGCATGTCGCGGCCGTCGAGGAAGGCATGGATCCAGACCGGCACGCCCGCGCCGGCGATCAGGTTGGCCAGCGCCACCAGGTGGTCCTGGTGCGCATGCACGCCGCCCGGCGAGGCCAGGCCCATGAGATGGCAGGCGCCGCCGTTCTTCTTCAGCGTGTCGATGAAGCCCAGCAGCTTGTCGTTGCGGGCCAGCGAGCCGTCGGCGATGGCGTTGTCGATGCGCGGCATGTCGGGTACGGCGACGCGGCCGGCGCCGAGATTCATGTGCCCGACCTCGGAATTGCCCATCTGGCCCTTGGGCAGGCCGACGAAAGTTTCCGAGGCGTCGATCAACCCTTGCGGGCAGGTCGCGACCAGCCGTGCGTAGTTCGGCGTGCGCGCGCCCAGGATGGCGTTGTACGGGCGGTCGGGCCGGTGGCCCCAGCCGTCGAGGATGCAGAGGACCGCGGGCCGCGGCCGGCGCTGCGCCGCCATCAGCCGGCCGCCCCGGCATGCGCCAACCCGGGAGCGAGCGGCGCCCGCTGCACGGAGTTGAACTTGTTGGGGCAGGACAGGTCGCGCGGGTCGATGTCGGTGTTCTGGTCGGGCATTTCGATCGCACAGAAGACGAACTCGCCGCGCGGTTCGCCGTCGATGGTGATGTCGTAGGTGTAGGTGCCCGGCGGATCGCCGGGGATGATGCACCAGGAGCGCTGCAACACGCCGTCCTGGACGGTCTCCAGCATGCGCGTGGTGGCGCGGGTCTTGTCGTCGCTGACCTCCGTCTCCGGGCCGGCGATCACCTGCTCGGCCGGCTGCGAGGTGGTCAGCACCTCCTTCAGCGACACGACACGGTTGGGCCCGCCGAGTTGCATGCGCCAGCCGAAGCAGGCGCGGTTGTACAGCAGCGGGATGGCGTTGGTCTCGTAATGCCGCTGGCGCCCGTCGTCGCCGATGATCGAGACGTAGGGAATGCTGCGCACCGGCTTGATCGCGGGCTTGTCGGTCGCTGGCTGGTCGGACGACGGTGTCTGGGCCAGCGCCAGGGAGGCGCCGGAGAGGCACGCACCCGAGAGACCGAGGGCGGCGGCGGCGACCGCGAGGAGGCGACGGGAGGAGGCGCTCATGGGGTCAATGTAGCCCTGCTTTTTCGTCAGAACAGGGGCAAAATCGACGCTTTCTCACGCAATCACGCCCGGTGATAGGGATGGCCGGCCAGCAGCTGCTGCGCCCGGTAGATCTGCTCGGCCAGCATGGCGCGGGCCAGCAGATGCGGCCAGGTCATGGGCCCGAAGGACAGGCCCAGCGCCGCCTTGTCGAGCAGCGAGGCTTCGTGGCCGTCGGCGCCGCCGATCAGGAAGGCGACGTCCGACACGGAATTGTCACGCCAGCGCGCCAGGCGTTCGGCGAAGCCGGCGCTGTCCAGCGTCTGGCCGCGGCGGTCGAGGGCGACCAGCACGGCGCCCGCGGGAACGGCCTCCAGCAGCAGCATACCCTCGCGCGCCATCAGCTGGGCGGGCGGCAGCTTGCGCTTCTCGTCGACCTCGCGCAGTGCCAGCGGCCAGCGGATGCGCCGGGCATAGTGCTCGTAGAGGTCGCGCTCGGGACCGCGGCCGGCGCGGCCGACGCAGGCGATCGTCAGCTTCAAGCCGTCTTCGTGGCGGCGGTTCGCCGTCGGGCCGGGGTCGCGGCCTTCGAGCGCGCCGTCTTGGGCTTCGCCGCCTTCGGTGCCGCCGACTTCGCCCGGGCGGTCCGCGCCTTGGGCTTGGAGCCGTTCGGCCTGGATCCGTTCGCCTTGGCGTCGGTCTCGAGCTGCCACATCTTCTCGAGAGCGTAGAAGGAGCGCGGCTCGGGCCGGAAGACGTGGACCACCACGTCGCCCGCGTCGACCAGCACCCAGTCGCCGCCCTGCTTGCCCTCGACCGGGCTGTAGCCGTGTCCGGCGCGCTTCAGCCGCTCGGAGAGATGGTCGGCGATGGCCACGACCTGCCGGTTCGACCGGCCGGAGGCGATCACCATGTAGTCGGCGAAGGCCGACTTGCCCTTGAGGTCGATGACGACGACGTCCTCGGCCTTGTCCTCCTCCAGCGAGTGGCGCACCAGCGCCAGCAGCGCCTCGGTCTCCTTGCCCCGCTCGGGGAGCCGACGGCCCCCGTCGGATGGATTCTGGTCGTTGATGGTCTGTCCTTTCGTCTTGCGTCGCGGCCGCACGGCGCGGATCGCCGTGGCCGAATGGCTGTCCAGCCGGCTGGGGATGAAGGCCCAGGCCGGCGGCCGGGCGCCGGCAAGCGCACGCGCCCGGTCGGCATCGAGCCGGTAACGAGCAAAGGCCTGCGGGGCTGCCGATGCAAGGGCGGAATGTCCCCAGCCCGGCCGGGCGAAGGCGGCGATCGGGATGGCGGCGAACAGCTCGCGCCAGCCACGCCAGTCGACGAGCTGCGGCAGGATGTCGGCCCCCATGATCCAGACAAAGCGCGCCTGCGGATAGAGGCGGCGCAGCGCCCGCACCGTGTCGAGCGTGTAGCGCGTGCCGAGCGCCAGCTCGGGCGCCTCGACGCGGATGCGCGGATGGTGCGCGAGCTGGCGCGCGCGGGCGACGCGCAGGGCCAGCGGCTCCATGGCGGTGGCGGCCTTGAGCGGGTTCTGCGGCGAGACCAGCCACCACACCTCGTCGAGCCCGAGCCGCTTCAGCGCCTCCAGGCTGATGTGGCGATGGCCCTCGTGGGCGGGATTGAACGAGCCGCCGAGCAGCCCGATGCGCCGCGCCGTGTCGCGCGGCACGCCGGGCATGGGGTGGAGGGTGGCGGTCACGATGATGTACCCCTCCCCAGCGAAGCTGGGGAGGTGTCCGCGAAGCGGACGGAGGGGTCATGAGCACCACACTCTAGCCCATGACCCCTTCGGCCCTGCGGGCCACCTCCCCACGCATGGCGTGGGGAGGCATATGAAAGGCGAGCGGTCACGGCCGAAGCGTGCCCTGGCCGCGCACGACGTTCTTGTAGGTCGTGAGCTCGACCAGGCCGACGGGGCCGCGGGCGTGCATGCGGTTGGTCGAGATGCCGATCTCCGCGCCCAGGCCGAACTCGCCGCCGTCGGCGAATTGGGTGCTGGCGTTGTGCATCACGATGGCGCTGTCGACCTCGTCGAGGAAGCGCTGCGCCGTCGCCGCGTTGCCGGTCACGATCGATTCGGTGTGCTGGCTGCCGTAGCGCGCGATGTGCGCGATTGCGCCCTCGACGCCGTCGACCGTCGCCACGGCGATCACCGGCGCGAGATACTCGGTGCGCCAGTCCTTCTCGGTCGCCGGCACCGCCTGCGGGTCGCGCTTCTGGACCTCGGCGTCGCCGCGCACCTCGCAGCCCAGCGCGTGCAGCTTCGCCAGCACCGGCATCAGGTGGCTGTCGAGCGCGGCGCGGTCGACCAGCAGCGTCTCGGCGGCGCCGCACACGCTGACGCGGCGCATCTTGGCATTGGCCACGATCTCGCACGCCATGGCGACGTCGGCGTCGCGGTCGACATAGACGTGGCAGATGCCGTCATAGTGGCGCAGCACCGGCACGCGGCTTTCCTCGGTGACGCGGTCGATCAGCGAGCGTCCGCCGCGCGGCACGATCAGGTCGAGCCAGTCGACGGCGCGCAGCATCTCGCCCACGGCGGCGCGGTCGGTGGTCGGCACGAGCTGCACGCAGTCCTCGGGCAGGCCGGCACTGCCGAGCGCGCGGCGCAGCAGCTCGACGATGGCGCGCGAGGAATGGAAGCTGTCGGAGCCGCCGCGCAGCACGACGACGTTGCCCGACTTGATGCAGAGCGCGCCGGCATCGGCGGTGACGTTGGGCCGCGCCTCGTAGATCACGCCGATGATGCCGATCGGCACGCGCACGCGGCTGATGACCAGGCCGTTGGGCCGCGTCCAGCGCTCGATCTCCGCGCCGACCGGGTCGGGCAGCGCCGCGATGTCGTCGAGCCCGCGCGCCATGGCCTCGATGCGCGCCCCGGTCAGCAGCAGCCGGTCCTGCATCGCGGCGTTCATGCCGCCGGCCTGAGCGGCCGCGATGTCGCGCGCATTGGCGGCCAGGATGGCGTCCTGGCCGTCGCGGATCAGCCGCGCGGCCTCGGCGAGCGCGCCGTTCTTGGCGGCGGTCGAGGCGGTGCGCAGCGCAGCCGCCGCGGCACGGGCGCGCCGTCCCAGCTCGGCCACGATGGCGCCGGCATCGCCGGCAGGCATGGTCTGGACGTTCATCGGCCGCTCCCCGGCGCGTGATGGACTTCGGGCCACTGCGTCGGCCCGACGGACTCCCTTCCGTCGCCCCGAGCGCAGCCGAGGGGCCTTGCTTCGACGATCCGGCGGCTGGGCGTGGAGAGAAGGTCTCTCCACTTCGCTTCGCTCCGGTCGAGACGACGGGGAGGAAATCGCTCGGGGCGCACGGCATCCCTCATTCGACGACCAGATCGTCGCGGTGGACCATCTCGTCGCGGCCGCGGAAGCCCAGCAGGCGCTCGATCTCCGCGCTGCGGCGGCCGGCGATGCGGCGGGCGTCGTCGGCGGCATAGGCCACCAGCCCGCGCGCCAGAGGACGGCCGCTGCGGTCCTTCACGACGACCACGTCGCCGCGGCGGAAGGCGCCGTCGACCGCGGTGACGCCCGCGGGCAGCAGGCTCTTGCCGGCCGACAGCGCGCGCACCGCGCCGTCGTCGACCACCAGCACGCCTGTCGTCTTGAGTGCATTGCGGATCCAGCGCTTGCGCGCCGACAGCGGCGAGGCTTCCGGCAGGAACCAGCTGCAGCGCGTGCGGCCATCGAGCAGGGCGCCCAGTGCGCCGACGGCGCGGCCGTCGCCGATCGCCATGCGGCAGCCGGCGGCCATGGCGATGCGGCCGGCGATCAGCTTGGTGGCCATGCCGCCGTTCGACAGCTCGGAGGCGGCGGCGCCGCCCATGGCCTCGATCGCAGGCGTGATCTCGCGGATCTCGGGAATGAAGGTGGCGGCGGGATCGCTGCGCGGGTCGCCGGTGTAGAGGCCGTCGATGTCGGACAGCAGCACCAGCGTGTCGGCCGAGATCATCTCGGCGACGCGCGCGCCCAGCCGGTCGTTGTCGCCGAAGCGGATCTCGTCGGTGGCGACCGTGTCGTTCTCGTTGATGACCGGCACCGCCTTCATGGCGAGCAGCGTCGCCATGGTCTGGCGCGCGTTGAGGTAGCGCCGCCGCTCCTCGGAATCGGAGAGCGTCAGCAGGATCTGCGCGACGCTGATGCCGTGGCGGGCCAGCGCCTCCTGGTAGGCGTGGGCGAGCTGGATCTGGCCGGCCGCGGCGGCGGCCTGGCTCTCCTCCAGGCGCAGCGGCCCGGGCGGCAGGCCGAAATGGCGGCGGCCCAGCCGGATGGCGCCGGACGAGACGAGCACGGTCTCGCGGCCGCTTGCATGCAGGCGCGCCACGTCGGCCGCCAGCGCCTCCAGCCAGTCGCGCCGGATCTCGCCCCGGGCCTCGTC
>Ga0182792_1001516_pt1 | contig 18625 bp, 19 predicted proteins | sample Passage237B_FD_130497 | JGI IMG/M metagenome (GOLD analysis project Ga0182792, IMG submission 130497) | Cellulose adapted compost microbial communities from Newby Island Compost Facility, Milpitas, CA, USA - Passage2 37B (version 2) (version 2) ...
GGGCCCCGGGGGTTGGACTTGGCCGCCCCCCCCCCGTGGCGCCGGGGGGGCCCCCGGCGGGACCGGAGGCCCCCCCCCCCCCCACCCCGCTCACCCACCGTCCCGGCACCGCACGGAAGCCCGGGAACCGAGCGGGAAGGCGTCGCCGCCGGCGCGGGCGGGTAGGGTCGGCGGCGACATCCGAATCCGGGGAGCTCGGGAGCGACCGGGCTGAGAGGACGGCTGGCACCACTGCCCTCGCCGTCGACCCGCCGACCTGATCTGGGTAATGCCAGCGGAGGTAGCAGCTCATGTCCACCCGCACGTCTCGTCCCGAGGCCACCGAACCGGCCAGCGAGGTCGCCGGCGCCGCGCCCGTTCCGCGCCGAGCCCGGCGCGGCCGGCGCCTGCTCGCCGTCGGGGCCTCGGCGCTCCTGGTCGCCGGCCTCGCCGTCGCCTGCACGTCCGACGACGACCCGTCGGGGAACGCCACCGATCCCGACGAGGTGTCCTGCACGCCCGAGGACCTGCCCGCGGCGGTCACCGCGGACCAGGTGGCGGCGGCCGACACCGACGGCACCACGATCAAGCTCGTCACCCACGACTCGTTCGCCCTGAGCGACGGCGTGCTGGACCGGTTCACCGACGAGACGGGCATCACCGTCGAGGTCGTCCAGGTGGACGACGCCGGCACGCTCGTCAGCCAGGCGGTGCTGTCGGCCGGCAACCCGGTGGCCGACGTGCTGTTCGGCATCGACAACACCTTCCTGTGCCGGGGCACCAGCCGGGGCGTGTTCGTCCCCTACCGGGCCGCGGCGCTCGACGACGTGCCCGCGGACCTGCGCCTGGCCGAGGCCGACCTCGCGACGCCGATCGACGTCGGCGACGTGTGCCTCAACTACAGCAAGGCCGCCTTCCCCGGTGGCGCGGGCGCGCCCGAGGGCCTGGACGACCTCACGAAGCCGGAGCTGGCGGACGCCTTCGTCACCGAGAACCCCGAGACGTCGTCGCCCGGCATGGCGTTCCTGCTCGCCACCATCGCCACCTACGGCGAGGACGGCTGGGAGCAGTACTGGAAGGACCTGCGGGCGAACGGCCTCCTCGTGACCGCCGGCTGGACCGAGGCGTACGAGGACGCGTTCGGGGCCGGCTCCGGCGAGCGGTCCGTGGTCACCTCCTACGCGTCGAGCCCGGTGGCCGACGTGCTCTACAGCGACCCGCCCCGAGACGAGCCGAACCTCGGCGTGGTGGCCGACGCCTGCTTCCGCCAGGTCGAGTTCGCCGGCATCCTGCGGGGCACCAAGCACCCCGAGGCCGCGGCGAAGCTGGTCGACTTCCTGCTCTCGCCGACGGTCCAGGAGGACCTGCCGCTCACCATGTTCGTGAGCCCGGCCAACGAGACGGCCGAGGTGCCCGCCACCTACGCCGCGCACACCACGCCCGTCGAGCACCCCATCACGATGAGCCCCGCCGAGATCGAGGCCGGTCGTGACCGCTGGACCGAGGCGTGGACGCAGATCGCCCTGCGCTGACGCGCCTCGCCCGGGTGGGGGCGGCCGGGGTGCCGGTCGCCTTCCTCCTCGTCTTCTTCGCGTACCCGGTCGGCTCGATCATCGCCCGGGGCGTCGGCGACGGGTCGGTCCTCGACGTGGTGCGCCGCACGAGCACGGGCGACCTGCTGTGGTTCACCACCTGGCAGGCAGCCGTGTCCACGGTCGCCACCTTCGCCGTCGGCCTGCCCGCGGCGTGGGCCATCGGCACCCAGCGGCTGCCGGCGCGGCGCCTGATCCGGGCCGTGGTGGTGGTGCCCTTCGTGCTGCCGACGCTCGTGGTCGCCGCCGCGGTGCAGGCGCTGTTCGACGCGGCCGACGTCGAGCTGTCCGGCACCGTGACGGCGATCGTGCTCGCGCACGTGGTGCTCAACGCCGCGGTCGTCATCCGCATCGTCGGCGGCTGGTGGGCGCTGCTGCCCACCGGCGGCGAGGAGGCCGCCCGGGTGCTCGGCGCCGGACGGTGGCGGGCGTTCCGGGCGGTCACGCTGCCCGCGCTCGCCCCGGCGCTCTGGAGCGCGGCCGCGATCGTCTTCCTGTTCTGCTTCACCTCGTTCGGGATCATCCTCACCGTCGGCGGCCCGGCGCACCCGACCCTGGAGACCGAGATCTGGCGCCAGGCCACCCGCCGCACCGACTTCACCGCAGCCGCGGCGCTGGCGGTGATCCAGCTCGCGGCGGTGCTGGCGCTGGTGCTGGTCACGAACGTGCTGGAGCGCCGGCTCGGTCGACGCTCGACGCTCCGGCCCCGCGCGCTGCGACCGGTGCGGGGCGCCCGGCGCATCGTGGCGGTGGCCGCCGCCCTCGCCCCGGCGACGCTGCTGCTGGTGCTCCCGCTCGCCACGCTGGCCGCCCGGTCGTTCTCGGTGGGCGACGGCTGGGGCCTCGACCGGTACCGATCGCTCGGCCGCGTCGAGCCCGGCGGCCTGAACGTGGCGGCGATCGACGCGGTCGCGAACTCGTTGCAGGCCGCTGCGGTGGCCTGCGCGGCCGCCGTGGTGATCGGCGGGCTGGCGGCGGCGACCGTCGTGCACAGCCGGTGGGGCCGGGCCCTCGACGTGGGGCTCATGATCCCGCTCGGCACCTCGGCGGTGACGATCGGCTTCGGCATCCTCGTGGCGCTCGGCCGCCCGCCGCTCGACCTGCGCTCGTCGTGGATCATCGTCCCGCTCGCCCAGGCGCTCGTCGGCATCCCGTTCGTGATCCGGGCCGTGGTCCCGGCGCTGCGCGGGGTCGACGACCGCCAGCGGCAGGCCGCCGCGGTGCTCGGCGCCTCGCCGCTGCGGGTGCGGCTCGCGGTCGACGGGCCGGTGGCGCTGCGGGCGCTGCTCGTGGGCGCGGCGTTCGCGTTCGCCATCTCCCTCGGCGAGTTCGGCGCGACCTCGTTCCTGGCCCGCCCCGACGACCCGACCGTGCCCGTCGCCATGTACCGCCTCCTCGGCCGGCCCGGCGAGGTGCTGCACGGCCAGGCGATGGCGCTCGGTACGGTGCTGGCCGTGCTCACCGCCCTCAGCGTGTTGGTCATCGAGCGGCTGCGCCCCGACGACGCGGTGGGCTGGTGACCGCGCCCCCGCCGACCCGGGCCGAGGTGGGGTCCGGGTGTCGGCCCGCCGATGACCCCCGACCAACCGTGTCCGGTCCCCCGACGCGGCGCCGGGATCGGGCGTCATGAGCCCCGAAGCGATCGGCGGTGCCCCGAGCGGCGGCGACGACCCGAGCCGCCGGAGCCGCCACGGTGGCCCGAGCGACCGCGGCGGCCTGGTGGTCCGGGGCGCCGAGGTGCGCTTCGGGGACCTGGCCGCGGTCGGCGGCGTCGACCTCGCGGTCGCGCCCGGCGAGGTGGTGGCGCTCGTCGGGCCCAGCGGGTGCGGCAAGAGCACCCTGCTGCGCTTCGTCGCCGGCCTGGAGCGGGGCCGGGGCACCGTCTCGTGGGGCGGCGACGACCTGACCCGGGCCCGGCCCGACCGGCGACGCTTCGGGTTGATGTTCCAGGACCACGCCCTCTTCGCCAACCGCTCGGTGGCCGACAACGTGGCGTTCGGCCTGGAGGTGGCGGGCGTGCGCGGCGCAGCGCGGGCCGAGCGGGTGGCGGCGATGCTCGACCTGGTGGGCCTCGCCGGCCACGGCGACCGGGCGGTCGACACCCTCTCGGGCGGCGAGGCCCAGCGGGTGGCCCTCGCCCGGGCCCTCGCGCCGTCGCCCCGGCTGCTCATGCTGGACGAACCCCTCGGCTCGCTGGACCGGACCCTGCGGGAGCGCCTGGCCGTCGACCTGCGGCACATCCTCACCGAGACCGGCGTCGCCGCGATCCACGTCACCCACGACCAGGAGGAGGCGTACGCCGTCGCCGACCGGCTCGTGGTCATGCGGGCCGGCCGGGTCGAGCGCGACGGGCCCGCCGCCCAGGTCTGGGCCGACCCCGGCACCGCGTTCGTCGCCCGCTTCCTCGGCCACCGCAACGTCCTCGATCCCGCCCAGGCCCGAGCCCTCGGCCTCCTCCCGCCCCCCGGCTTTCAGCCGGCAGCCGTCGGCCTCCCGGACGACCGCGGGACGACAGGCGATGCCCCGGACGGAGACGAGTCGACGGAAGGCCGCTCGGGCGACCGCGGATCGGCGGTCGCCGCCACCGATGGTCACACGGGCCCGGCCGGGGTCGTGGTGCGGGAGGCCGCCATCACGATCCTGGAGGGGACGACTTCAGCCGTGGACCCGGCCGGCTCGGCGGTGGAGCCGGGCGGCTCGACCGGGCCGGACCGGGACAGGAGCGCCGGAGCACCCGGTCCGGGACCGGCGGGGGCCGGCCCGGCACCGGTGCACGAGGCGCGGGTGGTCGAGGTCCGCTTCCGGGGCGCCATCTCCCAGGTCGACCTACGCGTCGGGCCCGTCGACCTCCGCGTCCACACCCCCCGTCCCCCCGCCCCCGGCACCCTGGTCCGCCTCGTCATCGACCCCGCGCAGGTCGCACCCCTCACCGCCTGACCGCCACGGCTGCGCCGCTGCCCGCCGGCGACCGGGGCTACCGACCCGAGGCACGCACGCTGGTCCGCCAGGCGGACGGCGCCGAGGTGCGCGCCCGCACCCGGCCGACCGTGGACGTCGAGACGACCGAGGTGGCGACCCCGGCGGCGGCCCACCTACCTCGTGCCGCCGGATCAGCGGCACGACCGCTAGCGTGACGGCATGGCCACCACCCTCACGATCCGCAACGTCTCCGGTGAGACGCACCGGGTGCTGACGGCCCGCGCCGCCGCGAGCGGTCGATCGCTGCAGGAGTACCTCTTGGCCGAGATCGACCGCCTGGCGGCGAAGCCGTCGGTCGAGGAGACGCTCGCCCGGGCCCGGGCCCGGGTCGAGCGCACCGGCGGGGTGGACAGCGAGCGCATCCTCGACGTGCTCGCGTCGGACCGCGCCCGTTGATCGTCGTCGACGCGTCGGTGCTGGTGGCCGCACTGACCGCAGCAGATCGAAACGGGACCTGGGCGGCCGACCAGCTCGCCGACGAGAGCCTGGCCGCTCCCGCGTCGGCCCCCTTCGAGGTGGCCAACGTGCTCCGACGGTTGGAGATCACCGGGGACATCGACCGGACCGCTGCCGCGCTGGCCCTGGAGGACCTCCTGGACCTACCGATCGATCTCTTCCCCTTCGAGGTGTTGGCTCGGCCGCTCTGGCGGCTCCGCCACAACGTCACCGCCTACGACGGCGCCTACGTCGCCCTCGCGGAGGCGCTCGGCGTCCCGCTCGTCACCCTCGACCGACGTCTGGCCCGGGCACCCGGCACGACCGTCGCCATCCGCACCCCACCGCCGGGCTGAGGACGCCAGCCGCGGTGCGGTGCCGTCAGCGGGCGGCGGCGAGCTGGTCCTGAAGCCAGTCGGCGGGGGTCCTCGCCAGGGCGGCGGCCCGGAGCGCGGCGTGGCGGGTGGCCGCCTCGGGTGGCGGGGCGTCGAGCGCGGCGGCGAGGGCGTCGGCGGTCTGGCCGACGTCGAAGGGCTCGGCCCGCCAGGCGTGGTCGCCGAGCTCGTCCCACGCGCCCGCCTCGGGGGACAGCACGAGCTGGGCGTCGCGGTGGTTCAGGATCACGGCCTCCTTCGCCACCAGGTTGAGCCCGTCGCGGATCGGGTTGACGAGGACCACGTCGGCCCGGGCCAGGGCGGCCATCGAGGTCGGGTAGTGGTCGTCGCCGTCCCAGGCGATCGGCATCCAACCCTCGGTCGCCCAGCGCTCGTTGATCGCCCGAACCCGGTCCTCGACCTCGCGGCGGTGGGCGTCGTAGGCGGCCACGCCGGCCCGCGACGGGTAGACGTGGGCGGCGAACACCACCCGCTCGCGGAGGTCGCGGCGGCGCGCCAGCAGGAGGTCGTAGGCGTCGAAGCCCCGGGCGAGGTTCTTCGACAGCTCGATCCGGTCGACCCGCACCAGCAGCCGCCGGTCGCCGGTCCGCCCGTCGATCGCGGCGAACGCCTCGGCGAAGTCGGGGGACGCCGCGGTCGCCGCCAGGTCGTCGGGGTCGGGGCCGAGCGGGGACACGAACGTGGCGGGGGCGTCGACGCCGACCGCGGCGGCCGACGCGAGGAAGTCGGCCTCCCACCGGGGCGAGTGGAAGCCGCAGGCGTGGTGCGCGGCGAGACCGGCCAGCAGCTCCCGCCGAGCGGTGGCGGGCAGCATGCGGAGCCACACCGGCGGGGCGAAGGGGGTGTGGGAGAAGTGGACGAGCGTGAGGTCGGGCCGGGCCGCCCGCACCGCCTCGGCCACGAGGCAGAGGTGGTAGTCCTGCACGAGCACGACGGCGTCGGCCGGCGCCGCGTCGATCACCGCGGCGGCGAAGCGGTCGTTGACCCGGCGGTGCGCCGCCCAGGCGGTCTCGACCCAGCCGCCCGGCCAGGCCGGCTCGCGCACGGGGTCGAACAGGCCGTGGTGGGTGAACCAGAGGGCGGTGTTGCAGACGGCGTCGTAGTGGAGGGTGAACTCGTCCGGCGGTGAGGCGAGCAGCAGGACCCGGAAGCCCTCGGCGTCGGTGAGGGCGCCGGCGAGGGCCCGGTCGCCGTCGGTCATCGCCGCCGCGATCCAGATGGCGTCGGTGTCGCGGACGAGCGGCCCGAGCCCCGAGATGAGCCCGCCCGCCCCCCGCCGGGCCCGCGGGGTGCCGCCGGCGTCGAGGTCGAACGACACCGGGCCGCGGTTGGAGACCAGCACGAGCGGGCGGTTCCGGTCCATGACCCCGGACCGTAGCGGGACGGGCATCTCCACCGACGCGGCTCGGCGGCCGTCAGCCGAGGAGGCGGTGGAGCAGGTCGACCACGCCGGGCGGGCCGTCGACCGTCGCGTCCGCCGCGGCGCGGACCGGTTCGGGCAGCTCCGGGCCGGCGGCGGCCACGGCCACGGCGAGCCGCCCGGCCGTCCGGAGCCGGGCGACCGCGGCGAACGCCGGCAGGTCACCGACGTCGTCGCCGGCGTAGAGGACGGTGGCGGCGTCGCCGGCGAGGTCGGTGACCACGGTCCCCTTGTCGAACGGCGCGGGCGGGCGCAGCTCCATCGACGCCTTCGCCGGGTGCGGTTCGAGGCCGGTGGCCGCGGCGACCTCGGCCACGCGGGCCCGCACCCAGCCGGCGGCCTCGGGGGCGTTGCGGTGGTGGACGGTGATGCTGAGGCCCTTGGGCTCCACCAGCACGCCCGGGGGCGCGCCGGCACCCAGGCGGACCGACGCGTCGGCGACCGCGTCGCGCCAGGCGCCGTCGACGGTCAGGCGCACCGCGGCGCCGGGCGCCCGCAGCTCCAGGCCGTACTGGCCCGAGATCGCGACCGTCGCGGGCAGCAGCGGGGCGAGGAACTCGACGGGGCGACCCGACACGATGCCGACGGCCGCGCCGCGCGCTACGAGCGCGTCGAGGGCCTCGGCGGCCCCGGGGGCCGCCCGGGCGGCCGCGGGGTCCGCGACGGTCGGGCTGAGGGTGCCGTCGAAGTCCAGGAGGACGGCCGCGTCGGCGGGCCGGGCTCGGACCGCGGCCACGATCCGGTCGAGCCGGCCCTCGGACGATGGCGACGGCGACGGCGCCCCGGACGTCACGGTCGCCGGACGACGGGCCGGGGGCGGGTGCCCACGGGCCGGCGGCTAGCCCTGGGGCTGGTAGTCGCGCCCGAGGACGACGACGACCATGTCGGTGTCGGCGGTGTCGTTGATCGGGTCACCGAGGGCCTGCACGGCGCTCCCCGGCTGGTTGAGGAGGGTGGCGAGGGCGGTGGCCTCGGCCTGGTAGCCCTCCCGGTAGTAGACGGCGGTGGTGTCGGTGCCGCCCGGGAGGTTGCCGGTGGACCCCTGGGCGTAGCCGGCCGAGGTCACCGTCTGCATGGTGGTGGTGGCCAGGCCGCCGGTGCCGTTGCCGTTGATGACCGCAACCATGACGTCGCTGGTGGAGCGGGGCTCGGTCGAGGTCGTGGTCGTGCCGGTGGTGCCGAGGCCGCTGTCGGGGTCGGTGGTGGTGGAGGCGCCCGGCAGCGTCGTGGTGGTGACCGGCGCCGCCGTGTCGTCGCCGTCGCCCCCGCCGCTGATGCCGGCCTGGAACAGGAGGAGGAACCCGATGACGACCGCGGCGACGAGCACGGCGATCCCCCGGGAGTTGGCGTCGAAGGCTCGTTGGGGTGCGGTCATCGGCTTCGCCATTCGGTAGCGGGACGGGCTTCGTAGCGCTCTCGACGGCGGCGATCGCGGTCTCGCTTGAGCCGGCGGACGAGGAGCGGGTCGTACTCGAGGGCCTCGGGGTCACCCAGGATCTCGGTGAGGAGGCTGTAGTAGCGGGTCGCGGAGAGCTCGAAGCGCTCACGGATCACGTCGGCCTTGGTACCGGACTCGGTGAACCACGACCGCTCGAAGTCCAGGATCGCCTTGTCGCGCTCGGTGAGACCCATCCGGACAAGCGTTGTCGCCAGGGGTACCCCATTGCAAGCACCCCCGCCGACCGGGCGCGGGCGCGACCGGAACGACCGGTCCGTCCGGGTGGTGCCCGGGCCCCAGGTAGGATGGGTCGGCCATGACGAGCCCGCCAGCCCGCCAGCGACGCCCCGCGAGCCCGCCGGGCCGGCGCGCCCCGTCGTCCCGGAGCACCCACGCCCCGTGACCGCGCTGCTGCTGGTCCACCTGGTGGTGGGCGTGGGCATCCTGGCCGTGGGCCGCCGGATCGGTGGTCGCGCCGCCCCGCTCGCCGCCCTCGCTCCCCTCGCCGGCCTCGTCTGGCTGGCGACGCGCTGGGATCGCCTGACCGGCGGCGCCGCACCCCTCACCGAGCACGTGAGCTGGATCCCGCAGCTCGGCCTCGGCTTCGACCTGCGCATCGACGGCTTCGCGGCCCTCCTCGTCGCGCTCATCACGGGCATCGGCACGCTCGTGCTGCTCTACGCCGGCGCCTACCTGCCGGTGGACGGGCCGCGGACCGGCCGGCTCATCGGCCTGCTCGTCCTGTTCGGCGGGGCGATGCTCGGGCTCGTCAGCGCCGACAACCTCCTGGTGCTCTACGGGTTCTGGGAGCTGACGTCGGTCACGTCGTTCCTGCTGATCGGCAACGACCACGACAAGCCCGAGGCCCGGGCCGCGGCGGTGCAGGCGTTCCTCATCACCGGCGCCGGCGGCCTGTCCCTGCTCGGCGGCATCCTCCTGCTCGGCAACGCCGCCGGCACCTTCGACCTGCACCGCATCCTCCAGGAGCCGCCGTCGGGCGCCACCGTCTCGGTCGCCCTCGCGCTGATGCTCGTGGGAGCGTTCACGAAGTCGGCGCAGGTGCCGTTCCACTCCTGGCTGCCCGGGGCGATGGTGGCGCCCACGCCGGTGAGCGCCTACCTGCACTCGGCCACGATGGTGAAGGCCGGGGTGTACCTGGTGGCCCGGCTGTCCCCGGCGTTCGCGCCGACGGTCGCCTGGTGGCGGCCGGTGGTGATCGGGGTGGGGCTCACGACGATGGTCGTCGGCGGGGTGCGGGCGCTGCGCCAGCACGACCTCAAGCTGCTGCTCGCGCACGGCACGGTCAGCCAGCTCGGGTTCCTCGTGGCCGTCTTCGGGATCGGCACGCCCGCGGCCTCGGTCGCCGGTGCCGCGCTGCTGCTCGCCCACGCCGTGTTCAAGGCCGCCAACTTCCTGGCGGTGGGCGCGGTCGACGTGGGCTTCGGCACCCGCGACCGCCGCCGCCTGCCCCGCCTCGACCGGAGCTGGGCGCCGGTGGGCATCGGCGCGGTCGTGGGCGCGGCGTCGATGGCGGGCATCCCGCTCACCTTCGGCTTCGTGGCCAAGGAGCTGGACTTCGAGGCGATGTTCGCGGGCGACGGCGCCGCCTGGCTCCTCGCCTCGGTGGTGCTCGTCGGCGGGGCCGCGCTCACCGCGGGCTACAGCCTGCGCTTCGCGGTCGGCATCCTCGGGCGCAACGGTACCGACCCGCTCGAGGTCGAGCCGGCCACCGCCCGGGTGGGCGTCGGCCTCGTCGGCCCGCTGCTCGTGCTCACCGCCGTCACCGCCGGACTCGGCGTGCTGCCCTACCTCGGCGACCGCCTGCTCGCCGCGGCCGCGGGGGCACTCGCGGGGCCCCTGGCCGCCGCGGACGTGCACCTCGCGATCTGGCACGGGCTCAACGCAGCGCTCGGCGCCTCGGCGGTCGCCCTCGCCCTCGGCCTCCTGCTCCACCTCGGGCGGGAGCGGCTGGCCCCCGCCCTGGAGCGCCTCGGCGCCCGCCTGCCGGACGGCAACGAGGGCTACCGGGCCATCCTGCGGGGGCTGAACGACCTGGCCGACCGGGTCACCTCGCGTACCCAGCCCGGTTCGCTGCCCATCTACGCGGGCGTGATCCTCGTGACCGCCGCGCTGCTGCCGCTCGTGGCGTTCCTGCCGGAGGGCCGCTGGCCGGGCTGGCCGCGGCTGGTGGAGACGCCCGCGCACGTGCCGGTGGCGGCCGCGCTCGTGGGCGCCGGGCTCGCGGCGTCGGTGGTCCGGCGACGGTTCTCCGCCGCCCTGTTCCTCGGCGTCGCCGGCTACGCGATGGCGGCCCTGTTCGTGGTGCAGGGCGCGCCCGACCTGGCGCTCACGCAGGCGTCGATCGAGACGCTCTCCACGGTGCTGTTCGTGCTCGTGCTGCGCCGCCTCCCCGACCGCTTCACCTGGGGGTCGGGCTCGTCGGCCATGACGACGAGGACCCGCACGCTGCGCGTCCTGGCGTCGCTCTGCGTGTTCGCCGTCGTGTTCGTGCTGGCCATCGTGACGGCGAGCCCCGACCCGACCACCCCCGCCAGCGAGCAGATGGTCGCCCGCAGCCTGCCCGACGGGCACGGCCGCAACGTGGTGAACGTGACCCTCGTGGACTTCCGCGGCTACGACACGCTCGGCGAGATCACCGTGCTGGCCTGCGCCGCGATCGGCACCGTCGCCCTCGCCCGGTCCGGCCGGCGCCCGGCACGGGCAGCAGATGCCCAGCGCACCGGGCTCCGCCGCTCCCGCGACCTGTTCCAGCGCTCCCCCGCGCACGTCCGCGCCGCCCGGGCCGACGACCTCGCCACGGCCGGCCCGAGCGCCGCGACCCCGGCCGGCGGCGCGGCTCCGAACCCGTCGGGGGCCCAGCCCCTCGGCCGCCTCGTGGTGCTCGACGTGTCGGTGCGGGTCGTGTTCACCGCGGTGATGATCGGGTCCATCTACCTGCTGTTCGCGGGCCACAACCAGCCCGGCGGCGGCTTCGCGGGCGGCATCCTCGCCGGCGCCGCGGTCGCGCTCCGCTACCTGGCGGGCGGCATCGAGTCGGTCCGCTCGCTGTCTCGGGCCCGGCCGTGGACGGTGCTCGGCGCCGGTGTGGGCCTGGCAGCCGCGACCGCGCTCACCCCGGTGTTGTTCGGCCACCCCGTGCTCACCAGCGCCTACCGCAGCGTCGACGTGCCGCTCGTCGGCTCGGTCAGCCTCACCTCGGTCCTGCTCTTCGACCTGGGCGTGTACCTGGCGGTCGTGGCGCTCTCCATGATGATGTTCGAGTCCTTCGGCGACGACCCGTTCAGCGACCGCGAGGAGGAGCCGGTGCACCCGCCCACCCCGGCCGCGACCGACGCGGCGGGACCCGGCGCCGCTGGGTCCGCCGACGTCGCCGGGCCCGCCCCGGCCGAGACCGGCACCGCCGGCACGATCGGCCCCGCCGAGGTGGTGGCGCCGTGAGCGTGCTCCTGGCGTTCACCGCCGCCTCCCTGTTCGCCATCGGCACCTACCTGGTGCTCCAGCGGAAGCTGTCCCGGGTCATCATCGGCCTCGGGCTCATGAGCCACGGCGCCAACGTGCTGCTCATCACCTCCGGTCGCCGGGGCCTGGCGCCGCTCATCGGCTCAGGCGATCCCGGCGACTTCGCCGACCCGCTCCCCCAGGCGCTCGCGCTCACCGCCATCGTCATCAGCTTCGGCGTCACCGGCCTCCTGCTGGCCCTCGCCTACCGGAGCTGGCTGCTGAGCGAGGACGACGAGATCGCCGACGACGCCGAGGACCGCGCCGTGGCCGATCACCTCCACCACCTCCACCAGGACGACGAGGTGGACGACGCCGCCGCGCTCACCCCCGCCTGCGAGGACACCGACCCCGGCCACGTGGCCTCCGAGCAGGTCCCGCCCCGAGCCCCGGAGGCACCGCGGTGAACGACCTGCTCGCGGTCCCGGTGGTGCTGCCGCTGCTCGGCGCCGCCGTCAGCATCCTCGTCGGCCGGTCCCGCCGCGCCCAGCGCCTCGTCGGCATCGCCGTGCTCAGCACCCTCGTCGGCGTGGCGATCGCGATCCTCGTCGCCGTCGACCGGGACGGCACCATCGCCAGCGACCCCGGCGGCTGGGGGGCGCCGCTCGGCATCGTGCTCGTCGCCGACCGGCTCTCCGCGCTCATGCTCGTCGTCGCGTCGGCGATGCTGCTCCTCGTCCTCCTGTACGCCATCGGCCAGCCGGGCGCGGAGCGCAACCACGTGGGCTTCCAGTCCGTCTACCTGGTGCTCGCCGCCGGCGTGTCGGCCGCGTTCCTCACCGGTGACCTGTTCAACCTGTTCGTCGCCATCGAGATGATGCTGACGGCCTCGTACGTGCTCATCACCCTCGGCGGGAAGCTGGAGCAGGTGCGGGCGGGCATGACCTACGTGGTCATCAGCCTGCTGGCGTCCATGCTGTTCCTCGCCGCGCTCGCCTTCACCTACGCGTCCACGGGCACCGTGAACCTGGCGGCGCTCGCCGAGGCCATCCCGCAGCTCCCGGCCGGCACCCGCACCGCCCTCGCCGCCCTGTTCCTGCTCGTGTTCGGGATCAAGGCGGCGCTGTTCCCGCTGCACTTCTGGCTGCCCGACGCCTACCCCACCGCCCCGTCGCCGGTCACCGCGATCTTCGCCGGGCTCCTCACCAAGGTCGGCGTCTACGCCATCTTCCGCACCCAGACGCTGCTGTTCCGGGGCGACCTGCCCCGCAGCCTGTTCTTCGTGATCGCCGGGGCGACGATGCTCGTCGGCGTGCTCGGCGCCATCGCCCAGCAGGACGTCCGCCGCATCCTGTCGTTCAACATCATCGGCCAGATCGGCTACATGATCGCCGGCCTGGCGCTGTTCACCCCGCTCGGCCTGGCCGCGGTCATCATCTCGCTCGTGCACCACATCGTGGTGAAGACCGGGCTGTTCCTCGCCGGCGGGCTCATCGACCACCACGGCGGCAGCAGCCGGCTCAGCCAGGTGGGCGGCATGGTGCGGACCGCGCCCGTCATCGCGATCCTCTTCGGCATCCCGGCCCTGGCGCTCGCCGGCATCCCGCCGCTGTCCGGGTTCGTGTCGAAGTTCGCGCTGCTCGACGCGCTCACCGAGGAGCGGGCGTGGTGGATGCTCGGCATCGGCCTGCTCGTCGGGCTGCTCACCCTCTTCTCGATGGTGAAGATCTGGCTGGGCGTGTTCTGGGCGCCGCCCACCGAGGACCTCGACGGCGTGCCGTACCCGGAGGGCGTGGAGCCGGCCGCGGCGGCCCGGCCCGGCGCCCCGCTGCTCATGACGGTGCCGACCGCGGTGCTCGTGGCGGCCGTGGTCGTCATCGGCGTCTTCGGCGGGCCGATCTTCGGGCTGTCCGAGCGGGCCGCCGCGGACCTGCTCGACCCCACCGCCTACCTGCTCGCCAGCGGGGCCGGCCGATGAGCGCCCTGCTGTTCACCGCGTTCGTGGTGCTGCTCTGGACGCTGCTCTGGGGCTCGCTGAGCGTCGCCAACGTGCTGAGCGGCGTCGCGGTGGCCGCGCTCGTGGCGGTGATCCTGCCCGACGCCGTCCTGTGGAGCCGCCGGCCCACGGTCCGCCCGATCGCCTCCGCCCGCTTCGCCGGCCGCTTCGTGTGGGACCTCGTCCGCGCCAACCTGGCCACCACCCGCTACGCCCTCTCGCCCAGCCCCACGAGCGAGACCGCGATCATCGGCGTCTCGCTCCCCCACGCGTCCGACTCGGTGCTGACGGTGGTGGCCAACGTGCTCGCCCTCAGCCCCGGCATCCTGCCGATCGAGGTCGTGTCGGAGCCGGCCACGATCTTCGTCCACGTGCTGCGCGCCGACGACCTCGAACGCACCCGGGCCGACATCACCCACCTCGCCGACCTGGCGCTGCGGGCCTTCGGCTCCGACGAGGCCATCGCCGCGCTGGAGGCGACCGCCGCCGAGGCCGCGGAGGCGGCGCCGTGATCCTCGCCGCCCACCTCCTCCTGCTCGCGGCCGGCGCCTGCTTCTTCGCCCGGCTCCTGCGCGGCCCGTCGCTCACCGACCGGGTGCTGTCGGTCGACGGCCTCATCGTCTGCGGCACCTCGGCGCTCGTCGTGCAGGCGGCCGACAGCGGCGACGGCACCTACCTGCCGATCGTGGTGGTCTTCACCCTGGTCGGCTTCATCGGCACCGCGGTCGTGGCCCGCTTCATCGAGGGGCGGGGCGGATGATCGCGGCGCAGATCCTCCTGGTCGTCGGCGCCGCGTTCACGCTCGTGGCCGCGATCGGCGTCAACCGGTTCCGGGGCGTCCTGGAGCGGATGCACATCATGTCGAAGGCGTCCACGTTCGGGTTCCTCCTCGTGCTCGCCGGCGGCATCGTGGCCCTCGACGGGTCGAACCCGATCACGTTCCTCGTGCTCGCCGGGCTGCTCCAGCTCCTCACCTCGCCGGTGTCCAGCAACCTCATGGCCCGCGCCACCTACCGGGCCGAGGGCATCGCGACGAGCGTCGGCGTGGTCGACGAGCTGGCCGCCCACGTCGAGGCGATCGAGGCCGCCGAGGCGGGCCACAGACCGGGCGGCGGGGCCGGCGAGGGGCGGGCCGCCGGAGCCTCAGCCGAGGGTGAGCGGGGCCAGGAGGGGCCAGTGGTCGGAGGGGACGCGCCCCATCGGTGACCACACCAGCCGGGTGTAGCCCGCCTCCCAGCGCAGGCCGCCGCCGTCGCGCAGAAGGATCTGGTCGAGCTGGCCGTCCCGGTGGTCGAGGGTGTGGCGCCAGCCGTTGAACGAGGTGCCGTCGTAGGCGAGCCGCCGGAACCCGCCGTCCTCCAGGTCCTGGTAGAGCACCGAGCGCTCGGGGTCCGCGTTGAAGTCGCCGAGCAGCACCGTCGGCAGGTCGTCGTCCAGCTCGTCGCGCACGATCTGGACGGCGCTCGCCCGGCGGTTGGCCTCGAAGCGGTGGTCGAGGTGCACGTTCACCACCCGGAAGCGGGTGCCGGTGGGCGGGTGCAGGACGGTCACGATCGTGGCCATGCGGGGCATCTTCGCCTTGCCGAGCAGCGAGCCGGGCACCTCGGGGGTGGCGCTGAACCAGCGGTAGCGGACCGCGTCGATCACGAACGGCCGGTGCACGAACACCGGCACCTGCTCGCCACCGCCCCCGGCGTCACGACCCCGGCCGGCCACCGACGCACCCGGCCACCGGCGGGACAGGTAGCGGCGCTGGAACGGGTACACCTCCTGGAGGCCGACGACGTGCGCGTTGAGGCCCCGGAACCAGCGGGCGGTGGTGCGGCGGCGCAGCAGCCAGTGGTTGTAGCGGTCCGGCGCCCGCCCGTTTCGGATGTTGAAGGTGGCCACGGTGAGCTGCACGGGCATCCCGGGAGTGTTCCACAACGACGGCCGCGCCCCGTCCGGACGCCGGCCCGGCGCCCGGGGCGCACTACCGTCGGGCTCCGCCGAGTCGTCCCGGGACCGCCTGCCTTGCACCCACGCCTGCACCTCCGCCGTGAAGCCGACGCCGAGCTGCCGTTCCTGGTCTGGACTTTCGACCGGCCGCGGCTCGTGGCGTCCACCGCGTCGGTGGGCGGCGGCCTCGGGCGGCGCGACTGGCTGCTGAACGCCACCGTCGACTGGCACTACGGCCGGCTCGACCTGCACGGCCACGTGGGCGAGCTGGCTGCGGCCGCGTCGCTGGCGGGCCGCGGGGTCGGCCTGCTCACCGCGGTCGACGTGCGGTCGCAGCAGCACCTGGAGCTCGACGGCGCGTGGACGAGCGTGACCGCAGGCGTCACCGACACCTCCCGCGCCTCGTCGCCGCCACGGCCGCTCGACGCGACCGCCGACGGGCACGACCCGGCGCCGCTCGGTGCGGCCGGGCCCGCGGCGGGCGAGCCGGGCGCGCCGTCGCTCGGCACGGTCAACATCGTGGTGGGGCTGCCGGTGCGCCTGGACGACGGGGCGCTGCTCAACGCGCTCGCGACCGCCACCGAGGCGAAGGTGGAGGCGTTCGGTGACCGGGGCGTCGACGGCACCGGCACCCCGACCGACTCCGTCACCGTCCTCTGCCCGCCCGACGGCCCCGCCGAGCCGTTCGGCGGCCCCGCCTCCCGGTGGGGCTCGCGGGTCGGCCACCTCGTGCACCGGGCGGTCGCCGCCGGCATCGAGGCCCAGCGCGACGCCCTGCGAGGCGGTGGGCTCGGGTGAGCGGCCGCCTCGCGCTCGTGCTCGGCGGCACCCGCTCCGGCAAGTCACGGGAGGCCGAGCGCCTCGTGGCCCGCTGGGCCGGCGGCGCCCCGGTCACCTACCTGGCCACCGCCACGCCCGACGGCGACGAGGTCCTGGCGGCCCGGGTGGCGGCGCACCGGGCCCGGCGCCCGGTGGACTGGACGACCGTCGACGCCGGCCCCGACCTCGCCGCCACGCTGCGCTCGCTCGCCGGGCCCGTCCTCCTCGACGCGCTCGGGCCGTGGGTGGCCGGCTCGGCCTTCCTGGCGTCGCCGACGCTCGACGGCCTCGACGCCGCCGTCGCCGCGCTCGTCGGCGCGCTGGTCGAGCGATCGGGCGACACGGTGGTGGTGAGCGAGGAGGTGGGCCTCGCCGTGCACCCGCCCACCGCGGTCGGCCGCCGCTTCGTGGACGCCGTCGGCACGTTGAACCAGGCGGTGGCGGCGGTGGCCGACGACGTCCGCCTGGTGGTGGCGGGGCGGGCCCTCGTCCTACCGCCCGCCGACCCCGACGAGGCCGGGGGCCGGCGCTGATGCGACGGGCGTTCAGCTTCCTCACGGTGCTCGGTCGGGGCACGGCGCCCGACGGCGCGACGCTGCGCTGGTTCCCCGTGGTCGGGCTGGTGCTCGGCGCCGCGGTCGGCGGGGTGTGGTGGGGCGCGGACCGGGTGCTGCCGCCGCTCGTCGCCGCCGGCGTGGTCGTGCTGGTCGACCTGGCCCTCACCGGGATGCTGCACGTCGACGGCCTGGCCGACAGCGCCGACGGCCTCCTGCCGCACCTGCCCCGGGAGCGGCGGTTGGCCGTGATGGCGGAACCGACGGCGGGAGCCTTCGCGGTCGCTGCGGTGGCCGCGGCGCTCCTGCTGCGCGCCGCGGCCTTCGCCTCCCGGCCCGCGGCGGTCGCCCTGGTGGCGGGCCTCTGGTGCACGAGCCGCTCGGTCCTGGCGCTCGTCGCCGCCACCCAGCCGTACGCACGCCCCGAGGGCCTCGCGGCCCGGTTCCTCGGTGACCGCCTCGCACCGGTGGCCGGCGCGTCCGGGATCGTGGTCGGGGTGGCCGCCGCGACCGCCGGCGCCGGCTGGGCGGGCCTGGCCGCCGCGGGTGGCCTGCTCGCCGGCTCGGTCGCGGTCGTGGCCCTGGCCCGGCGGCGCCTCGGCGGCTTCACCGGCGACGTGCTCGGCGCGGCCTGCGTGGTGGGCGAGACGGTCGGCCTCGTGGTGGCCACGGCACGGTGGTGAGCGGCACGGTGACCGTGAGCGACCCGGCCCGCCGCTTCGGGATCGGGCGGGCACGGACGGGCCTCGGGCGGTTCGGGGCGCCGGCCGCGGCGATCGTGATCGACCGGCTGGTGGGCGAGCCGCCGGTGCGGCCGCACCCGGTCGCGCTGCTCGGCTCTGCCCTGCGCCGCCTGGAGGATCGGTGGTGGGCCGACGATCGGGCCCGTGGCGTGCTCCACGCGGCCGCCGGGACCGCCCTCGGGGCGGCAGCCGGCGCCGTGGTGCGCTCGACCGTGCTCGCCACCTACGTGGCGGTGGCCGGCCGGGCGCTGGAGGAGGCCGCGATCGAGGTGGAGGCCGCGCTGCTGGCCGGTGACCTGGCCGGGGCCCGGGAGCGGCTACCGGCGCTGGTGGGCCGGGACCCGAGCGGCCTCGACGCGGACGAGATCGCCCGGGCCGTGGTGGAGTCGCTGGCGGAGAACACCGTCGACGCGGTGGTCGCCCCGGCCTGCTGGGCGGTCGTGGCCGGCGCACCCGGCGCGGCCGGCTACCGGGCGGTCAACACGCTCGACGCGATGGTCGGGCACCGCAGCCCCCGCTACGAGCGCTTCGGGTGGGCGTCGGCCCGGCTCGACGATGCCGCCAACCTGGTGCCGGCCCGGCTCGCGGCGGCGCTGGTCGCGCTGGTGCGGCCGGCCCGGGCGGCGGCGGTGTGGCGCACGATCCGCAGCGACGCCGGCGGCCACCCGTCACCGAACGGCGGGGTGGTCGAGGCCGCGTTCGCCGCCGCGCTCGACCGCCGCCTCGGCGGGGCGAGGCGCTACGGGGGGGGCGGGGGGGGGGGGCCCCCGGCACGGCACGGCCCCGGCCGCCCCCCCGCGCCCGCGCGGGGGGGTGGGCGGGCCCGCGTCCGCCGCCGCGCTCGCCCGCCTCCGCGGCGGGGCGAGCCGCTACGGCGA
>Ga0182792_1001518_pt1 | contig 18587 bp, 16 predicted proteins | sample Passage237B_FD_130497 | JGI IMG/M metagenome (GOLD analysis project Ga0182792, IMG submission 130497) | Cellulose adapted compost microbial communities from Newby Island Compost Facility, Milpitas, CA, USA - Passage2 37B (version 2) (version 2) ...
CGCGCCCGCGCGCGCGGGCGCGGGGGGGGGGGGGGGGAGGCGGTTGCCTGCAAGGGCCTTTTCGTCTTCGTCGGCCTGTCTCCCAATGCGGGGGTGCTTGGTGCCGACGCGGCACGTGACGAGGCGGGCTTCGTCGTCACGGACCGTCACCTGGAGACGACGGTGCCCGGCATCTTCGCAGTCGGCGCCATCCGTTCGGGATATGGTGGCCGGCTGACCCATGCCGTCGCCGAGGCGACCAGCGCGGCCGAGCGCGCGGCTGCGCGCTGCGACGCGTGACACGCTTCCATACCAGGGCATCGCTGCGGACCGATATCGAGCGGCTGGGCATCCGGCCGGGCGACATTGTCATGGTGCATGCCGCAATGCGGCGTGTGGGCCGTCTCCTGAATGGTCCTGACGCTCTGATCGCGGCGTTGCGCGACGCGGTCGGCGCGGGTGGTACGGTGATGGCCTATGTCGACTGGGATGCGGCCTACGACGAGCTGCTCGATCGCGGTGGCCGTGTCGATGCCGCATGGCGCGAGCATGTGCCGCCGTTCAACCCCTGCGCGTCGCGGGCTGCCCGCGACAATGGCGTGCTGGCCGAGTTCCTGCGCACGACGCCGGGCGCGCGGCGCAGCGGCAATCCCGGTGCCTCCGTGGCCGCGATCGGCGCGCAGGCTATCTGGCTGACGGACGATCATCCAATCGACTATGGCTACGGTCCTGGCTCTCCGCTCGCTAAGCTGGTGCAGGCGGCAGGCAAGGTCCTGATGGTCGGCGCTCCCTTCGATACCATGACCCTGCTGCACCATGCCGAGCATCTGGCGCGGATTCCGGGAAAACGGGTGCGCCGTTGCGAGGTGCCGTTCGCGTTGCCGGACGGCGACGTTCGATGGCGGATGGTCGAAGAGTTCGATACCGCCCAGCCTATCGTCGATGGACTTGCCGACGACTATTTCGCCGACATCGTCGGCGCCTTCCTGGCCTTGGGACGGGGGATACAGGGACCGGTCGGCGACGCACCGTCGATCCTGGTCGATGCCGTTGCCATGTGTCGATTCGCCGTTGACTGGCTGGAGCAACAGGCCGGCGGAGGTGCCTGAAGCGATTGGATGCATGCAGTGCAGCATGTTCGCAGGCCCAGGATCCGAAAAGACTGTGCATCTGCACTCGGCGCTGGGTGACGGTCTCATCCGTGGTTTTCGCATGAGCCACCGTGCACGCCACGGTGTACCATTTCCTCAACCTACGGGAGGAAAGAATGAGCTACGATCTCGTCATCAAGAACGGCATCGTGGTCGACGGCACCGGCAGGCCGCGCTATCAGGCCGACATCGCCATCGCCGGCGGCAAGGTGGCCGACATCGGCAAGGTCACCGAAGGTGCCAGGCGCACGATCGATGCCGACGGGCTGGTGGTCGCGCCGGGTTTCGTCGATCCTCACACGCACTACGATGCGCAGATCTGCTGGGACGGCGCCGTGACGCCGTCGTCATGGCATGGCGTGACCAGCGTGGTGATGGGCAATTGCGGCGTAGGCATTGCGCCCTGCAGGCCTGAGACGCGCGAGATCGCGATGCGCGACCTGGTCAATGTCGAGGGCATTCCCTTCGACGTCCTGAACAAGGGCATCACCTGGGACTGGGAGACCTTCCCGCAGTTCATGGACGCCGCGGCGGCCCGCAGCCCATCGCTCAACCTGGCGTTCATCGCACCGCTCACGCCGTTTCGGCACTACGTCATGGGCGAGGCCTCGATGGAGCGCGCCGCCACGCCCGAGGAGACGGCCAGCATCGCGGCCCTCCTCGGCGAGGCCGTCGATGCCGGGGCGCTGGGATTCTCCAGCACGACGTTGAACCAGCACATGGGCTTCGAGGGCAAGCCGCTGGCCTGCCGTAACGCCAGCCGCGAGGAGATGAAGGCCTATGCCAACGAGCTCAGGAAGCGCAGCAAGGGCGCCATCGAGATCGCGCTGACGCGCCAGGTTGGCGTGCTGGAGCAGGATCAGTGCGAGCTGCTCGATTTCCTGCTCGAGGAGAGCGGCCGGCCGGTCACGTTCATTGCGCTGTTCGACCGCGACGACATACCGGAAGCCGTGCGCGACACGCTGCGCCGCGCGGCCCCCATGATCGCCAAGGGTGCACGGCCGCAGACGTCGCCGCTGCCGCTCACCCGCGAGATCGACATGAAGAACCCCTTCGCCTTCGCGGCCTTTCCAGCGTGGAAGCGGGTGTTCGCGAACATGTCGAAGGAAGCGCACAAGGCGGTCTATGCTGATCCCGCCTTCCGCAACCAGTTCCGCGAGGACCTGAAGAATCCGACCGGCTTCAGCAACTGGGGCCGCATCGGAGTCTACAAGGTCCACAATCCGGCACTGCAGGTCTGGGAAGGCAAGTCGGTGGCGCAGATTGCGCAGGAGCGCGGCATGGACGGTGTCGACGCCTTCCTCGATCTCGTGCTGGCGGACGATCTAGAATGCGAGCTCACCATGGCGTCGTGGAACACGCGCGAGGACCGCATGCGTGAACTGCTCAACAACAAGGCGATCCTGATGGCGCTGGGCGATGGCGGCGCGCACGTCGACATGCTGTGCGATGCGGGCTACCCCACCTATCTACTGGGCACCTGGGTACGCGAGAAGGAGGCGATCACGCTGGAGGAGGGGGTGCGCAAGCTCACCTCCGATCCCGCCGACCTGTTCGGGCTCGCGGATCGCGGCCGCCTGAAGAAGGGCGCGCCGGCCGACGTCGCGATCTTCGATCCGTCGCAGATCGGCTCGACCAATCACGGCGAACGCCGCTACGATCTGCCGGGCGGCGCCAAGCGCATCGTCATGCCGTCGCGCGGCGTGGAGTACACCATCGTGAATGGCGCACTAACCTGGGAGCAGGGCAGGCTCACGGACGCGCGGGCCGGCATGGTGTTGCGCGGCTAGCATTGAAGGCAAGGGAGAGACGACGCGATGCCCGATCTGTTCGAGATCATGGAGACCAACCGCGCCATGCGGCGGCTCAAGCCGGACCCGGTGCCGGACGAGCTGATCGAAAAGATCCTGCGGGCGGGCATTTGCGCTCCCAACGGTGGCAACACCCAGAAGTGGCGGTTCCTCGTGGTCAGGGACCCCGCCGTCAAGAAGGCCGTGCAGGTCTGGTACAAGAAGGCTTTCGACGAGGTGATCGGCCCGCGCTACCTTACCAGCCAGCCGCCGCCGGGCGTGACCAAGGAGAAGTACCTCCGTCAGCACGCCGCGGTGGAATATCTCACTGATCATTTCCATGAGGCGCCGGTATGGATCGTCGCCTGCCTGGAAGATGGGCCAACGCCGAACCGCATGGCCGGCGCGTCGATCTATCCGGCGGTGCAGAACATGGTCCTGGCGGCGCGCGCACTGGGCCTGGGAACGACCCTGACGACACGGCACATGCTCTTCGAGAAGGAGGCCGACGCGGCGCTGGGGCTTCCGGCCGGCGTTCATTCCTATGCCATCCTTCCCGTCGGGTACCCTATGGGCAAGTTCGGCCCGGTCGGCCGCGCGCCGCTGAGCGAGGTCGTCTATCGCGATCGCTGGGGTGAGCCGTATCGTGCCGCCTGAACGAGGAGGAACGACATGCCCGACGCAGCCGGCGGCACCGGAAGCCGTGCCCCCACCTATCAGGTACTCGTCGATGATCTGAAGGCGCTCGGCGTTCAGCAGGTGTTCGGCCTGATGAGCGATGACACGGCCGTGTTCGCCACGGCGATCGACAGCGCGGGCATCCGCTTCCATGGCGCGCGCCATGAGAACAGCGCCATCGCCATGGCCGAGGGCTTCGCCTACGCGACCGGAGGGCTGGGGGTGGCGGTGATCGGCCGCGGTCCGGCCATGGCCAACGGCCTGCATGCGGCGACCTATGCCAGCCGCACCGGCTCGCGCATGCTCATCATCTTCGGCGACGCGGCTGCTCCGGCGGGAGCCGCCAACACCGTCGGCCCCGACTACAAGGGGTTCAATGCCGTCGGGGTCCTGGGCGCGGCCGGCATCCGGACCTTCGTCGCCTCCGGCCCGCAGACGGCGCGTGGCGCCTTGGCCGATGCCGCCGCAGCGGCGATGCAGGGCAGCGCGGCCGCACTCCTGCTGCCGGTCGACGTGCAACTCGCCGAGATGGATCTGGGGACGGCGCCACGGCCGCCCGCAGCGAAGCCTGCCGTAGCCGCGGCGGCGCCGCGCCAGCAGGCAGTGGAGGCGGCGGCAGCGCTGCTACGCCAGAGCCGGCGGCCGCTCATCCTCGCCGGGCTCGGCGCCCACCGCGCTGGCGCCAAGACCGAGATCGAGGCGCTTGCCGACCGCATCGGCGCGCTGATCGCGACCTCGGCGCGTGGCAAGGACATGTTCCGCGGCCATCCGGCCAATCTCGGCATTGTCGGCTCGTTCTCGCACTCGGCGGCACGGCGGATGATCGACCAGGCCGATTGCGTGCTGGTGTTCGGCGCCGGGCTGAACATGCTGACCATGAGCTTCGGCAATGCGCTGCCCAAGGTGCCGCTGATCCAGGTCGATGCCGACCGCAGCCACATCGGACGCTGGCACCCCGCGGATGTGGCGGTGGTCGGCGACGCCAGGCTGGCGGCGCGGGCGCTGCTCGAGGCGCTGCCGCCGGGATCCAACGCGGACCGGCCGTTCCGGTCCGACGAGACGATGGAATTCCTGGCGCGCTTCGATATCACGCGCGACTTCGAGGCGGCCAACACGGCGCGCACGATCGATCCGCGGGCGCTCGGCGTGGCGCTGGAGAAGCTGCTGCCGGCCCGGCGCAGCCTGGTCTACGATGCCGGCAACTTCCTCGGAATCGTGCCCTACCTGTCGGTGCCGGATCCCGGCCGCTTCAAGCTGACCAGCGACTTCGCCTCGATCGGACTGGGCTTCGGCACGGCGCTGGGCGTCGCCAAAGCGCGTCCCGACGAGACGACCGTGCTCGTCATCGGCGACGGCGGCTTCCTGATGACGATGGGTGAGCTCGAGACGGTGGTGCGCGAGGACCTGCCGCTGGTGATCGTGCTGATGAACGACTGCGCCTATGGCGCGGAGCTGCATTTCCTCAAGATGCGCGAACTGCCGGTCTCGAAGTCGGTCTTCCCCGACGTCGACTACGCCCCGGTCGCCGAGGCTTTCGGCTTCCAGGCGGCCACCATCCGCACGCTCGACGATCTGCAGAAGGTGGCGCCGCTGCTCACGAAACCCGACGGGCCGATATTCCTGGACTGCAAGCTGAACGCCGCCGTGGCGGCGCCCTTCATGAGCGAGTTCCACGAGTTCGAGACGCGGAAACACTGATGCCGTCGGCCCGCGGCGGCGGGGCTGCGGTCGATCCTCTCACGGCGAGGTGTGGCTCGAGGATGACGGCCCTCGCGCCGCCTTCTGTGTCGCGGCCGCCGATGCGGGCGAGAAGACCGGAGATGGCGGCATCCGCGATCGCGGCTGACGGCTGCATGACCACCGTAAGGCCCGGCCGCATGATGGCGGAGAAGGGCAGATCGTCGACGGCGATCACCGACAGGGCATCCGGTATCGCGAGCGCGCGGTCGGTAACGGCGCGCAGCAGGCCCAGGGTGAGGTGATTGTTCGTGGCAAGGATCGCTGTCGGCCGTTCGGCGCGGTCGAGGAGAGCGAGCACCGCGCGATAGGCGGCCTCTTCGTTGAAGCAGTTCCTGGCGATCAGTTGTTCGTCGAGGGCGATGCCGCCGGTGGCGAGGGCCTCGCGGAGCCCGTCGAGACGATGGCGGGCGATCGGGTGCTCGGGCGACCCCATGACGATGGCGACGCGTCGGTGCCCGAGGCGGATGAGGTGCTCGCCGGCGAGGTAGCCGGCCATGTGATTATCGATCGTGACCGAATCGGCCTCGAGACCTTCGAGCGTGCGGTCGACGAGCACGAGCGGCTGCGGCAGGCGCGCCAGCGCGCCGATGCGGCCGCGCCAGCGATCGCGTACCGGGATCAAGAGGATGCCGTCGACGCGTTGGGACAGCAGCATCCTGAGATGCCGCTCCTCGCGCTCAGGTTCCTCGCCGCTGTTGCACAGGATGACGGAATAGCCCGCCGCGCTGGCCAGCTGCTCGATGTGCTCGACGAGCTTGAGGAAGAACGGATTCGTGATGTCGGCGACGAGCAGGCCGAGGATGCGCGTCGCACCGCTGCGCAGGCTGCGGGCGCTGGCATGCGGCGCATAACCGAGCGTGCGGGCGGCCGTCTCGACGCGCTCACGCAGGGCTTCACTGACCTTGCCCGAGGCGTTCAGTGCCTTGGAGACGGTGGCCACGGATACGCCTGCCAGCCGCGCCACTTCGCGGATCGTCGGCATCACGGTACCGGGGCCAGCCATTGATCATCCTTGATTAAACGTTTTTGGAAGACCTGTCGATAGGGAAGGAGTTCTGCGATTTTGTCCAGTGTAAACCATCATGCTTGCGCCCATTGTGCGTTCGTGTACTCTTAAAAAAACGATTAACATGCCGCATGGGAGGGGATTGTGGCACGAGCCGCCGATGACCGTCGTTCGCGCCGCTGCATAGCCCCTGGAGTGCGGCCATGATCGCCTACATCCTCGGGCGCCTGCTCGCGGCAATCCCGGTCCTCTCTGCGGTGGCGGTCTTCGTCTTCCTGCTCCTCAGTCTCGTGCCGGGGGACCCCGCAGTCGTCATCGCCGGCGATCTCGCCACGCCTGAGCAGGTCGAGGCCATCCGTCGTTCCCTGGCGCTCGACCGGCCGCTGGCCGAACGCTTCGTCACCTGGCTCGGCCGCATGCTGACAGGCGATTTCGGCAACTCGCTCTTCTCGGGGATCGCTGTCTCCGAACTCATCGTGCAACGCATCGAGCCGACGCTGGTCCTGGCCTTGATGACCATCGTCATCGCCGTCGCCGTCGCCGTGCCGCTCGGGCTCGTGTCTGCCTATCGCCCGACAGGCATCGTGGCCCGGCTCACCATGGCGGGAGCGGTGCTCGGCTTCTCGCTGCCCGTCTTCGTCGTTGCCTTCGGGCTTGTCTACGTCTTTGCGCTCGGCCTCGGCTGGTTTCCCGTGCAGAACTACGTGCCGCTGTCGCAGGGCGTGGGGGGCACGCTGCATTCGTTGACGCTGCCGGCGGTCGCGGTGTCCTTCCTCTATATCGCGCTCATTGCGCGGGTGACGCGGGCTGCGGTGCTCGAGGTGCTGCGCGAGGACCATGTGCGCACCGCCCATGCCAAGGGGCTCGCCGCGCGCCGGATCCTGGCGCGGCACGTGCTGCGCAACGCTGCGGTGCCTGTCATCACCATCATCGGCATCGGCTTTGCCGCCCTGCTCGGCGGCGTGGTGGTGACCGAGACGGTGTTCAGCATTCCCGGACTTGGCCGGCTTACCGCCGATTCCATCCTGCGCCGCGACTACCCCGTGGTGCAGGCGCTGATCCTGCTGTTCTCGACCGTCTATGTGGTCGTCAACCTTGCCGTCGACGTCGCCTACGTGCTGGTCGACCCGCGCATCCGGTACTGAGCGCGACGATGGCGATCACGGTCTCGTCCGACCCGACGGTACGCGGATTGGCGCGCAGCCGCGCCGCAGCGGCGCGCACGTTGCTTTTCCTCGCCCGTCGGCCGGTCCTCGCCGTTGGCAGCGGAGTCCTGCTCGTCTTCATCGGCGTGGCGCTGCTCAGTCCGTGGCTCGCAGGGGATCCGGGGACGATCAACCCGCTGCGGCGGCTGAAACCTCCTTCCGCCGCGCAGTGGTTCGGCACCGATCACGTCGGACGCTCGGTCTTCGACCGCACGCTGTGGGGGGCGCGCATCTCCCTCGGCGTCGGTTTCGCCGTCGCCATCGCGACAACGGTGATCGGCGTGCTTGTCGGCATCGTCGCCGGATATTTCCGGCTTGCCGACACGGTGATCATGCGGGCGATGGACGCGGTCATGGCGATCCCGGCCATTCTCCTCGCCATCGCGCTCGTTGCCCTCGTCGGCTCCTCGCCGCTCGTCATCGTGACGGCGATCAGCGTGCCCGAGATTCCCCGCATGGCCCGCATGGTGCGGGCCAGCGTCCTGGTCCTGCGCGAGCAGGCCTATGTGGAGGCTGCCATCACCTGCGGCGGGCGCCTGCACACGATCCTGCTGCGCCACATCCTGCCCGGGGCGGCCGGGCCGATCCTGGTGCAGGCGACCTACGTCTTCGCCTCGGCGATGATCCTCGAGGCGATCCTGTCCTTCCTCGGCGCCGGCACGCCGCCGAACGTGCCGAGCTGGGGCAATATGATGGCCGAGGGACGACAATACCTGCAGATGGCGCCGTGGATCCTCGGGTTCCCGGCGCTCGGCCTCGCGCTCGTCGTGCTCGCCGTCAATCTCCTGGGCGATGTCTTGCGTGACATGCTCGACCCGAGTCTGGCTTCGACGGGCGCGGGAAGGGCACGATGACCATGCCGCTCCTGAAGGTCGAGGACCTTACGATCTCACTCGCCACTGATGACGGGCCGGTGCCTCTCGTCAAGGACCTCTCGTTCGAGATCGCGGCGGGCGAGACGCTCTGCCTCGTTGGCGAGAGCGGTTGCGGCAAGAGCCTCACGGCGCTCGCCATCATCGGCCTGCTCAACCGCAGGATCATGCGCGCGAGCGGCGGGGGCATCTTCTTCGAAGGCCGCGACCTGCTGTCGTCGGACGCCGAGGCCATGCGCCGTCTGCGCGGCGACCGCCTCGCCATGGTCTTCCAGGAACCGATGACCTCGCTCAACCCGGTGCAGCAGGTCGGCCGCCAGATCTCGGAGGTCATCGTCGAGCATCGCGGCACCAGCGAACGGGAGGCCGACCGCGAGGCGGTGCGCCTCCTCGACCTCGTGCGCATTCCCGACGCGGCGCGTCGCGCGCGCGATTTTCCGCACCAGCTGTCCGGCGGCATGCGCCAGCGCGTCATGATCGCCATGGCGCTCGCCCTGCGGCCGGCGCTGCTGATCGCCGACGAGCCGACGACAGCGCTCGACGTCACCATCCAGGCACAGGTGCTGGCGCTCATGGACGAGCTGCGCCACGAGTTTGGCACGGCCCTGCTGCTCATCACCCATGATCTCGGCGTCGTCGCCGAGATGGCCGATCGTGTCCTTGTGCTCTATGCCGGCCGGGCGGTGGAGGAGGCGCCGGTCGAGCAGCTGTTCGACCAGTCGACCCATCCCTATACGCGCGGCCTGCTCGACGCCATCCGGCAGCTCCTGAAGCCCGATATCGAGCGCCTCGCCGAGATTCCCGGCACCGTGCCGAACCCGGCGAAGCTCGATCGCGGTTGCGCGTTCGCCGAGCGCTGCGGCTTCGCCATGCCGATCTGCGGCGAGCAACGGCCGGTCCTCGGCCCGCGGGGGAGCCGCCACAGCGCCGCCTGCTGGCTCGGGCATCCGCCGGTAGAACAGGTCGTGGAGCGGCCGACATGACGCCGGCCCTTGAAGTGGCTCGTCTCAGCAAGACCTTTGCCGCTCGGCGGGGGCCCTTCGGGCTTCTCGGTCGGCGCGTGGTGCGCGCTGTCGAGGACGTGAGCTTCGCCGTCGGGGCTTCACGCACGCTGGCGCTTGTCGGTGAAAGCGGCTGCGGCAAGACGACGATCGGGCGCATGGTGGTTCGGCTCACCGTGCCGAGTGCCGGCAGCATCGCGGTGGAGGGCGAGGACTTCACGCGACTGTCGGGGGAGGCGCTGCGCCGCAAGCGCCAGCGCGTGCAGATGGTGTTCCAGGATCCCTTTGCCTGCCTCAACGCCCGCATGTCGGCGGAGGCGATCGTCGCCGAGCCGCTCGTCAACTTCCATCTCGGCGACGCCGCCACCCGCCGGCGGCGGGTCCGCCAGCTCTTCGACCAGGTCGGCCTGCCCCAGACGTTCCTCGAAAGACTGCCGCATCACATGTCGGGCGGCCAACGCCAGCGCCTCGGCATCGCGCGGGCGCTGGCTGCCGAGCCGGCCGTCATCGTCGCCGACGAAGCTGTGGCCGCACTCGATGTCTCGATCCGCTCGCAGATACTCAATCTCCTCAAGGATCTACAGCGCGAGACCGGCGTCGCCTATCTCTTCATTTCCCATGACTTGTCTGTCGTCCGCTATCTCGCCGACGAGATCGCCGTCATGTACCTCGGACGCATCGTCGAAAAGGGACCTGCGCGTTCGGTCTTTGCCACGCCGGCGCATCCCTATACCCAGGCTCTCATCGGCGCCATCCCCGCGCCGCACCCGCGCGAACGTCGACGGCGGGCCTTGCTCGATGGCGAGGTGCCGAGTGCCGCGGCGCTGCCGGTCGGCTGCCCTTTCCGCACGCGCTGTCCGGTCGCGACCGACATCTGTTCCCGGGAGCAGCCGACGCTCGTGACCGTGCGGCATGGGCACGCTGCGGCCTGCCATCACATCCACACGAATGAAATGACAACTGGAGGAACGACGACATGAACCGGCCCAAGCAACTGATCGCCGCGCTCGCCGCGGTGGGGATGATCGCCTCGGCAGCGCCTGCCGACGCCGAGAGCGTCCTGCGCGTGCGCCCCTTCGGCGATCTCAAGCAGATCGATCCCGTGATCACGTCGGACTACATGGTTCGCAACCATGGCTACATGGTCTACGACACGCTGTTCGCTCTCGACGAGGCGATGCAGATCAAGCCGCAGATGGTCGAGCGCTGGCAGGTCAGTCCCGACGGCCTGGTCTATACATTCGTGCTGCGCGACAAGCTCACTTTCCACAACGGCGCGCCGGTTACCGCCGCCGACGTCGTCGCGTCGCTGGAGCGGTGGGGCAAGCGTGACGGGCTCGGCCAGCAGCTCATGGCGTTGACCAAGAGCCTCGCGGCGACTGACGACCGGACCGTGGCGCTCACCTTGACACAGCCGTGGGGCCTGGTGCTGGAGGCGCTCGGCAAGCCGAGCTCGAACGTGCCCTTCATCATGCCGGCGAGCATCGCGAAGACGCCGGCGGACACCGCCATCACCGATGCGACCGGGTCCGGCCCCTTCATCATGAAGCGCGACGAGTGGGTGCCGGGCTCCAAGGTCGTTTACGTCAAGAACCAAAACTACGTGCCGAGGAGCGAGCCGGCGAGCGGCCTCGCCGGGGGCAAGACGGCAAAGGTCGACCGCGTCGAGTGGCGCTATATCCCCGACGCGCAGACGGCGCTCAACGCGCTGCAGGCGGGCGAGATCGACATCTTCGAGGAAGTGCCGCCGGACTTCCTGCCGATGCTGAAGGGCAACCCCAAGATCCGCACGGCGCCGCAGGACACGATGGGCATGCAGATGGTCTTCCGCATGAACACGCTCGTGCCGCCCTTCAACAATCCGAAGGTGCGTCAGGCCATCCGCTACATGATCGACCAGGAGATGTTCGCCCAAGCCTATGTGACGGATCCGAGCCTCTACAAGAATTGCCCGAGCTTCTACATGTGCTCCTCGCCGTATTTCACCGACGCTGGCTGGGTGAAACCAGACCTGGCAAAGGCGAAGAAGCTTTTGGCCGAAAGCGGCTATGACGGCACGCCCGTCGTGGTGCTCCATGCGACCGAGAGCGGGCCGACCAACACCTTCAGCCTCGTCGCCGAGCAGCTGATGCGCGACATCGGCCTCAAGGTCGAGCCACAGGCGATGGACTGGGGCACGCTGGTCGGGCGCCGCGCCTCCAAGGCCACCGTCGACAAGGGTGGCTGGTCGCTGTTCATGTCGGGACCGACCGGGGCGGACATGATGGATCCGGCCGGACATCTCGGCCTGCGCTCGAATTGCGACAAGGCCTGGTTCGGCTGGCCCTGCGACGAGCAGATCGAGAAGCTGCGGGCGGAGTTCACGCTCGCCACCGACCCCGAGAAGAAGAAGGAACTGGCGAAGGCCGTCCAGCTCCGGGCAGTAGAAGTCGGGCCTTACTGGCCGGCGGCGCAACTCTATCTCGTGCGCGCCATGCGGTCGAACGTCGAGGGTCCGCTCAAGGCGGCGGTCCCGGTGTACTGGAACATCTCGCTGAAATAGGTCTTCTGGCCCGCGTACGTCCCGCGCGCTCATGATCATGGGCGCGCGGGACGCGCACGGTCCGCATGAGGCTCAACCTCCCGCAACCCCGATCGCCTCGACGTAGAGCGCGTACACGGACTGGCTCGCCGTCATGAAGAGCCGGTTGCGCTTGCGACCGCCAAAGCAGAGGTTGGCGCAGCGCTCGGGCAGCAGGATGCGACCGATCAGCGTGCCGTCGGGCGCGAAGACGGCGACGCCGTCCTGGCCTTCCCCGCCGGAGAAGCCGCACCAGACGTTGCCTTCCGTATCGACGCGGATCCCGTCGGCAAAGCCTGGCATGCCGTCGAAGAACAGGCGGCCATTCACCGCCTTGCCGTCGACGATGTCGTAGACGCGCGTGGTCTTCGGGCCGTCCGGCGTGTCGACCACGTACAGCTTGCTCTCGTCGGGAGAGAAGGCGAGGCCGTTCGGCCGCTCCATGTCGCCGACGGCGATGGTGAGCGCGCCGCTCGCTGGGTCGAGGCGATAGACCCGGTAGGGCATCTCCTTGGGCGCCTTGTCTCCGAGATAGTGGCCGCGGATGCCGGCGCCGTTGTCGCTGAACCAGATCGAGCCGTCGGACTTCACGATCACGTCGTTCGGCCCGGTGAGCCGCGTGCCCTCGAACGAGGCGGTCAGCACCGTGATCGTGCCGTCATGTTCGGTGCGGGTGAGCGTGCGGCTGCCCAGTTCGCAGGTGACGAGGCGGCCCTGCCGGTCGCGCGTGTTGCCGTCGGGATAGCCGGCCGGATGGCGCAGCGTGACGACGGCGCCGCTCACCTCGTCCCAGCGCAGCAGCGCATCGTTGGGAATGTCGGAGAACAGCAGATAGCGGCCGTCGCCGTAGTAGGCCGGCCCCTCGGTGAAGCGGAAGCCCGTGGCGATGCGCTCGATCGCGGCCATCGGCAGCACGAGATGGCGGAACCGCTGGTCGAGCACGATGATGTCGGGATCCGGGTAGCGGATGGGCGCTGAGGATTCCCAGCGCGACGAGACGGGACTCACGTTCTTTCCCCCTTTGACTATCGGATATTTCAAATGGTGCGGTTGCGGATGAAGGCGCCGGCCTCCAGGCAACCGTCGCGACCCTCCGACAGGATGGGCGCAAACAGCGGGAAGACATGCAGCATGTTCGGCCAGGCCGAGAGGCGGACATCGACGCCGGCCGCATGCAGCCTTTCGGCGATGCGCGTCGAATCGTCGAACAGCGTCTCGGCGGTACCGACCTGCACCAGGACGGGCGGCAATCCGGCGAGTTCCGCATGCAGCGGCGCGGCCAGCGGAGTCCTGACATCCTTGCCGCCGAGATACATCCCGGCCATCCACAGCAATCCATCCTTCTGCACCATGGGATCCTGCGCGGCACGGGCCGTCATGCTGGTGCCCATGCCTTCGAGATCGACCCACGGGGAGATCGCGACCGCGCAGCCCGGCAGACCGAGCTTCTGGTCCCGCAGATTGACCAGCGTGGCGATGGTCAACCCGCCACCGGCCGAATCGCCGGCGATCGCCATGCGGTTGGTGGAGAGGCCCTGACCGAGCAACCAGCGCCAGGCCTGCGCGGCGTCGTCGATGGCGGCGGGAAAGGGGGGCTCGGGCGCCAGCCGGTAGTCGATCACCAGCACGCGGGCTCCGGAGGCCGCGGAGATGTCGTAGGCGAGTCGCCGATGCGTGTTGATCGATCCGATCGCGTAGCCGCCGCCATGCAGGTAGAGCACCGCACGGCCGGGATCGCAGCCCGGTGCCATCACCCACTCGGCCGGCACGCCACCGGCATCGACCTTCTCGCATTTGGCGCCGGGTGCGCCACCCAGGAACTCGCCCATCTTTTCGAAGCGGACACGCGCCTGGGCGACATCCTTGTCGGTCGGTGCGGGCCGCGATCGCAGCAGCGTCACGAGGCTGTCGAGCTGGGCCGTGGTCATGGCTTGCGTTTCCCCGGTCGTTGATCTTGACGCAAGCTTTCCGCCAACGGCGCGTCACATCAAGACGTCATGCCGGCCAATTCGCTGCGTCGTCCGCGTCGTGGAACTTGCGGCGTCGGGTCCAGCTCTCTTTGGATCCAGGCGCAGAACCGCGCCACCTCGGGCCGCGGCGGCGAATCGGCGCCGGTCACCAGCCAGTAGCCGGTCGCGCAGTCCTGCGGCGGGCCGAGCACGGTCACCAGCTTGCCGTCCGCGAGCTCGGGCTCGACCAAGGGCAGGCGGCCGATCGCGATGCCCAGACCGGCCGCTGCGGCCTCAAGGGCCATCTGGATCGTATCGAAGCGCAGGCCATGCGCCGGGCCCGGCAGCTCCACGCCGGCCAGCGCACTCCAGGCGTGCCAGTCCTCGCTTGCATCGACGACATGGAGCAGCGTCGACGTGGCGAGGTCAGCGGGGGAGACGATGGCGGCAGCAAGCCGCGGCGCGCAGACCGGCACCAGCTTCTCGTGCACCAGGCAGGTGGCCTTCAGGCCGGGCCAGTCGCCGCGGCCCATGCGGATCGCAACATCGACGCCGTCGCGCGGGATCTCGACAAGCCGATGGTTGGTGTCCACCGACACCTCGATCTCCGGATGCGCTTCCTTGAAGCGGGCGAGCCGCGGCAGCAGCCAGCGGATGCCGAAGGTCGGCGGCACGCTGACCGCGAGCTTGCCGGTCGGCTTGCGGCCCGGGACGGAATCGCTGGCCTTGACGATGGATTCGAGGATGGCCCGCACCTGGGGCAGGTAGACGCGTCCGGCTTCCGTCAGGGCGAGGGTGCGGTTGCCGCGCAGGAAAAGATCGACCCCCAGCCATTGTTCGAGCGTCTGCACGCCATGGCTGACCGCGCTCGGCGTCAGGTTCAGTTCCTGCGCGGCGGCCTTGAAGCTCGACAGCCGGCCGGCCGCCTCGAAGTGGCGCAGCGCGTTGAGGGGAGGGAGTCGATACGCCATGGTCTGCGGCGTCGAGAGTCGAAGATGGCCGCCGAGGCCGCAAGCGATGAAGCCGCATGCGCCTATGAGCAATCCTCAGGCCGGCCGGGCAGCGAGGTGAGGCGCCCCGACGCTCCTGTCGTCGATGGGGAAGTGCAGCAGGGCGGCAACGAAGCCGGCCGCGGCCGTGGCGATCCACAGCGGCGCGTAGGATCCAGTCAGGTCGAAGATGACGCCGCCGACCCCGGCACCCAGGAACGAGCCGACCTGGTGGCTGAAGAAGCAGATGCCGAACAGCGTGCCGAGGTGCTGCGTGCCGAAGATCTTGGCGACCAGGCCGCTGGTCAGTGGCACGGTGCCCAGCCAGGCGAGCCCCATCACGGCGGCGAAGACCAGGACCGAGGTGTCCGTCTTGGGCAGCAGGAAGAAGAGGGCGGTGGCGCCGCCGCGGATCAGGTAGAGCCAGCCCAGCACGTATTGCTGGCGGATCCGGCCACCCAGCCAGCCGCAGCCCCAGGTGCCGATCATGTTGAACAGGCCGATGAACGCCAGCGCCGCGGCGCCGAGGCCCGCCGGCATGTTGCAGACGACAAGGTAGCCGGGCAGGTAGGTGGCGATGAAGGCGAGCTGGAAGCCGCAGGTGAAGAAGCCGAGCGTCAGCAGGATGTAGCCGCGATGGCGGCAGGCGAGCGCCAGCACGTCGCTCAGCGAATAGGCGAAGGCCGACGGCGCCTGCTGCGCCGTCCCTGCCGCGCGGCGGTCGAGGACGAGGCCGAGCGGCGATACCGTGGCCATGAGCGCGGCGAGGCCGAACAGTGCGACCGAGATGCCGAGCTCGGCGTTGGCGAACTGCGTGATCGGCACCAGCAGGAACTGGCCGACCGAACCGCCGGCGCTGGCGAGCCCCATTGCCATGCTGCGCTGCTCCGGCGTGGCCACGCGGCCGACCGAGGTCAGCACGACGGCGAAGGTCGTGCAGCTCACGCCGACTCCGACGAGCAGGCCGAGCCCGATCACCAGCTGCAGGCCGGAGGAGGCGGTCGCCGACAGGGCCAGCCCTACAGCCAGCACCAGAGCGCCGAAGCCCACGACGGGCGCCGCGCCGTACCGGTCGGCCGCCGCGCCGGCGAAGGGCTGGGCGAAGCCCCAGACGAGGTTGTGCAGCGCGAGCGCCAGTGCGATGACCGACAGCGAGATGCCGCGCTCGACGGCCAGCGGATCGACGAACAGCCCGAACGTCTGGCGCGCGCCCATCACCGCGCTCAGGATGAGGGCGGCGGCGATCACGACCGGCGCGACCGGACTTCGGGAAAGCAGCGAACGCCTGTCTTGGCCCATTGCCATTCTGACACCTCTCGGTGCCAATGTGTCTGCCGCGCGCGAGGGCGGCAAAGGAGAAGGGTTTGATGCCGGGTGAAGGATACTGTGCCGAGAGGAACGCACGGACATGACCGTCCCATCGCCCGGTCCCGTCTCGTTCGCCGCCCTGCGTGACGCCGTTCTGGCGGGGCGGGAGCCGGCGCCGCTGGAATCGGTGGCGCGTCTTGCATCGTATCGCTGGTTCGTGGTGGCGACGGTGTGCATCGGCGCCTTCATGGGGCAGGTCGACGCCAGCATGACGCAGATGCTGCTGCCGAGGCTCGAGAAGGACTTTGCCGCGCCTCTCAGCACCGTGAGCTGGGTCGCGGTCGCATACATCCTCGTCATGGCGTCGTTCATGCCGATCTTCGGCCGGCTCGCCGACATGGTGGGCCGCAAGCTGCTCTATACCGCCGCCTTCGTGATCTTCGTCGTCGGCTCGGCGCTCTGCGGCTTCGCGCCCGACCTGCCCACGCTGATCGCCTTCCGCATCCTGCAGGGCATCGGCGCGGCCCTGCTTACCGCCAACAGCATCGCCATCGTCGTGCTGGCGGCCGGGCCGGAGCATCGCGGCCGGGCGCTGGGGCTGCAGTCGGCGGCGCAGGCGGTCGGCCTGGGCGTGGGTCCGGCCGTCGGCGGCCTGATCATCGACACGCTGGGCTGGCACTGGGCATTCTGGATCAACGTCCCGTTCGGCATCGCGGGCGCCGTGCTCGGCTGGCTGCTCTTGCCGCAGACCCGGCATCTGCAGGGCGAGGCGCGCTTCGACTGGAGCGGTGCCCTGCTGATCGCGCCGGCGCTGACGGCGCTGGTGACGATGCTGAACCAGGGACAGACCTGGGGCGTGACCTCGCCGGCCTTCCTCGCCTGCGCGGTGCTGGCGGTCGTCTTCGTGGTGCTGTTCGTGCAGTCCGAGCGCCGCGCCGAGGCGCCGCTGGTGGACCTGACATTGCTGCGCCAACCGGCCTTCCTGATCGGCAACATCGCCAACTTCCTGTCCTACGCCATGCTGTTCGGCGTCTTCTTCCTCGTGCCGTTCGCGTTCGTGCGGGTCTATGGCGAGTCCGCCTTCACCGCCGGCCTGCGGCTGTCGATCATTCCCGTGATGCTGGGACTGCTGGCGCCGGTCGGCGGGTCGCTCTACGACCGCTTCGGGGCGCGCGTCGCCACGGCGTCGGGCATGGCGATCTGCATCGTGGGCGTCGCCGTGCTGTACCTCTTCCTCGACGGCACGGCCGTGCACATGCCGCTGGTGATGGTGGGGCTGGTGACGTTCGGCATCGGGCAGGGCCTGTTCATCTCGCCCAACAGCAGCGCGATCATGGCCGCCGCGCCGGAGGACGAGACGGGCGAGGCGGGGAGCCTGCTGAACGTCGTGCGCTATCTCGGGATCAGCACCGGCATCGCGGGCGGCTCGGCGCTGCTTTCCTTCAGCATCCACAGGATCAGCGGCGTCCGAAGCGGGACGGTCGACGCGGCGGCATCGACCCTCGTTGCCGCCGGCGGCATCGTGCTGCTCCTGCTCGCCGGCTTTGGCGTGCTGGCGATGCTGCTGTCGCTGGTGCGGACCGCGCCGCGCAAGCCGCGTGGCGAGGAGCCCGTCGAGGTCTGACGCTTCGTCAGCCCATGATCCAGTCGGCGCCGGAGGCCAACGCCACCTCGCGCACCTTGGCCAGGAGATTGGGGCCGACCGGGATGCCGTTCTTGCGGCGCACTTCGGCCTTCGTCCGTTCCGGATCCCCGGCGACCAGCACGGGACGCGCCGGATCGGCTGGCCTCGTGGCGCGCAGGGCCTCGCAGAAGGCGGCGACGTCGGCGCGGAAATCGCCGGCGTCGCGGAACAGGCCGGGATCGAGCGCCAGCATGAAGTGGCCGATATCCATCGTGCCCGGCTTCTTCGTGTGCTGCGGGTCGGTGATCATGGTGGCCCCCGAAAGCGCCGACGACAGGATGTTGACCATGGCGCCCAGACCGTAGCCCTTGTGGCTGCTGCCTTCGGGCGTGCCGCCGAGCGGCGTCATGAAGCCGCCCTTGGCGACCTCGCGCGGGTCGGTGCTGGGCTTGCCCTCCGCGGTGACCAGCCAGCCTGCCGGGGCGGGCAGGTTCTCGTTGGCCTTGTTGCGGATCTTGCCTGCGGCCACCGTCGTCGTCGCCATGTCGAGCAGGAACGGCTCCCCCCGCTTTCCGGGGGCAGCGAAGGGGAGCGGGGCGGGGCCGAGCCGTGCCCGGGGGGCCTGGGGGGGGGCCCCCCGGGTGCCGCCGGCCGGCGGCCGCCCCCGGCCGCCTGTCGACTAAGGTGTGGGGCCCGGGGGGGGGCCGGGCCCGGGCCGTGGGGGAGGGCGGGGAG
>Ga0182792_1001521_pt1 | contig 18555 bp, 19 predicted proteins | sample Passage237B_FD_130497 | JGI IMG/M metagenome (GOLD analysis project Ga0182792, IMG submission 130497) | Cellulose adapted compost microbial communities from Newby Island Compost Facility, Milpitas, CA, USA - Passage2 37B (version 2) (version 2) ...
CCCCCCCGTGGTAGAGGATGTCGGGGGCGGGTGGCCCGCGCAAAAGGCGGAGCCGCGGCTTCTACGACTATCGCGGCAAAAAGCCGGTGCCGACGCGCTGAGCGGGCACCGCCGTTCAGGCATCATGATACCCTCGACATCTCCGCCCGGAAGGCCGTAAGTTTCTCAAAACGGTCGTGCGGGAGGAATTGTCATGACGTATCGCGGTTTCGTTGGCGCGCTGGCGCTGGCCTGCCTGCTGCTGCCCGGCTCCGCATCGGCGCAGTTGTCCGCGCCCACGCTGAAAATCGGCGTGCTGACCGACGAGACCGGGCCTTATGCCGATTCGGCCGGCCCCGGCTCGATCCTCGCCGCGGAAATGGCGGTCGCCGACGTCGGCGGCACGGTCAAGGGCCATAAGATCGAGATCGTCCACGCCGACACCCAGAACAAGCCGGACGTCGCCGCGGCCATCGCGCGGCGCTGGTACGAGAACGACGGCGTGTCGGCAATCGTCGATCTGCCGGTGACGCCGATCGCCTTCGCCGTGCAACAGCTCGCCAAGCAGATGAGCAAGACCGTGATGATCACGGCCTCCGCCACCGCCGACTTCACCTCGAAAACCTGCTCGCCGACCTCGACCCACTGGGCCGACGACAGCCACGCGCTGGCCGCCGGCACCGCCAAGGCGATCATGGCCGAGGGCGGCAAAAGCTGGTACTTCATCACCGTCGATATCGCCTTCGGCGCCGCCTTGCAGCGCGACGCCACCGAGGTGATCGAGGCCGGTGGCGGCAAGGTGGTGGGCTTCTCGAAACACCCGGTCGGCAATGTCGATTTTGCCTCCCTCCTGTTGAAGGCGCAGGCATCGCAGGCCGAACGGATCGGGCTGGCCAGCGTCGGCAACGACCTCGTCAGCGCCATCAAGCAGGCGCACGAATTCCGCATCGGGCTGGACGGCAAGCAGTCGCTGATCGCCTTCCTGGTCTACATCAACGACATCCACGCGCTCGGCCTGGAATCGGCGCAGAACATCGCCGTCACCAGCGGCTTCTACTGGGACCAGAACGACAAGGCGCGCGCCTTCGCAAAACGCTTCTTCGCCAAGCGCAACGCCATGCCCTCGAAGAACCAGGCCGAGATCTACACTGCCGTGCTGCATTATCTGCGCGCGGTCGAGGCCGCCGGCACCGACGAGGCCGTGGCGGTCAACCGCGAAATGCGCAAGATGCCGGTCGATTACTTCGGCAAGCCGGCGACCGTGCGTGGCGACGGCCGCGTGCTCTACGACCTGATGCTGTACCGCGTGAAGAAGCCCGCCGAGAGCAAGGCCGCGTGGGATCTCTACGCACCGGTCAAGGCCATTCCCGCGGCCGAAGCCTTTTTGCCGCAGAACAAGCAGGCGTGTCCGGACTGACACCGGGCAGGCGCGGGCGATCCCTCGCTGCGATTTGTTAATCCCCTCACGCTACAAGCCGCGAGGGGAGTGTCGCGTATGGACATGAGCATGGTAATGGCCGCCGTCGGCCTGCAAAACGTCCAGCTTCAGCAGACAATCGCGATGCGCCTGCTGAAGATGAACGCCGAGGCCGAAGCGGAGACGGTGCAGACCCTGCTCGGCGCACCCGCCGCCTCGACGCCGGCCAGCCTGCCGCCCGGCATCGGCGGCGCCCTCGACGTCACCGCCTGATCTTATCCGGCCGGCGTCATCCAGCCGACGCCGGCGCCGCCGGGCTCGCGCAGCATGGCGATCCGCCCGACATCGGGCACGTCGAAAACCGGCATGACCAGCGTCGCGCCGGCCGCGACCGCCTTCTCGACCCGGGCGTCGACATCGTCGACCGCGAGGAATGGAATCCAGCTTTCAGGCACGCCCTCGAACCGCGGCTGATCGATGTCGAACAGCCCGGCGACCGGCTGGCCATCCATATAGGCCAGCCAGTAGGTCGAACCGTCGCCGGCGGGCATCGCCTGGAACGTCCAGCCGACCGTCTCGGCGTAAAAGCGCTTGGCGCGCTCGACGTCCCGCGTCCGCAACTCGTTCCAGTAGAACCGCCCATGTAGCTGCCCATGTGTCGTCACAGGTGTCGTCATCGGCGTTGCTCCCGTATTCTTGTGGTCTTGGTGTCACATCGACGGCGCGCGGCGCCATCACGCCGTCGCCGGTCGCACCGCCCGTTCACGCGCTGACGAATGTCTTGAACCCGCCATAGATCATGCGCTTGCCGTCGAACGGCATCGCCTTGGGATCCATCATGCTGGCGAGCCGCGGGTCCTTCATCACCTTGGCGTTGACGCGGTCGCGGTGGGCGCGCGACTTGTAGGTGATCCACGAGAACACCACCGTTTCGCCGGCCTTGAGCTTGACGCTTTGCGGAAACGACGTCCACTTGCCGGGCTTCACGTCGTCGGCGACGCATTCCTGATAATCGAGCGCGCCGTGCTCGCGCCAGACCTTGCCGGCCTTGCGCGCGATACGCCGGTAGGCATCGAGGCTCTTCTTCGGCACCGGAACGATAAATCCGTCAACGTAGGCCATGGTCTCTCCCTGCAGTCTGCGTGGCGAATCCGGTCATAAGTCAGCGCCGCGTCGCGCCATGGGCGGCGGCGGCCGTGTCGTCATAGGCGTCGTGGCGCCTGACCCAGTCGGTCAGGTTGCCGTTGACGGTCTCGTTGCGGCCGTTCGGCGTCATGTCGAGGAACATATACGTTCCGATAATTTCCTCGTTGCCGCGCCCGTAGCTCGAATAGGTGTGGAAAATGTCGCCGTTGTCGTCCTTGTAGAACACGCTGAAGCCCGGCTCGTCGGACATCGCCTGCGAGGTCGGCACATAGTTGTAGACGACGCTGCCTTTGGCCAGTTGCTCGGGCGTGAACGACACGTTGAAATCGTAGTTGAAGTCGCTGTCGCCCGACGACACCCACTTGAAGTCCCAGCCCATCCGCTTGCGGTAGGCTTCGATCTCCGCGATCGGCGCGCGCGACACGGCGGCGAACGCCACGTCGTGATGCTCGAAATGCCGGCGCGCGCCATCGACGTGATCGGCGCCGAACGAGCAGCCGACGCAGCCCTCGCCCCAGCCGGGAGCGAACATGAAGTGCTGGACGATGAGCTGGCTGTTGCCGCCGAACAGGTCGGCAAGCGTTTCCTTGCCGTTCGGCCCCTCGAACACATAAGGCTTGTCGATCTTCACCCACGGCAGCGCGCGACGCTGGCGGCTCACCTCGTCGCGGGCCCGCGTCAATTCCTTCTCGCGCGCCAGAAGCGCCTTACGCGCGGTCAGCCATTCGTCACGCGAGACGATCCGATGCGACGGTTGCCGATGCGACGGTTGCATGGCCAGTCCTCCGGTGATTCGACGATAACCGGCATCCCCGCGCGACGTTCCGGACGAGGCGAACTTCGGATTCGGGACACTAGCGGCCGAGCGCGGCCGAAATCAGCCGCACCGCATCCTCGCTCGCCCATTCCGCGGGGCCGGCGAGGCTCGCGATCTCGCAGCCCTCGCCGTCCACCAGCACCGTGGTCGGCATGCCGAGCGCCCGGCCGACGCCTTTCAGGTCCTGGAACACCTTGGCCTTGCTGTCGCTGAAGAAGGCGAGGCGATTCAGCCCCTCCTCCTTGTAGAAGGCCTTGGGCTTGTCGAGATCGCGGGTGTCGATGTTGACCGCCACCACCTCGAAATCCGGCGAGCCGAGTTTCGCCTGCAAGGCATCGAGCGCCGGCATCTCCTTGCGGCAGGGCACGCACCAGGTCGCCCACAGGTTGACGAGCACGGTGCGGCCGCGCCAGTCGGACAGTTTTTTGGGCGCGCCGGCGGCGTCGGTGAAGGCGAGGTCGGGCAGCCGCATCGGCTTCGTCGCCATGGTCACGGCGGCGACCTCGCCCCTGGCCAGCGGCGCGATCCGGCTGGCCATCGTCACGGCCGGGCGGCATGCCGGGTCGCCGCCCGCATTGCGCATCAGCCCGCCGATCCCGTATACCCCGGCGTAGCCGAGGATCGCCCCCGCCAGCACGGCGACAGCGACGAGCGCCAGCCGGCGCGGGCGCACGGGGCGCCTCAAGACGGGGGTCGGGTCGGTCATGATCTCGGACGTGGCTCCAGACGACATCCCGGAAGCGGCGCGGGCCGGCACCGGGCGAGAGGGTTCAGGCGGGCGGACATGAGCAACACAATGTGGGGCGGGCGATTCTCGGATAGCCCCGCCGCGATCATGGAGGACATCAACGTCTCGATCGACGTCGATCGCCACCTGTTCGCGCAGGACATCGCCGCCTCGAAGGCGCACGCCGCCATGCTGGCCGCTCAGGGCATTATCGCGCCGGACGATGCAAAAAACATTGCGCAGGGTCTAGACACGATTTTGTCAGAGATCGTGGACGGAAAATTCACCTTCAAGCGCGCGCTCGAAGACATCCACATGAACGTGGAAAGCCGCCTGGCCGAGCTGATCGGCAAGGCCGCGGGACGGCTGCACACCGCGCGCTCGCGCAACGATCAGGTCGCAACCGATTTCCGCCTCTACGTGCGCGACGAGATCGACGCGCTCGACGCTGCCTTCGCCGATTTCCAGCGGGCGCTGGCGACCCGCGCGCTCGAGCACGCCGACACCGTGATGCCGGGCTTCACCCATCTGCAAACGGCGCAGCCCGTCACCTTCGGCCATCACCTGATGGCCTATGTCGAGATGGCGGCGCGCGACCGCGGCCGTTTTGCCGACGCGCGCGCCCGCCTCAACGAGAGCCCTCTCGGCGCGGCCGCGCTCGCCGGCACCTCGTTTCCGATCGACCGCGAGGCCACGGCGAAAGCGCTCGGCTTCACCCGGCCGATGGCCAACTCGCTCGACGCGGTGTCCGACCGCGACTTCGTGCTGGAGACGCTGTCGGCGGCGGCGATCGCCGCGGTGCACCTGTCGCGGCTCGCCGAGGAGATCGTGATCTGGACCTCGCCGCTGACCGGCCTGGTGCGGCTGTCCGACAAGTTCACCACCGGCTCCTCGATCATGCCGCAGAAGCGCAACCCTGACGCCGCCGAGCTGGTGCGCGCCAAGACCGGGCGCATCATCGGCGCGCTCAACGCGCTGCTGATCGTGATGAAGGGGCTGCCGCTCGCCTACCAGAAGGACATGCAGGAGGACAAGGAAGGGGCGATGGCCGCGCTCGCCGCCCTGATGCTGGCGGTGCGGGCGATGGCCGGCATGGTGGCCGACCTCACCCCGGACAAAAAGCGCATGAAGGCCGCCGCCGGCGATGGCTACGCCACCGCGACCGATCTCGCCGACTGGCTGGTGCGGACGCTGAAGATGCCGTTCCGCGAGGCGCACCACGTCACCGGCCGCATCGTTGCCGCCGCGGCCGCGGACGGCCTCGCTTTGCACAAGCTACCGCTCGCCGCCATGCAGGCGGTGGAACCGCGCATCACGGACAGCGTGTTCGACGTGCTTTCGGTCGAGGCGTCGGTCAGGAGCCGGGCGAGCCTCGGCGGCACGGCGCCGCGCAACGTGCGGACGCAGGCGCGGGCCTGGCTCAAACGGCTGGAAAAAGAGCAACAGCGTCAATGAAGTTTTGCCGGACGGGACGAGAGGGCTCGCAAATCGCCAGCGCCTTCTATAGGGTGGCGCCAATCCGGGGAACCGTCGTGACCATCATGCTCCGTCCCACCCGCCGCGCCATCGCCATGGCGACGCTGATTGCCGCGGGCCTCGCGCTCGCCGGCTGCGGCCGCAAGGCCGGGCTCGATCCGCCGCCGACCGCCGCCGCTCAGCCCGAGCCGCAGACCGTCGAGCCGCCGTCCACCTCGGCCGACGTGCAGGGACGCGCCATTTTCGGCTCCTCCGACGAGGAAACGGCGCTGCCCCCGGCGCGCGCCGGCAAGAAAGCCTTCGTGCTCGATCCGCTCCTGGACTGAGCCCACGCCATGCACCATTTCGCCTATCGCGACGGCGTGCTGCACGCCGAGGACGTCAGCCTGCCGGAGCTGGCGGACGCCGTCGGCACGCCGTTCTACTGCTATTCGACCGCAACGCTGACGCGGCACTACCGCGTGTTCAGCGACGCCTTCGCCGATGTGAAGGCGCTCGTCTGCTACGCCATGAAGGCCAATTCCAACCAGTCGGTGCTACGCACGCTGACCCGGCTCGGCGCCGGCGCCGACGTGGTGTCGGGCGGCGAACTGAAGCGCGCGCTGGCCGCCGGCATCCCGCCGGAACGAATCGTGTTCTCCGGCGTCGGCAAGACCGCCGACGAATTGCGGCTGGCGCTGGCCGAGGACATTTTGTGCCTCAACATCGAGTCCGAGCCCGAGCTTGAATTGTTGTCGCGGCTGGCGACCGAGACGGGGCGGCGCGCGCGCATTTCCGTGCGCGTCAATCCCGACGTCGACGCCAGGACGCATGCCAAGATCGCCACCGGCAAGGCCGAGAACAAGTTCGGCATTCCGCTGTCGCGGGCGCGCGCCGTCTATGCCCGTGCCGCGGCACTCCCCGGCATCGACGTCACCGGCGTGGACATGCACATCGGCAGCCAGATCACCGATCTTGCGCCGATGGCCGACGCCTTCGCGCGGCTCGCCTCGTTCGTGCGGACCTTGCGCGCCGACGGCCATGCCATCGACCACATCGATTTCGGCGGCGGCCTCGGCATTCCCTACCACGCCGACCAAGGCGCGCCGCCCGAGCCGCAAGCCTATGCGGCCATCGTCAAAGAGGCGGTGCGCGATCTCGACTGCACACTGTTGTTCGAGCCGGGGCGGATGATCGTCGGCAATGCCGGCATTCTGGTCGCGCGCGTGATCTACGTGAAGCGCGGCGAGGCCAAAACCTTCGTGGTGATCGACGCGGCGATGAACGACCTGATCCGCCCGACACTGTACGAGGCGCACCACGACATCCTGCCGGTGCGCGACAGCGGCGCGCGCGCCATCACCGTCGACGTGGTCGGGCCGGTGTGCGAGACCGGCGACTATCTCGCGCTCGACCGCGCGCTGCCGGAGCCGGCCGCCGGCGACCTCATTGCCATCATGACCGCCGGCGCCTACGGCGCGGTGCAGGCCGGCACCTACAACACCCGTCCACTGGTGCCGGAGGTGCTGGTCAACGGCGCGGACTACGCGGTGGTACGGCCGCGCGTCGAGGCCGAGGAATTGATCGCGCTGGATCGCATCGCGCCGTGGCTGTGAAGAAAAGAGCCTGATTTTCGCCTGGCAGGCAACCGTGTCCCGGACGCGCTGCGGCGTGTCACGCGGCAGCGCAGAGCCGGGACCGTCACGGGCACCGTCCTCTACGACGATCCCGGCTCAGCGATGCAGCACAGGTGCCGCATCGCATCCGGGATACGGCCGGGCGTCTACCGCCCGACGATGAGGCCCTTGGACGTGACCACCGCCCAGCGACCGTCCTCGCCGCGCTTGAGGCCGGCAACGGTGCCGACGCCCGGCAGCGGATCGCCGGGGTAGACCGCATAGCGCACACCGCCGGACTCGACCTCCGCGCCGCCGGGCACGATGCGGTTGAGTCGCCAGCCGGCCACCACCTGCGGCCGGTCGGGCTCGCGCGCGGCAGCCGGTTTCGGCACCGAGCCGGTGACGTCGGCGGCGGCCGCAGCCGCGGTCTTGCGATCCTTATCCTGCGCCTCGACGAGCTTTGCGAGTTTCGCCGCCTGCTCGTCCTGTGCCTTCTCGGCCTTGTCGAGGCGCTCGCCGAGCTTGCCGAACTGGGCCGTGCGCGCCTTCGCGGTTTTCTCGGCGTCGGCCTTCAGGCCCGCCAAGTCCTTCTCGAGCCGGGCGATGGCCTCGCGCGCGCTCTTCAACTCGTCGGCGGAGGCCGCCTGAGCCGTCGCCTGAGCCTTGGTCGTCTCGGTCGACAGCGCGCTGCCGAGCTTCGTGGCGGCCAGCGAGCCGCCGACCGCGCCGATCAGGGCCGCCACCGCCACCAGCGCGGCCACCCCGCCGCCCCAGCCGCGCCGCGGCTCCGGCGTCGGGCCAAAACCGTCCCGCGCGGCATGCCAGCCGGCGCCCGCGCCGGCCCGGGCATCGGCACCAGCATCGGCACCGCCACGATACACCACGATCTCGGTCGGCTCGCGCGGCGTCGCGGCCGCCTTGGCCTCGTCATTGCCACCGTTGTCGGGAGAGGGGTCGCGCGCGTCGTCGCTCATGGCCGGTCGTCCTCGGATGGATTCACCAAACAGTCACCTTGTTGTGTGGCCTATTGGTTAAGTCTTTGTGACCGTATGAGGGCGTTTCAGCGCCGCTCGACGACGAGGGTTTGCGCGGCGCGGCCGAAATAGCCGCGGCCGTCGCCGAGCCGGCCCACCGCGATGCCGGCGCCATCCGGGCCGATCCAGGTTTTTGCGTTGAGCAGCACCCAGTCGCCGACCGGCTCGCGCGCCATGCTGACGGTGAGATCGGCGTTCATGAACAGCCAGTCGCCGAAATCGAGCGGCGCGGTGGTGTTGCAGTAATCGGCCGCGACCACCGCCCGCATCGCCTGCGACACGCTCTCGCCGGCGATCATCGGGCGCACGATGCGAAACCAGACCGGCCCGCCGCGCGGCTGGATCAGCGTGCCGCGCGCACTGCGCACCTCGATGCCGGCGGTGAACGGGTGCATCACCTTGGGATCGAGCGCGGCGCACGCCTCCGGCAGCGGCACGTCGATCGCCGGCTCCGCCACGTCGTCGGGCAGCGTCTGGCGCTCGGTGCGCACCTTCAACACCTCGGCCCGCACCACCTCCTTGCCGCCGGCCAGAAGCCGCACGCCGCACAGCTGAATCTTGCGGCCCTGGCGCAGCACCTCGCGCTCGATCGCGAGCGGGGCGACCGGCACCGGCCGCATCAGGTTCAGCGTCAGCCGCGCCACCCGCATCGGCACCGGCACCGGCATCCGCTCCGCCACCCAGGTGACGAGCGCCGCCGGCGCGCCGCCATGCTGCATGGTGGCGTCCCACGGCCCCGCGGCATGCGGCGTGGTGATGGCGGTGTCGCCATCGACACGGAACACGTAGTCGGCCGGCGCGGCCACGGGATCGCTCATCGGCGCTGTCACAACGGCGGGTCGCCGGCGGCGTCGTATTCCGCCGCAAGCCGCGCGATCAGTTCGGCCGCCGGCACGACGCGGCTGACGCTGCCGATGCCCTGCCCCGAACCCCAGATTTCCTTCCACGCCTTCGGCTTGTGCCGCTCGCCGCTGTCGTCGGTGCCGAAATTCATCTGGCTCGGATCGGACTGCGGCAGGTTGTCGGGGTCCATGCCGGCGGCGGCGATCGACGGCTTGAGGTAGTTGCCGTGCACGCCGGTGAACAGGTTCGAGTAGACGATATCCTCGGCGCCGGAGGCCGCCACCATCTGCTTGTAACGATCGACCGCGTTGGCTTCCTCGGTTGCGATGAAGGCCGAGCCGATATAGGCGAAGTCGGCGCCGAGCACGCGCGCGGCGCGGATGGCGCGGCCGGTGCCGATGGCGCCCGACAGCGCAAGGGGACCGTCGAACCAGGCCCGCGTCTCGGCCACGAACGCAAATGGCGACAGCGTGCCGGCATGGCCGCCGGCACCGGCGGCGACGAGGATCAGCCCGTCGGCGCCCTTCTCCACCGCCTTGTGCGCAAACTTCTGATTGATGACGTCGTGGAACACCAGCGCACCCCAGCCGTGCGCGGCCTGGTTCAGGTCCTCGCGCGCGCCGAGCGAGGTGATCAGCATCGGCACCTTGTGCTTCTCGCACAGCGCAAGGTCGTGCTCGAGCCGGTTGTTGGAGCGGTGCACGATCTGGTTGACGGCGAACGGCGCCGACGGCCGCTCGGGATGCGCCTTGTCATGCGCCGCCAGCTCCTCCTTGATGCGCGCGAGCCACTCGTCGAGCAGCGCCGGCGGGCGGGCATTGAGCGCCGGAAACGCCCCGACGATACCCGCCTTGCATTGCGCGATCACGAGATCCGGCACCGAGACGATGAACATGGGCGAGCCGATCACCGGAATCCTCAGGCGGTTTTTGAACAAAGCCGGCATCGACATGCGGAAACGTCCTCTTGAATTGTCCTTGTGGCGGAATTGACCGGCGGGAGGGCGGGAGACTTGAGCAGAACACTTGAGCGGAATATCTGACGACGATGCCAGATGCCACGGGTTGGCCGCAACCGGCTCGCGCTGCGGTGTTATTGGCACATCGCGCGGGTGACGTAATTTTCCATCCGGCAGGCGCCGGGATCGTCGGTCCGGTTCGTCAACAGCGCACGCGCCGAGCACACCTGGGCGGCTTCGACATCCATGCTCTTGCCGTCCTTGAATCCCTTGTCGCGGCACAGCCGCTCGGCCGCCGCCTGACAGTCCGGCGCGCCGTTGGCCGCGACGGGGCAGATCGCCCGGCCGGTCGCGACCGTGGCGCGGCGAAGCTCGGGCAGGCTGGCGCCGGCGTCTTTGGCGCGCGCGTTGAAATCCTCGATGACCTCCGCCGGCGACTTCAGCGGCGGCGGCGACCACAACGGGGCGGGCGCCTCGAACAGCTTGTCGAGATCGCCGAACAGCCCGCGTGGCGGCGGGGCGGGCGGCGGCGACGGGACCTGCGGCGCCGGACCGCTCTCGACCGGCGGCGCGGGCGCCGGCGCCTGTGCCAATCCTTGCGCGGGGACCAGCGCAACCGGGGCCGTGGCGACGACCACCGCCCACAGCCATCCGGCCACTGCTCTGCCCGTGCGCGCGCTCATTCCGCCAGCCTATCGCGCGAGGCCCCGTCGCGAAAGGGAACGCCTCAGAACAGGCCGCCGACGAGAACGAAGCCGCCGACCAGCAGCACGGCGCCGACCGTCACCCAGAAACCGAGGCGCTTTTCGATCTGGGCACGGATGACGTCGCCATAGAGCGTCAGCAGCACCGCGACGATGAAGAAGCGGCCGCCGCGGGCGATGATGGAAAACAGGATGAACAGCCAGAGGTTATAGTCGGCGAAGCCCGAGGTGATGGTCACCACCTTGTAGGGGATCGGCGTCAGGCCCTTGAGCACGATGATCCATGCGCCGTATTCGGCGTAAGCGGCGCGGAACGCCTCGACCTGGTCGCCGTAGCCGTACAGCCCGATCAGCCATTGCCCGACGGAATCGTAGAGCAGCGCGCCGATGGCATAGCCGACCACGCCGCCGGCCACCGACGTCACCGTGCAGACCAGGGCGTAGAGCCACGCCTTCTTCGGCCGCGCCAGCGACATCGGGATCAGCATGACGTCGGGCGGGATCGGAAAGAACGAGCTTTCGGCGAACGAGATCAGCGCGACGATCCACAGTGCATGCGGCTTGTCGGCGGCGGCGATGCACCAGTCGTAAAGTCGTCTCAGCATGATGATCTAAAGCGTTTTCAAGCGAAGTGGACACCGGTTCGCGTTAAGAAAACGCGTCAAAACAACACCCAGGAGCTTTGCTTTCGATTCCATCGAAGGCCAAGCTCCTGGAAATCCAGCAGGTTCCACGCGCAGGGGCGCGCGCAGGCGGAGGCGCCGAGCTCTGACGTCCGAACTCTGACGTCAAGGGCGTCGAACCAGAGCCAACGGGCGATCTCTCATTGGCGTTATTGGCGCATGATCTTGTCCGAAAACCGGCTCCTGCCCTCGGGTCAAGCCCGAGGGCCGGCTTTTTCGGGATCACGCTCTAGCTATGCTTGCGTCGGCGCCGGCTGTCCAGCGCGACGATTGGCCGCCCGGCCTCGGCCGCCAGCGGCCGGCGCAAGGCCGGCGTTGCGGCCTTCGGCAGCTTTTCGGCGATGCCGAGCAGGGTTTCCCGACGCTCCATCTCGGCCCAGACGTCCTGCGGCTTGACGCCGACGGCCACCCACAGCACCGCAAGGTTGTAAAACAGGTCGGCGCTTTCGCGCACCACCGCCTCGGCGTCGCCGCCGACCGCGTCGAGCACCACCTCGATCGCCTCTTCGGCCATTTTCTTGGCCGCCTTGGCAGGGCCGCGGCTGAGCAGCCGCGCGGTGCGCGAGACCTCGGGATCGAGCTGCTGCGCCGCCTGAACCGCCAGATAAAGCCGCTCGAGCGAATCACTCATGCCGTGAACGCTAGCGGAAATCCATGGCGAGCGTGTTAACGGCCCTCTGCGCCGGCGCTCAGTAGCGGCGATAATAGTAGCGCCGGGGATGGTAGGCGCCGCCGTAGTAACCGTAGCCGGGGGCCCGGTAATAGCGCGGGCCATAATAAGCCGGGCGGCCGTAGTAATAGTCGTAATAGTCGCGGCGCTGCGACTCGGCGATCGCCGTGCCGATCATGCCCATTGCCATCCCCATGAACGCCATGCCGGCGGCGGACGAGCCATGGCTGCGCCGCACCGCGCGCCGTTTGCGCTTGCGCTTGGCGGCGCTGACGTCGGTCAACTGCGCCGTGGACGCGGCCCGGTCGGCCGACGCTGCCGGCACCGCCGTCTGGCCCGAGGCCGCGGCGGGCGCCGCCAGCACCATCAGCGCCAAGCCCGCGACCGCACCAGCGATGGCGGCGCGATGGGCTGAACCTTTTCCTGCGCGTTGCGACATTCCCCTACCTCCTTCAGGCGATGGGCGCCGTTCCGATAACCACAACGCCGGCGTTGCCGCGCCGGTTCCAATGTACGAACGCGGTCGCCGCGCCACAATCACTTGCCATTTGCAATGCCGCACGGTTTGAACGAGAGACGGGCATGGCCGGAGAAAACGGCCATATATGCGCATGCCGGATGCGCGTTGCCGGAGGCCGCCGTGATCGCCCTGATGCCGGGCCAATCGACTACTGAAACACCGACGCCGCGCCGGCCGCTCGCCGCTGTCCGCGCCGTCGTGCTGGCTGTGGCGCTGGCCGCGTCAGTCATGGCGAGCGATGCCCACGCCGCGGTCGCGATCCGCTTCCAGCTCGACCGCCCGATCGATGCGATGGCCACGCCGCTCGCCGTGGCGAGCCGGGCCACCTTCGCCGCCGAGGATCTGAACGTCGCCATCCTCCCCGGCAACGGCGCCGCGGGCGGTAACCGCGACGCGTTCGCGCGCCTCGCCGCTGGCGACGCCGACATGGCGCTGGCCGACATCAACGCGCTGATCCAGTACCGCGACCGGCCCGATGCCGCCGCGCTCAAGGCGGTCTACGTGCTGAGCAACGCCGCCGGCTACGCCATCGTCGCCCGGCGCAGCCGCGGCATCCGCAGTCTCTCCGACCTCGCCGGCAAGACGCTGGGCTTCGTCGAGAACGAGCCGGCCATCGCGTTCTGGCCGGCGCTCGCCCGCCTCAACGGCCTCGCCGGCGCCGACGACGGCAAGGTGCAGCTGCAACGCATCGGCGCGGCGGTGCGCGAGCCGATGCTGTCGGCCGGCCAGCTCGATGCCGTCACCGGCCACGCCTGGCTGGCGCCGATCAACCTCAGGGACCACGGCATTCCGGCCGGCGACCTCGCCGTGTTCCGCTACGCCGACTACGGCATTGCCGCCTACGGCCTCGCCATCGTCGTCAGCCCGAAATTCGCCGCCGAGCAGCCGGAGGCGGTGCGCGGCTTCCTGCGCGCCTTCAACGTCGCGCTGCGCATGACGCTCAAGGACCCGGCCGGCAGCATCGCCGACGTGCTGGCGCGGATGAACGGCGGCAACCGCGACCTCGAGCTGACCCGGCTCAAGACCATCATCCGCGACGACATCCTGACCGACGAGGTGCAACGCAACGGCCTCGGCGGCATCGACCCGCAGCGCTTCTCGCTCGCCCTCGACCAGTTGTCCGAAGGTCTCAAGCTGCGCGCCAAACCGGCGCCGACCGACATCTTCGATGCCTCCTTCCTGCCGCCGCCCGAGTCCCGCAGGCTGGATTAGAGGGATTGACCTTCAATGAGAACGTCATTGCCGGGCTTGACCCGGCAATCCATCCTTCTTGAAAAGATGGACACGCGGGCCAAGCCCGCGTGTGACGCCAAGGGCCGGACCGGCTCCCGAGGACCACGATGTCGTTGATCCGCCTCTACACCCGCGTGCTCGGCCTGCTCGGACACGAGGCACGGCTCGGCTGGCTCCTCGCCGGCGCCAACCTTGCGCTCGCAGCAGCGCAGTTCGCCGAGCCGGTGCTGTTCGGCCGCATCATCGACGTCCTGTCCGGCACGCGGTCCACGCGGGCGACGACGGCATGGTGGGAGACCGGCTCGCCGTGGCCGCTGCTTGCGGCGTGGGTGGCGTTCGGGCTGTTCACGATTCTCTGCGGCGCCGTGGTGGCGCTGCATGCCGACCGCCTCGCCCACCGCCAGCGTCAGGCGGTGCTGACCGGCTATTTCGAGCACATCCTGCAACTGCCGCTGACCTTCCACACCGGCACCCATTCGGGGCGGCTGATGAAGGTGATGCTGCAGGGCACCGACGCCTTGTGGCGGCTGTGGCTCGGCTTCTTCCGCGAGCATTTCGCCGCCATCGTCTCGCTCGTCGTGCTGCTGCCGCTCGCCTTCGCCATCAACTGGCGGATGGCGCTGTTGCTGTTCGCGCTGTGCATCGTGTTCACCGCGCTGACCACCATGGTGGTGCGCAAGACCTACGGCTTGCAGAGCGAGGTCGAGGCGCACTACAGCGACCTCTCCGCGCGCGCCTCCGACGCGCTCGGTAACGTGGCGCTGGTGCAGAGCTTCGTGCGCGTCGAGGCCGAGGTGGCGGGCCTGCGCGGCGTCGCCGACAAGCTGCTCGCGGCGCAGATGCCGGTGCTGTCGTGGTGGGCGCTGGTGACGGTGATGACGCGCGCCTCCACCACCATCACGGTGCTGGCGATCTTCACCGTCGGCATCTATCTGCACGGCGAGGGCCTCACCACGGTCGGCGAGATCGTGATGTTCGTCTCCTTCGCGACGCTGCTGATCCAGAAGCTCGAACAGGTCGTCGCCTTCATCAACAGCGTGTTCATGGAAGCGCCGCGGCTTCAGGAATTTTTCGACGTGCTCGACGCCGTGCCGGCGGTGCGCGACCGCCCGGGCGCCGTCGATGCCGGACGCCTCAAGGGGCTGGTCGAATTCAAGGACGTCTCGTTCTCCTACGACGGCAAGCGCCCCGCCGTCGCCGATCTCGGCTTCACCGCGCTGCCGGGCGAAACCATCGCGCTGGTCGGGCCGACCGGCGCCGGCAAGTCCACCGCCATCGCGCTGTTGCACCGCGCCTTCGATCCGCAGTCGGGCGTCGTCAAAATCGACGGCATGGACGTGCGCAGCCTGACGCTCGCCTCACTGCGCCGGAACATCGGCGTGGTGTTTCAGGAGGCGCTGTTGTTCAACCGCTCGATCGCCGACAACCTGCGCGTCGGCAAGCCCGACGCCACCGAGGCGGAGATGCGCGTCGCCACCGAGCGCGCGCAGGCGCTGGAGTTCATCGAGCGCGGCAGCGACAAGTTCGAGACCCACGCCGGCGAGCGCGGCCGCATGCTGTCAGGCGGCGAACGGCAGCGGCTGTCGATCGCCCGCGCGCTGTTGAAGGACCCGCCGATCCTGATTCTCGACGAGGCGACCTCCGCGCTCGACGCCGTGACCGAGGCCAAGGTCAACGCGGCGCTCGACGAGGTGATGAAGGGCCGCACCACCTTCGTCATCGCCCACCGCCTCTCCACCATCCGCAACGCCACGCGCATTCTGGTGTTCGACGACGGCCGCATCGTCGAAAGCGGCACCTTCGACGACCTGGTGGCGCAGGGCGGTCACTTCGCGCAACTCGCGCGGGCGCAGTTCATGGTGCAGGCGGATATAGCGCCACCTTAAGCAAATGCGGCCGAAATGCGGCCGCAACGCATTCGCCGCATTGATCCGCGCCCCCTGTTCGCGCCGCGCCACGCAGTGTATGTTGCCGCATCACGTCCGGGTCGTTGGTTGGCGGTTGCGTTGCTCCGGCAACGAAGCGCTTCAAGTCCGACGTTCCGCGCCCGCGTAGACCTCGCGCTGACCTGACGGCCGCAAGCAAAACGGAATCCGCTGGTGTCTTTTGTTCCGACCTTCCGCCGCACCTGTCTGTTGACCATCGCTGCCGCCGCCACGGTAACGCTCGCCACGGCCCTTCAGCCGCGCGATGCGCAGGCCGAGGCGCTGCTGCTGATCGAAGCGGACACAGGCAAGGTGCTGCAGGCCGACAACGCCACCTATCCCTGGTATCCGGCCTCGCTGACCAAGCTGATGACGGCCTACGTCACGCTGCAAGCGGTCAAGGACAAGCGTATCGCGCTCGATACGCTGCTCACCGTGTCGCCGACCGCCGCCGCGCAGCAGCCGTCCAAGATGGGGTTCGCGCCGGGCACCCAGCTCACCGTCGATAACGCGCTGAAGATGATGATGGTGAAGTCCGCCAACGACATGGCGGTGGTGCTGGCGGAAGGCGTCGGCGGCTCGATCGACGGCTTCTCGGCGCTGATGAACGACACCGCGCAGCGCCTCGGCATGACGCAGTCGCACTTCGTCAATCCCAACGGGCTGCCGGCCGACGGTCAGGTGGTCTCGGCCCGCGATATGGGCATCCTCGCCCGCGCCATCATGCGCGACCTGCCGGACTACGAATATTTCGTCCACATCCCGGCGATCAAGTTCGGGCGCCGGGTGACGCAAAACTTCAACCGGTTGATCGGGCGCTATCCCGGCGCCGACGGCATGAAGACCGGCTTCATCTGTGCCTCCGGTTTCAACCTCGTGGCGTCGGCGACGCGCGACGGCCGCCGGCTGATCGCGGTGGTGCTTGGCGCCGCCTCCTCGCGCGAACGCACCATCAAGGCGGCCGAACTGCTCGACCGCGGTTTTGGCAGCGGCACGCTGTCGTGGCTGCGCCCGGCGCTCGGCACGGTCGAGGGGCTGGCGCCGATCGCGGCCGCGCCGCCCAACCTGCGCGACGAGGTCTGCGGTCCCAAGCGCAAGCGCCCGGCGGCGGAGAACGAGGACGAGGTGGCGGGCGGCGAGGATAACGGCTTCCGGCTGTTCGCCGCCGGCTTCCAGCCAACCGCCGGTCCCAAGCCTGCCGAGTTGCTGGCGATGCCCGCGGCACCCGCCGAGCCGGTCATCGTCTACACCGGGCCGGCGCGCACCGGCGCGGCGCTGATCGCCGCGGCCGAAGAAGAAGCCCGGCGCCAGGACGCCCAGATCGCGCAGGCGCGCGCCAAGCGTCAGGCCAAGCGCAAGCACGCAGCCAAGCACAAGCCCGGCGACGCCGGCAAAGCCGCGGACAAGGCGAAGGTGACGGCGACCATCGACACCCGCGCGGCAAAACCGGCGGCGCCGCGACACAATGGCGCGGCCGCGACCAAGGACAAGGACGCCAAGCCGGCCGCGTCGAAGCCGGCAGCTCCGAAGGCCGCCGCACCGAAGGCCGCAGCCGCGAAGCCCGCCCCGAAGCCCGCCCCGAAGCCTAAGACCGCTTCCGCCCACCCGGGCGCGCCAAAGACCGCCGCAAAGCCGGCGACGACAGGCGGCGACACCGGAAAGCGCCCTTAACGCACGTTCCGTGTCGATTGAAGTCGGATCGACCACTCCTCGTCCGCCGTCATGGCCGGGTTTATCACGGCCATCCACGTCCTCCTTCGCTGAACCGCCGTCAAGATGTGGATGCGCGGGACGAGCCCGCGCATGACGAAGGGGAAAGCGCCATGGCGCATGTCATGCTGTGACGGAAACACCCAACGCCGGCATAGCCGGGTTTATCCTGCCCTCCACCCCCTCCCTTAATCCCTCCCCGCATAGCCCGTCGAAGATGGGCGTGAACGCCCTTTCGCTGGGGGAGGGATAAAGGGAGGAGGCTATAAAGACATGGATGCCGACGGCGGCCGCGCAACTTGCTTCGCGCCGTCGTTCGCTCGATACTTCGCGGAAGCCGCCTTCGCGGGGAGGCATCTGGAGGACGACATGGAGCGGATCTGGCTGAAGCACTACCCGGCGGGCGTGCCGCACGACATCGACCCGACGCAATACGCCTCGCTGGTGGATCTGCTCGAGGAGAGCTTCGCCAGGTTTCGCGACCGCAAGGCCTTCATCTGCATGGACAAGGCCATCACCTACGGCGAGCTCGACGAGATGTCGGTGGCGCTCGGCGCCTGGCTGCAAAGCAAGGGCCTGAAAAAGGGCGCGCGCGTCGCCATCATGATGCCGAACGTGCTGCAACACCCGATCGCCAGCGCCGCCGTCCTGCGTGCCGGCTACACGGTGGTCAACGTCAACCCGCTGTATACGCCGCGCGAACTGGAGCACCAGCTCACCGATTCCGGCGCCGAAGCCATCGTCATCCTGGAGAATTTCGCCGCGACGCTGCAGAAGGTGATCGCCAGAACCAGCGTCAAGCACGTCGTGCTCGGCACCATGGGCGACCTCTTGGGCTTCAAGGGCCTGATCGTCAATTTCGTCGTGCGCCGCGTCAAGAAGCTGGTGCCGGCGTTCTCGCTGCCGGGCGCGGTCGCCTTCAACGACGCGATCGCCGCCGGGCGCCGCATGACGCTGGCAAAGCCCACGCTCGGGCCGGACGACGTCGCCTTCCTGCAATACACCGGCGGCACCACCGGCGTCTCCAAGGGCGCGACGCTGATCCACCGCAACATCGTCGCCAACATGCTGCAGAACGACGCCTGGCTGCAGCCGGCGCTGAAGAAGCCGCCGAC
>Ga0182792_1001529_pt1 | contig 18474 bp, 13 predicted proteins | sample Passage237B_FD_130497 | JGI IMG/M metagenome (GOLD analysis project Ga0182792, IMG submission 130497) | Cellulose adapted compost microbial communities from Newby Island Compost Facility, Milpitas, CA, USA - Passage2 37B (version 2) (version 2) ...
CATGGCCGGTGAGCAGGCGGGCCAGCCGGTCGATGTCGGCCGGGACGTCAAGCCGCACGTGGTGGTGCTGGCCGTACATGCCGCCAGCCAGCAGGGGCGCCGTCGAGCGGGGCGCCGGATCGCGGCCCTCGTGCAGCAGCACCAGCTCGCGTCGGCGGTGGAAGACCGAGGCGCTCTGTGCCGATTCGATCTCGAAGGGCAGGCGGGTCGGCTGGTCGTCGTCGGCCGACCGGACGACGACCAGGCAATCGGCCTGGCGAAGGCAGAGCTCGGTCCATTCGGTCGGCGTCGGATCGGCCCGGTAGAGCACGAAGGACGACTCGGTCTCGCAGCGCGCGAACCACTCCGGCTCGCGCTCGGTCGATTCGGGACCCAGCATCTGCACCTGGCTGCCCAACCGGCCCAACGACGCTGCCAGCAGCACCGCGAAGCGTGCCGATGGCGTCGCGTGTCCGGTCGGGAGGATGGCGAAGGTGCGTGGCTGGCGGCCCTCTCGGACGGTTCCTTCGGCATTGCGTATGGCAACGTTGCGCATCAGGGCCGGGAGAACCTCGGGATGGTGCGTCGTCAGCCTGTCGAAGCTGCCACGCGCCAGGCGCCAGACCTCGCTGTCGCGCAGCGCCGCGACGCTGCGCGTGCGCTGGCCGTGTGACAGCAGCGACATCTCGCCGACGATATCGCCGGGCGGGATCTCGGCCATGAGGACCGGCTCCTCGGTGCTGTTCTCGTCCTCGTGCCGGAAGACACCAAGACAGCCGCTGGCCACGACGTAGACCGCATCGGCCGGTTCGCCCTGGCGGAACAGCGGCGCGCCGCCCGGCAGCACCAGCAGGCTGAGTTCGCGCTCCACGGCCGCCCTGCTGGCCGGATCGAGATCGGCGAACAGGGGAGCGCGCTGCAGCGCCGCCCGCAGACGCTGGCGGGACGGAGTCTCGGCCGGTGCGGCGACGTTCATCCGCTCCGCAGGCCCTTGAGGGCCCAGCCAATCGTCTGGTCGGCGCGCGTCCACACCATCTCGCGCCACTTGTCGCCCGAGGGGAAGAAGCGCTCCTTCATGTCGGCCTTCAGCGCGCGGCCCTGTTCGGAGGCAAGATTGCCGCGCGCGTGCAGCCAGTTGTCGGCACGGACCGCGTTCAGCACTTCGGGCACGGTGTAGGTGCCGTACTCGATGGCGATGGAGGTCACCTCGGCGTCCGGCAGCTCCTGCGCGAAGGCATCCGTCATAATCCCGACGACCACAGCGGAAGCCGACGTGCCTCCCTCGGGCGAGGTGAGCTCGTCACCGTACCAGGCCTTGGCGCGGGCGAATGACTTAGCCGACGGCGGCACGGCGCAGATCAGCTCGCCGTGGCCGAACGGTCCGAGGCCGGTATGGAAGTCGATCACCGCGACGCGACGCGCCCGGGACAGCAGCTCCCGCGCGATTGTGCGTACCGTGCGATTGCTCCAGGTCGCCTTGTTGCCGCCGAAGAAGATCCCGTCGGGATGCGTGTACTGGCCGCCGCTGATCGCGCCCTGCAGGCCGAAGGCGCCGTGCTGCTGGGCGAACGCCGCGAACACGCGTTCGGTCTCGGCGCGGCTCGCATCGTCCCAGTGCTGCGGCAGGATCGCCTCGGCCAGCGCAAGATATCCCTCGTTCTTCGGATAGGCCTTATCGTGCTCGACGAAGTTGCGGTTGAGGTCGACGTTGTCCTCGTTGACGCGGCGCGTCCAGGCGAAGCCGTAGGGATTGAGCGCATGGATCAGCAGTGCACCGGTATCCTTGGGCAATTTCGCCGGGCCTCCCTGGCGCAACCACGCGATCTCCGCGCCCGAGCCGCAATGGCCTTCGACACCGTGCGTGCCGGCGATCAGGACCAGCATGTTCTGGGCATCGCGCGGACCGAACAGCGCCGTGTCGAGGAACAGCCGTTCGCCGGTCGGGCCGAGGCCGCACGGGTTCAGCCAGGAGCGGAGCTCGCCGCCGGCCGCCGCGGCGGCGCTGCAGAACTTCGGGCGCGCCTCGGCGTAGCTCTCGGAAAAGCACTCCGGCACCGATACCATGCTGACTTCCTCCAATGAACGCGAATGCAGACCGAGGTCATAGCACGGCGCTGGAGGTGGTACGACGGCGGTGCGGCTCTAGCTGTCGTACTGGATCAGCGTTTCCACGGGGACTTTGAGCTTGTCGCGACCTGCGAGAAAGGTCAGCTCGATGACGCAGGCGGCCGCCGGCACGACTCCGCCGACGCTCTCCAGCAGGGTCACCGCGGCGGCCATCGTGCCGCCGGTCGCCAGCAGGTCGTCGACCAGCGCCACGCGCGTGCCCTTCCTGATGGCGTCCTGCTGGATCTCGATCGTGTCGGTGCCGTACTCCAGCGCATAGGTGTGGCGTACCGTCGTGCCGGGCAGCTTGCCCTGCTTGCGCAGCATGACGAAGCCGGTGCCGAGCGCGATGGCGAGCGGTGCGGCAAGCAGGAAGCCGCGCGATTCGATGCCGGCCAGCACGTCCGGCTTGTGCGGCCGCAGGCGGTCGGCCATGCGTTCGATCGTTGTGTGCCAGGCCTTGGGGTGTGCCAGCAGCGTCGAGATGTCGTAAAATAGAATACCCGGCTTCGGAAAATCCGGGATCGATCGGATGTGCTTCTTGAGGTCGATGTCGCTGGACATGGTCGCTCCGATCAGGTGAAGGCCGGGGGCGGCTGGAAGCCGCGATATTCCTTCTCCAGCAGCTTGGCGAAGGCGATGGTGCTGTAGTCTCCGTACTGCGGCCCGATGATCTGTACGCCGATCGGCAACCCGTCGGCCGTCTGGCCGATCGGCGCCGCCGTCGAGGGCAGCCAAGTGACACCCGAGTAGCCCGCCCAGAAGATCTGGTCGACGACCGGCACCTTCTTGTTGTCGACCGCGATGGTGCGCAGATGGCGCAGCCCCTGCTGGTCGTGCGGAAAGGCCGCCGTCACCGCGACGGGGCAGAGCATCAGGTCGTAATCCTGGAAGAACCCATCCCAGGCCAGGCGCATGCGGTGGCGCTTCTCGTTGAGCTGCAGCCAGGTGCGGTGCGACAGGGAATTGCCGCGCTGCATCTGGGCGAAGTAGCTCATGTCGTCGTCGGGCAGGGTGGCCGCGTCGCGCTGTGCCGCCTGGTACATCTCCTCGCTGAGGCGTCCGGACGTCGCCGCACGCAGCAGCCGGACATAGACGTCGTTCAGTTCGGCCGTATCGAAGTCCGGCCGCGCCTTGTCGCTCACCTTGACCTTCTGCTTGCCGAGGAAATCGGCCAGCTTTTGGATCTCGGCTTGCACCGACTGGTCGACCTCGGCGTTGGGATCGGTCAGCAGCACGGCGACCTTGAAGTCGCGCAGCTTCTTCTTCTGCGGTCGCGGCAGGGTGAGCGTCCAGCCGCGGCCGTCGATCTCGTCCGGCCCTGCCATCACGTTCATGGCGATCTCGAGATCCTCGGCGCCGCGGGCCAGCGGCCCGACCACGCCGATGTCGCCATAGGCGACGTTGCCTGCGAGAGCATGACCCTTCGGGCAGACGACGCCCCAGGTCGGCTTGTGACCCCACACGCCGCAATAGTGGGCGGGATTGCGGATCGAGGCGCCGATGTCGCTGCCGGCCTCGATGCCGGTCAGGCCGGCGGCCAGGGCGGCGCCGGAACCGCCCGAGGAACCGCCCGGCGTACGCGACAGGTCCCAAGGATTGTTGGTCGAGCCGTAGACCTCGTTGTAGCTCTGCCAGTCGGCCAGGTTCAGGGGCACGTTGGTCTTGCCGAACAGCGTCACGCCGGCGTCGATCATGCGCTGCGCCAGCAGGGAGTTCTGGTCGGCGATGTGGTCCTTGAAGGTGGGGTCGCCCCAGGTCGTGGGAAGGCCCGCGACGTCGAACGATTCCTTGATGGTCATCGGCACGCCGTGCAGGGGGCCGAGCTTCTTGCCCGCCTTCACCGCCCGGTCGGCGGCCTTGGCTCGCTTGCGCGCGCCCTCGACATCCATCGTGATGATGGCGTTGAGCTTGGGGTTATGGGCCTCGACGCGCTTCAGGTAGAGCTCGAGGAGCTCGAGGCAGCCGATCTTCTTCTTCCGGACCGCGGCGGCGAGCTGCTTGGCGGTCTGGAACGGCAGGGCAAGCGACATGGGAACGGGTATCCGGCGCAATGGACGACACGAAGGGCCGTACCATATTGTCCATGTCGTCGTGAAGAAACTCCGGGCTATGCAGCCGTTGCGATGCGGCAATCTCCTGACGATCGGTACGCCGGCCGGCGATGGCGAGACCGTCGAAGTGCTGCTGCGGCGTGCCGGCCACGCCGGTGCGCGCATAGAACGTATCGTCTCGACCGGCCAGGCGAGCCCGCCGGGCTTCTGGTACGACCAGGACGGCGGCGAGTTCGTGGTGCTTCTGTCCGGCGCCGCCCGTCTTCGCTTCGACGACGGCGATCGGCTTCTCGACATGAAGCCGGGCGACTGGGTCGAGATCCCGGCTCATGTCCGTCATCGCGTGGAATTCACGCAGGCCGAACCGCCGACCGTCTGGCTCGCCGTCCACGTCAGCGGCTGACTCTGGGTCTCGGTCGCACCCGTGCGGTCGGCTCCGCGACCAGTGGATCGTCCGGCCAGTAGTGCCTGGGATAGCGCCCCTTCAGTTCGCCCTTCACGGCGCGGTAGCCGTTCGCCCAGAAGCTCGCAAGGTCGCGCGTCACCTGCATGGGCCGCCGCGCCGGCGACAGCAGGTGGATGGTCAGCGGCACGCGGCCATTGGCGATGCGCGGCGTGTCGACGAGGCCGAACATCTCCTGCAGGCGGACCGACAGGGTGGGCTCGGCCGGATTGCCGTAGTCGATGGGCACTCGCGAGCCGCTCGGCACCTCGACATGGGTCGGGGCCAGCCGGTCGACCTCGCGCTGGCGATCCCACGGCACCATGGCCTTCAGCGCCTCCGCGAGAGGGATGTTCTGCAGGTGACTGCGGCGCGACACGCCGTCGAGGTAGGGCGCCAGCCAGCTTTCCAGCGTGGCGAGCAGGGCAGCATCCGACAGATCGGGCCAGCTCTCGTCCAGCCGGCGCAGGAAGGCGACGCGTTCGCGCCAGCGGGCGAGCTCGTCCGACCAGGGCAGGGCACCCAGCCCCAGACGGCGGATGCCCTCGATCATGGCCGCCCTGAGCTTGTCGGCGTCTGGGCGGGCCAGCGGCTTGTCCTCCAGCAGGAGGGCGCCGAGCCGTCGGCGTCGCCGGGCAAGCACTGCGCCCTCACGCTCGCTCCAGCCGACGATATCCTCGTCGACGATCCGCTCCGCGTAGAGCTCCTCGATCTCCGCCAGCGTCACGGGCGCCGCGAGGAAGATCCGGGCATCCTGGGCGGAACCGTCGAGATCGGCGACGACGAGGAATTCGTCGCTGCCCATGGCGTCACCCTCGGGAAGCACGGCACCGCGGCCTCCCGACAGGAGGTAGCGGCCTGCCGTGCCGGCGCGTCGGCGGCCGATCCGGTCGGGATAGGCCAGCGCCAGAAGCGCGCCGGTCGTCGAGACGTCCGGGGTCTCATTCGAGGGGCCGCGGGGCATCAGCCGGCGTGCCTGCTCCTGGATCAGGCGCAGCGTTCCGTCGCGCCGGCCCGAAAGGGCGATCTCGACGCGATGGCGCAGGTCGACATCGCGCTGGCCCGGCGGCAGGCGCAGGAAGTCGCGCTCCCCCAGGATTGCCGCCAGCAGGGCGGCAATGCGGCCCTGGCCCAGCACCCGTCCCTTCAGCACGAGATGCGCCAGCCGTGGATGCTGGCCGAGCTTCGCCATCGCCTTGCCGTGCGCGGTGATTCTGCCAGCATTGTCCAGCGCGCCGAGATTGGCCAGCAGGTTGCGCGCCGTGGCGAGCGACGCGGCAGGCGGCGGCGTGAGCCAGGGCAGGGTGGCGTCGTCGGCTCCCCAAACTGCGAGTTCCAGCGCCAGCGGTGCGAGATCGGCGTCGAGAATCTCGGGCGGGGTGAAGGGGGCGAGCCCGCGTTGCGCCTCCTCCGTCCATAGCCGGTAGCAGATGCCGGGCTCCAGCCGGCCGGCGCGGCCGCGGCGCTGGTCGGCCGAGGCCTGGCTGACGCGCACAGTCTCGAGCCGCGTCATGCCCGAACGCGGTGAGAATCGCGGCAGGCGCATCTGGCCGGAGTCGATCACGATGCGCACACCCTCGATGGTGAGGCTGGTCTCCGCAATCGAAGTCGCCAGCACCACCTTGCGCCGGCCGGCCGGCGACGGGGCGATGGCCCGGTCCTGCTCGGAGGGCGAAAGGTCGCCATACAGCGGCGCCACATCGACGCCAGGGTCGGGATCGAGCCGCTCCGCGACCCGGCGGATCTCGCCGACGCCCGGCAGGAAGACCAGGGCGCTGCCGGATTCCTCGGCGAGCGCGCGGCGCACCGCGGCGGCGACCGTATCCTCGATGCGACCGCCCGGCTCACGATCGAGGTAGTGCGTCCCGACCGGGAACATGCGGCCCGCGGACTCGACCACGGGCGCGCCGCCCAGGCGCTCGGCGACTGGGCCCGGATCGAGCGTGGCCGACATGGCGACGATGCGCAGGTCGTCGCGCAAGGCGACCTGCGCCTCGCGAACGAGGGCGAAGGAGAGGTCGGTCTCGAGCCCACGCTCGTGCAGCTCGTCGAAGATCACGCAGCCGATGCCGTCGAGCGACGGATCGTCCTGCAGCAGGCGCAGGAACAGGCCGTCGGTCACGACCTCGATGCGCGTGCGCGGCCCCACCTTCGTGTCGAGGCGGACGCGATAGCCCACCGTCTCGCCGACGGCTTCGCCCAGCGTCGACGCCATGCGCCGTGCCGCCGCGCGCGCCGCCAGCCGCCGCGGCTCCTGCATCACGATCTTGCCGCCGCCGAGCCAGGCCGCGTCGAGCAGCGCCAGCGGCACACGCGTCGTCTTGCCGGCGCCCGGCGGCGCCACCAGCACGGCAGCCGTATGCGCCGCCAGCGCTTCCTTCAGGCGCGGCAAGGCTTCGTCGACGGGAAGGGCGTTCATTGCTGCCGCTTATAGCCTATGATCGGCAGGCAAATTGAGGAAACACCGTGCTGAAACTGACCTTCTGCCTGCGCCGGCTTCCCAAGCTCAGCCTGGCCGAGTTCCAGGACTACTGGCTGCACAAGCACGGGCCGCTGGTCAGGAGCCTGCAGCCGGCGCTGGGCATGGTACGCTATGTGCAGTCCCACCGCCTGGCAGGCGACCTCGCCGACGGCATGCGCCGCGTGCGCGGTGCGCCCGAGCCTTATGACGGCATCGCCGAGCTGTGGTGGGAGAGCGAGGAGACCTGGCGGGCTGCCGGCCGCACGGCGGAAGGACGAGAGGCCGGGCGCACCCTGCTCGAGGACGAAGCGCAGTTCATCGACCTCGCGCGCTCGCCGTTGTGGCTCAACCATGAGCATGTCGTATTCCCGGCGCACCACGGCGGCCGACTGCCGCCTTGATCTTGGTCAAGGAACCCGCTGGAGTGTGGCCAAGACTGGGATTTCGAATCCCACCTCCAGACTGAAAGGCCGTCCATGCCCGATACCGCCGTTGCCCTGTCGCCGACGCCTGCCCAGGCTACCGAGCACTTCGACGTCCTGATCGTCGGGGCCGGCATTTCCGGCGTCGGCGGAGCCTATCATCTGACGCACCAGTGCCCCGGCACGCGTTTCGTCGTGCTGGAGACGCAGGAGAGCTTCGGCGGCACGTGGACGACCCACAAGTATCCCGGCATTCGCTCGGACAGCGACCTCTACACTTTCGGCTACCGCTTCAAGCCATGGACGGGCAAGCCGATCGCCACGGCGCAGGAGATCCTGTCCTACATGGGCGAGGTGATCGAGGAAAACGACCTCGCGCGCCACATCCGGTATCGCCACCGCATCGATTCAGCACGCTGGTCGAGCACCGACAACCGCTGGACGGTCTCTGGCGTGCGCACCGATACGGGCGAACCGTTCTGCCTCTCGGCCGGCTTCCTGTGGATGTGCCAGGGCTACTATCGCCATTCCGAGGGCTACACGCCGGAATGGGCCGGCATGGCGGACTTCAAGGGCCGCATCGTCCATCCGCAGACCTGGCCCGACGATCTCGACGTCAAGGGCAAGAAGGTGATCGTCATCGGCTCGGGCGCGACGGCCGCGACCCTGGTGCCGTCGATCGCCGGCGACGTCGAGCATGTCACGATGCTGCAGCGCTCGCCGACCTACTTCATCCCGGCGCGCAATGCCAACGACCTCGCCGACCAGCTCCGCACGCTCGAGGTGGACGAGAGCTGGATCCACGAGATCGTGCGCCGGCGCATCCTGCACGACCAGGCGACCTTCACGCGGCGTTCCTTCGAGGAGCCGGAGAAGGTGCGCAGCGAGCTGCTGGCCGGCGTACGCGCCTACCTTGGACCGGACTACGACATCGACACGCACTTCACGCCGTCCTACCGGCCGTGGCGCCAGCGCATCGCCTTCGTGCCGGACGGCGACCTGTTCCGCGGCATCAGGAGCGGCAAGGCATCGGTCGTGACGGACGAGATCGACCGCTTCACGGAGAAGGGCATCCTGTTGAAATCCGGCAGGGAGCTGGAAGCCGACATCATCATCACGGCGACGGGCTTCCATCTCAACGTGCTGGGCGACATCGCCTTTGAGATCGACGGCAAGCCGCTCGATTTCGCGCAGACCGTGACCTATCGCGGCATGATGTTCACCGGCGTGCCCAACATGGTCTGGGTGTTCGGCTATTTCCGCGCGAGCTGGACCCTGCGCGCCGACCTGGTCGGCGACTTCGTCTGCCGCCTGCTGAAGCACATGAAGGACAAGCAGGCGCGCAGGGTCGAGGTGGCGCTGCGGCCCGAGGACAAGGACATGGTGCTGCTGCCCTGGATCGACACCGAGAACTTCAATCCGGGCTATGTGCTGCGCGGCATGCACCTGCTGCCCAGGCGGGGCGACAAGCGCGAATGGCAGCACACCCAGGACTACTGGAGCGAGAAAAACGAGTTTCCGGCAATTGATCTCGACGACGCGGCGTTCGTCTACAAGTAGACGAGGATCGGCCGGCGATCGCGTGACCGCCGCCCTGCCGCGAGGCTAGAGTGCCCGCAAAGAGCAGGGGGAGACGACGGTGGCGGGCGTCCGGGAGAGAACGCAGGTCGGCATCATCGGCGCAGGACCAGGCGGCTTGCTGCTGGCCCGGCTCCTGAAGATCCATGGCGTCGAGAGCGTGATCCTCGAGGCCAGGACCAGGGACCATGTCGAGGGCCGGATCCGGGCCGGAGTCCTGGAGCAGGGGACGGTCTCCTTGCTCGAGGAAGCCGGCGTGGCCGACCGGTTGCACCGCGAAGGGCTCGTCCATGACGGCGTCGAGATCGCCGCCGACGGCCGCCGCTTCCGCATCGACTTCCGCGCGCTCACGGGCAGGACCGTCACGGTCTATGGCCAGACCGAGGTCACCAGGGACCTCGTCGCAGCGCGGCTCGCGGGCGACGGGCCGATCGTCTGGGAGGCGGCGGACGTGACGCCGCACGACATCGAGGGCGACCGGCCGCGGCTGACCTACCGGCTGAGCGGTCGCGAGCGAGAGCTGCACTGCGACTTCATCGCCGGATGCGACGGCTATCACGGCGTCAGCAGGGGCTGCCTGCCGGCCGGGCTCAGCCGCGTGTTCGAACGGGTCTATCCGTTCGGCTGGCTGGGCATCCTGGCAGACGTGCCACCCTGTTCGGACGAATTGATCTACGCCCGTCACGAGGATGGCTTCGCCCTGGCCTCGATGCGCTCGCGCACGCGCAGCCGCTATTATCTCCAATGCAGCCTCGACGACGACGTCGCTGCGTGGAGCGACGACCGGATCTGGGCGGAGCTCAAGCGCCGGTTCGGCCCCGAGGTCGCGCCGCACATCGTGACCGGCGCGTCGATCGAGAAGAGCATCGCGCCGCTGCGCAGCTTCGTCTCGACGCCGATGCAGCACGGCCGGCTGTTCCTGGCGGGGGACTCCGCACATATCGTGCCGCCGACGGGCGCGAAGGGGCTGAACCTGGCGGCGTCGGACGTCCACTATCTCTGCCGAGCCCTGGTCGCCCACTATCGGCAAGGTGACGACCGTCTGCTCGCTTCCTACGGCGAAACGGCGCTGTCCCGCGTGTGGAAGGCCGAGCGCTTCTCCTGGTGGATGACCAGCATGCTGCACAAGTTCCATGACGAGGCGAGCTTCGAGGCCCAGATGCAGCGCGCCGAGCTCGACTACCTCGCCGGCTCGCGCGCCGCGCAGACGGCGCTGGCGGAGAACTACGTCGGCCTTCCGTTCTAAGGCCGTCCTATTGTTGCGAACAATTCGCAATCGCGATAGGTTTCGAGGAAGGGCCGGCTCGGTATGGCGGGCCGATCCAGACCTGACCGAGTATCCGTCTTGCCGTCCGATTCGACCGCCCTTTTCATCGAGCACAGACGCTCGCTCGTGGAGTATGCGGCGACCATCGTCGGCTCGCGGACCCAGGCCGAGGACCTCGTGCAGGAAGCCTGGCTGAGGTTCGATCGCGCCGATCGACGGCTCGTCAAGGAGCCGCTCGCCTATCTCTACCGCATCGTGCGCAACCTCGCGCTCGACGGCCATCGCACGATCGTCCGTGACAGCCGCATCATTTCGAGCGCCGATTTCGACGACATCTCGGCGATGGCCGGCGCGGCGACTCCGTCACCGGAATTCGTCGCCCTGTACAAGGACGAGCTACGCACGCTGCGTGAGGCTCTGGCAGAGCTGCCGCTGCGTACACGCGTGGCGTTCAGCATGCACCGGCTGGGTGGCTACAAGCTGCGCGAGATTGCCGGGCATCTGGACATTTCCGTCACGCTGGCGCAAACGCTCGTGGCAGACGCGGCCGAGCATTGCCGGCGGCGGCTCGGCTGGCGGTGACAGGCAGGGGATGGAAGCAGAAGCCCCATCAGCGCAGGCTGGCGCGGCGCGGGCCCAGGCCGCGCGCGAGGCCACCGAATGGATGATCCTGCTGCAGGAAGGACCTGACGATGCAGGCCTGCGGCAGCGCTTCGACGCATGGCGTACCAGCAAGCCGGTGAATGCCGAGGCCTGGTCGGCGACCGCCCACATGTCGACCTTGGCCAGAGCGGTGCTGCCCGACTATGTCGAGGAATGGCGCCAGGCCCAGGTGACCCGAGAGACGCGTCGCGGCCCGCGGGAGCGCTGGCTGCTGCCCATGGCGGCGCTGGCGACAGCAGCCTGCCTTGCGATCCTGGCGGTCCCGGCCGTGCTGCTGCAGCTTCGTTCCGATCATGCGACCGGCACGGCCGAGGTGCGCGCCTTGGTGCTTTCCGACGGCAGCGAGGTCACCCTGGCGCCCGGCAGCAACATCGCGACCGATTTCGAAGGCGGCGAGCGCCGCGTGCGACTGCTTTCGGGCGAAGCCTTCTTCTCCGTGAAGCCCGATGCTGCACGTCCTTTCAGGGTAGAGGCGGACACCGTCGAAGCGACGGTGCTCGGTACCCGGTTCGACGTGATGAGGGACGGAAACGGTGTCGTCGTCGCGGTGGAGGAGGGAGCGGTCGATGTCCGCGGCCCGCTTTCGGCGGTCGCAGCCGAGACGGTGAAGGCCGGCCAGTCGTTGCGCGTGACATGGGCGGGGGCGGTCCACCGCGGCAGCGGATCGCCGCAGTTGATCGGTGCGTGGCGGCGCGGCCAGCTCTATCTCCAGGACCAGCCCCTGCGTGAGGCGATCGATCGGCTGAGCGGCTACTTCCATGGATCGATCATCCTCACCGACGCCGCATTGGGCGATCGGCAGATCACCGGCGCCTACAATCTCGGCGATCCCGAAGAGGCCCTGCGTGGCATGGCCGAAGTCCTCGGTGTCAAGGTGCGCCGGATAACGCCCTGGATGCTGGTCGTTTCCGGCTCGTAGAAGGGACTCCGAAAAAATCTGTAAAGCGCGCCACAGGCATCGTCGTTCTCGGTAGGTCGAAAGCGACGCGTTTGCAGCCTGCCGCAAGCGAATGCTCGTGCTCGGCCATGACCGGGGGAGCTTTCGGACGACGATGAAGGATCAGGTTCAGTGGACGCGGCTGCGCTCGGCAGTGAGTCTTGCGGCAATTCCTGCCCTGCTTGCCGCAACGCCATCGATGGTTCAGGCGCAGGCGCCTTCGCCCCTGTCGCAGATCGCACAGGCGGCACTGCAGATCCCCTTCGACATACCGCCGCAGCCGCTGGCCAGCGCACTGCTGCTCTTCGGCCAGCAGTCGGGACGGCAGATCAGCGCGGAGGCCGGCCTGGTGCGAGGCCTGAGCACCCAGGGCGTGCGCGGAACCATGACGGTCGACGACGCGCTGCGGCGGCTCCTCGCCGGTACAGGTCTCACCTTCCGAGGCACGGACGGACCGACCATCGCCCTGCAGCGCCCGGATCAGAGCGGCATCGATCCCAATACGATCCAGCTCGATCCGGTGCAGGTGCAGGGAGTCTTTCCCGTGCCGCCGCAGGCCATGATCGACAACCTGCCGCCGCCCTATGCCGGCGGACAGGTGGCGACGGGCGGCCAGCTCGGCCTGCTGGGCAATCGCGACGTGATGGATACGCCGTTCAACGATACGAGCTACACCGCGAAGAAAGTGCAGGACCAGCAGGCCAAGAGCATCAGGGATACGCTGATCGACGATCCCTCCGTGCGCGCCTACCGGGCGGACGTAACGCCCGGTGCCGACGACGTCCGCATTCGAGGTTTCGAGGTCGGCGCCTTCGCCACATCGTATGGCGGCCTCTACGGCATGCTGCCGAACTATTCGATCAATGCGGAGCTGGCGGAGCGGGTCGAAGTCCTCAAGGGACCGAACGCCATGCTGAACGGGATGCAGCCGGAAAGCTCCATCGGCGGCACGATCAATGTCGTCCCGAAGCGCGCGCCCTCCGAGCCGTTGACGCAGTTCACGGCCAACTATGTGTCCGGGGCGCAGTTCGGAGGGCATCTCGACCTTGCGCGGCGCTTCGGATCCGACAAGCAGTTCGGCGTCCGCTTCAACGGCGTCTTCAAGGCCGGCCAGACGGAAGTGGCGGGCAGCTCCGATCAGCGCGGGCTTGGAATCCTCGGTCTCGACTTTCGCGGAGAGCATGTGCGCCTGTCCGGTGATATCGGCTATCAGCACCAGTATCTCGGCGGGCTGCCTTCCTACGTCGGTGTCCGTCCCGGCGTTCCTCTTCCATGGGCGCCCAACGCTCGCATGAACCAGGGCCAGCCCTGGGGCTATCAGGCGCGCAAGGATCTCTTCGGCGTCGTCAGGGCCGAAGTGGACCTGACGGAACGCATCACCGTCTACGCCGCATTCGGCGCGCATGACAATCGCCTGGAAGGCGTGTACTCGGCCTACAACAGCGCGACGAGCTTCTATGGAACCGGCACCGCCAGCTCTCCTCTCAACACGAGCGGCTACCAGACGACCTTGACAGCGACGGCAGGTGCGCGTGCCCTGGTCGACACCGGTCCGATCAGTCACGAATTCGCCGTGACCGCCACCACGTATGAGGAGGTGGCGGGGAGCGCGACGGTCTTCCAGACCGCCTTCGCCACCAACATCTACAATCCGACGATCATCGCCCGGCCGAGCATTCCGACTCCGGCCGCCAACAAGACCTCAAGCCAGGGTCTGTCGAGCCTCGGCTTTGCCGATACCCTGTCGGCCGCCGACAAGCGGATCCAGCTCACTGCGGGCCTGCGCGTCCAGCAGGTCACGGCGGCCAACTACAACGTCACGTCCGGCCAGCCGACATCGGGCTACGAGCAGAGCGCCCTGAGCCCGGCGGTGGCGCTGGTCTTCAAGCCTTGGGAGAACGTGTCGATCTACGGCAACTGGATCCAGGGCCTGCAGCAGGGGAGCATCGTTCCCGCGAACTTCTCCAACGCCGGCGAGGTCTTCCCGCCGTATAAAGCGACACAGTACGAAGCCGGCGTGAAGGTCGACTGGGGCAGGCTGACGACGACGGCGAGCCTGTTCCAGATCTCCCAGCCAAGCATCCTCACCGACGTCGCTGCCAATACGCAGTATCTCGGCGGCGAGCAGGTCAACCAGGGACTGGAGGTCAACATCTTCGGCGAGCCGATGCCGGGCGTGCGTCTGGTCGGCGGCGCGATGTTCCTCAGCCCCGTCCTGACCAAGACGCAGGGCGGGCTGACCGACGGCTGGATCGCGCCGTTCTCGCCGCAGTTCAATCTCAACCTCTCCGGCGAGTGGGATCTTCCCTTCGTGCCGGGACTGACCCTCAACGGCCGGGTGATCTATACCGCTTCGCAGTATATCGACACGACATGGCCGCGCCGCAGCCTGCCGGAGTGGACCCGCTTCGATATCGGCGCCCGGTATGCGTTCGAGAATCCCGGCGCCAAGGGCAGGTTCCTGGTCGCGCGGCTCAATGTCGAGAACGTCCTCGATGCCAACTACTGGCTGGGCGGGAACTCCGCGATCCTTCTCAATCTCGGCGCCCCGCGGACATTCCGCTTCTCGCTGACGGCCGATTTCTGACCATCGGTGCCCGGATAAATTAGCGCTACACACCTGAGAATGATTATTAGTAAATACGACTTGGCGACACGAACCCCGACAAGAACCCGGAAGGGCGTCTGGGGCCGCTACGGCTTGGCGAAGAGTGATATCGGGCTTGCAGGACGACAACGCGAAACTCAGCCTCTACCTGACGCATCGGACGGCGCTGGTGGAGTACGCCACGCCGATCGTCGGCGACCGCATGCGTGCCGAGGACGTCGTGCAGGAGGCCTATCTGCGCTTCGTGCCGGGAAGCGCCGACGGCGTCAGGATCGAGCAGCCGGCCGCCTACCTCTATCGCATCGTCCGCAATCTCGCCTATGACCTGCGGCGGCGCCTGTCCGCCGACCAGCGCCGCGACGACGCCCGGCTTGTCCTCATGGAGGCCGAGCCGCTCGTGCCGTCGCCTGAAGAGGAGGCGCTGCATCGCGACGAGCTACGGCGTGTCGAGGCCGCACTTGCCGAACTGTCCCCGAATGTCCGACGGGCGTTCGAGCTTCGTCGCGTCGGAGGATATACGCTGCAGCAGATCGCGGACGAACTGGGCGTCTCCCTGCCGACGGCCGGCCGTTGGGCACAGGAAGCGCTCATGCATATCACCCGCCGCCTGCAGCGGCCTGGATCGCGATGATGCCGAGCGGCGGAGAATTCCTGGCCGCCGGTACGTCATCGTTGTATGGCGGCGCGGCGTGCCGCTTGTTTCGTCCGGCCGTTCCGGATTCCGGTTCCGACCTTGGCGCAGGGCCAGATGAGCCTCGGCGATGACATGATCCCCGATTCGATCCTGGAAGCGGCCTCGGCCTGGGCCTTCCGGCTGCAGGATGCGCCGGAAGACGCGCGTCTGCGCGCCGCGCTTGCGGCGTGGCTGTCGGAAAGCGAGGTGCATGTGCACGCCTGGTCGCTGACCCAGAGGGCCTGGGAGCTGGCGGGCCAGGCGCCGACCGTCTTCGTGCGTGCGCAATCGGAAGAGACGGCGGCTGCGAGCCGGCCTGCTGCCCTCCCTGTCCACTTGGGCCGCACGCCAAACCGAATCGGCCGGCGTACGGCGATCGGCGCCATCGCCGCCGGCCTGCTGCTGGTGCTGGCGCTGCCGTCTCTCCAGCTTCGCCTTGCCGCCGATCACAGGACTGCGGTCGGGGAAGTGAGACGGATTCCGCTCGACGACGGGTCGGTCGTCACCCTTTCCGCCGAGAGCGCGATCGCCGTCGCTTTCGGCGCCGGCGCCCGGCGGGTCGCCCTGCTGCAGGGGGGCGCCTATTTCGAGGTCTCGCCGGATTCCTCCCGTCCCTTCTCCGTGCAGGCGGGCGACGTGACGACGACGGTGACCGGCACGGCCTTCGATGTCGGCCTGACCAGCCGCACCGTCTCCGTCTCCGTCGCGGCGGGATCCGTCCATGTCGCCGGCTCGGCAAGAGGCGCGTCCGCTGCCGTGGACCTCGGTCCGGCTCAGGGTGTCGTCGTCGATCGCACGACCGGGACGATGACGGAGGCGGCCGTGCGGCCCGTAGCCATCGCGTCGTGGCGCAAGGGACGCCTGGTCGTGGAGGACGCTCTGCTCGCCGACGTCGTCGCGACCATCGCGCGCTTCCACGAGGGAAGCATCGTCGTTGCCAGCGCGGCGCTGCGGCACAAACGCGTCACCGGTGTCTACGATCTCGGCCATCCGGTGGAAGCATTGCGTGTCCTGGCCGCCCCCTATGGCGGTTCGGTGCATGAGATCACGCCCTATCTGCTGGTGCTGACGGCCGACTGACGGCGCTCTTCCGCACCGCTCGGGGCATCCCCTACAAATACCGTGAGAATCCCGCGCCGCCGCTTCGTCTCTGCACAGGAAGCAAATGCCAATCATTTGCACTGAAGAAGACGGGAGACGGAGTCGCGTATGGCAGGGCGCAGGGGGATGTCGCGGCAAAGGCTGCCCGCGATGGCGATGGTGATGGCGGTGACGGCCTGTCTTGCGGGAACGTCTCTTGCACAGCAAGGCGGCGGCGGTTCCGCCGACGCGACCACGCAGGCGCAAGCGCAGGATGCCGTGGCTTTCGATATTCCGGCGCAGCCCCTGGCCGGCGCGGTGACGGCGTTCGGCGGCCAGTCCGGCTTCCAGGTATCGGTCGATCAGGGCACGCTCGCCAACCTGACCTCGACCGCCGTGTCGGGCCACATGACACCCGAGGAGGCGCTGCGGCGCATGCTGGCCGGGACGGGCGTGACGTGGCGCTTCTCCGGCCGCCGCTCCGTCTACCTGACCAGGCTGCCGGCGGGACAGAGCGGCGCGATCCAGCTCGATCCGGTCCAGGTGCAGGGTTATCCGGTGCCGTCCCAGGCGCTGATCGACAACATCCCGCCGCCCTATGCCGGCGGGCAGGTGGCGACGGGCGGACAACTCGGCCTGCTCGGCAACCGCGACGTGATGGACACGCCGTTCAACCAGACGAGCTACACGGCGAAGAAGATCCAGGACCAGCAGGCGCGTACGGTGCGCGACGCGCTGATCGACGATCCCTCCGTACGTCCGCTATGGCCGTCGGGTGGCAGCCTGGACGAGGTCGTGCGCATCCGCGGTTTCAACGTCAGCAGCTTCGACACTGCCTTCAACGGCCTCTACGGCATGCTGCCCGTGGCATCCATCCCGGCCGAGCTGCCCGAAAGGGTGGAGGTGCTGAAAGGACCGAGCGCCATGCTGAACGGCATGCCGCCGGGCGGGGCGATCGGCGGCACCGTCAACGTCGTTCCCAAGCGCGCCGGCAGCACGCCGCTCACCCAGTTCACGGCCGGCTATGGCTACATGGGCCAGTTCAATGGCCATGTCGACCTCGCACGCCGCTTCGGCCTCGACGAGCAGTTCGGCGCGCGCTTCAACGGCGTGTTCCGCGCCGGCGACACCGCCATCGACCGCAACACGGAGCAGGTCGGCGTGGCGTCGCTCGGTCTCGACTTCCGCGGCGAGCGTGTGCGGGTGTCGGTCGACCTCGGCTTCCAGTCGCAGTATATCGGCGGTCTCGTCTCGTTCGTGCAGCCCAATCCCGGCATCGCCGTTCCCGTGGCGCCCTCCAACAGCGGCAACTTCGGGCAGACCTGGTCGGACACGTCGAAAAAGGACTTCTTCGGCGTCGTGCGTGCCGAGGTCGATCTGACGGAGCGCGTCACGGCGTACGCCGCCTTCGGCGCTCACGACAACCGCGTGAACTCCTTTTCCGCCGGCAACCCGGCCGCCATCAATTTCGCCGGCGACATCACGCAGACCCCGTTCAAGCAGTCCGTCTACAACAGCTTCCTGACCGGCGAGGCAGGCGTGCGCGCGCTGGTCGACACCGGGCCGATCGGTCACGAGCTCGCGGTGACGGCGACTAGCCTGCGGCAGGAGGCCGGCGCGGGGTCAGTGAATGCCACCGCCTTCACGTCCAACATCTATACGCCGAACCTGATCGCGCGGCCGAACATCGACAATCCCGCCGCCAACAAGTCCAGCGTGCTCACGTTGTCGGGAATCGCCTTCGCCGACACGCTGTCGGTGGCGGAAAAGCGCGTGCAGCTCACCGCGGGCGGCCGCTTCCAGCAGGTGATGACGACCAACTACAGCACGGTTACGGGCGCGGCGACGTCCTTCTACGACGAAGTCGCCTTCACGCCGTCCGTCGCCCTCGTCGTCAAGCCGTGGGACAACGTCTCCTTCTACGGCAACTGGATCCAGGGGCTGCAGCCGGGCACGATCGTGCCCGCCGGCTTCGCCAACGCGGGCGAGGTCTTCGCCCCCTACAAGTCGAACCAGTTCGAGGCCGGCATCAAGGTCGACTGGGGCAGGCTGACCACGACCGTGAGCGCCTTCCAGATCACCCAGCCCAGCACCATCACCGACGTCGCGACCAACACGATGGCGCTGGCCGGAGAGCAGCGCAACCGGGGCGTCGAGATCAACCTCTTCGGCGAGCCGTTCGCCGGCATCCGCGTGCTGGGTGG
>Ga0182792_1001531_pt1 | contig 18464 bp, 9 predicted proteins | sample Passage237B_FD_130497 | JGI IMG/M metagenome (GOLD analysis project Ga0182792, IMG submission 130497) | Cellulose adapted compost microbial communities from Newby Island Compost Facility, Milpitas, CA, USA - Passage2 37B (version 2) (version 2) ...
ACTTGATTTCCAGACGGTTTAGCGAAAGTGCAGGTGCGCTCATCGGGTTTCGGGTTTCTGAAATATGGGTAATCGACCTGATCGGAATTGTTTTGTTTACCAGAAAACCCGATTTAATGCGAAGCTGGTCACTCGTTATCTGATAGTACGTATCCAGCATTAAGTGTATGAAAAATGCGGTGACTAGAACTGTAACTACCAACCCGGACCAGTTTTGAACCATCGTCAGCAATACAGTGAGGACAACGAGCAATGCACCAAAGGAGTATACCAGCTTCGGATTGATCTCTGATTTGTATTTCTTTGTGCTCATATTCGGAAGGGTTTTCGTTATAGAATGATAAAATAAACGAAAAGATTGATTTCCAGAGCTTAATATCGAAATTACCCCCGAAATTTTCTTAACTCACCGTCTTATCGACACTCTATTCCGGACCAGATAGCTGACAGCTACCGCAATCAGTAACACAGCGGTGAAAATCAACGCCACCGATAACGTTGTATGTTCGGCGATGAAGCCAAGCAAGGCCGGACCTATAAGTTGTCCGGTGTAACCCATGGTTGATACGGCGGCCAGAGCAGCCGTAGCAGTGACCCCCGCCACTCTCCCACTTTCGGAAAAGAAAATTGGTACTATATTCGCAGCCCCCAGTCCGACCAGAATAAATCCCAGCAAGACTGTTACTAACCACGGAGTAAAAACTGCAATAAGCAGACCGACTGCCGCCAGCAGACTGCCCGCGATTACCAGTTTATCCCCAGGTATCCGTGCCACCAGCCGGTCGCCTAGCAGACGCATTACAGCCATGGCCACCGAAAAAGCGGCATAGCCCAAACCTGCCAGCGATTCGGCCGTACCCTTATAATCCCGCAGGAAAATGGCGCTCCAGTCGAGCATGGCTCCTTCAGCCAGAAAAACGATGAAACACATCGTTCCCAAAAACCATACGGCGCTGTTTTTCCATGCCCTCTCCCCTTTCGGGTTATCTTGTTCCGGCTTTGAAGACTGTCCGGAACCATCCTTTTCCTGATCACGATCAAGAAGGTGCCTGAACTGAATCAATACCGTGAGCATGAGCAATATGGATACTGCAAGAAGACAAACTGCCGGACTTATTCCCAGACTGGTCAGCCCAATAATGAGCAAGGGGCCGATGATGCCCCCTACGCTATATTGTCCGTGCAGGGACGACATGATCGGCTTTTGATACAACTGCTGAACCAACAACCCGTGTGAATTCATCGAGACATCCATGGCGCCCAGTCCGGTGCCGAAAAGAAAAAGACACAACGCCATCAGCCAGCGGCTTTCAACCTGCAGCAGACAACCAAGTACCACCGTAGAAAGTATGGCCGAAAACATAACCACTTTCCGCGACCCCACCCGCGGGATCAGCCATCCGGATATGGGCATGATAACGATGGCTCCTGCGCCCAGGAACAGGAGCAGTATCCCCATTTCACTGTCGTTCAGCCGGAGCCTGTCCTTAACCAGTGGCACCATAGGCGCCCAGGCCGCGAGGGAAATGCCACATACCAGGAAAATAGTCTGGGTTGCAATCTTGGATTTCTTCAGATGAATCATCAAATCAGTTCGGGATTGAATTTCATATCCCAATATATAACCAAAAAGGCCATTCGATGAAGAATGGCCCTTTGGGTAACATATCGATCGTTGGATTATTCGGTACAGGGGATGTTCTTGGATTCCACCTGCTGAATAATGTTGTTGATATTATCAAGTGTGACTTTTGCGTCTGAGTCAGGGTTAACAGCAGCTGCTTTTTCGAAATAAGGTCTGGATTTTTTGAATTTACCACACACCTTGCTTTCTACTTCCTTACCTTTCTGCTGATACTCCTGCATATTCATGTTATCTACTTCTCTCTTCAGTTCAACACCTTCGTTATAGTAGATGGCACCCAGACCGAACAGAGCATCGTAGTTGTTGGGATCTACGCCGATCGCTTTTTCATAAGTTGCCATAGCATTGCGCTTCGACTCTTCTTTTTTAGCTTTCAGCTCACTGATACGGCTTTGAAGTGCAGACTTGTCAACGCTTTTTTCTTTCTCTTCCGCTGCTTTGATGTCAGCTTCGATTTTAGCGATGGCATCTTCTGTTTCTTTTTTCGACTTGTTAACCTCTTCAAGCTGACGTTTCAGATCGTTGTTCTTAGGCTGCGCCTTGATACGGGCAGACAGACGCTGAATCTCTCCGTTGTAGATATCAATTTTTGATTTTTCCTGCTCCAGGTCAGCTGCCAACCGGTTTTTCTGACCACCGGCTTCCGCAAGCTTATCTTCCAGTTCGGCGATTTCACGCGAATACTTCGAATAGGCATTGTCATAGAGAATCCCCAGGTTGGTGAGGTTGATCACGTTGGAAGGATCCTTCTCGGTCAGGTCGCTGAGTTCCTTAATAGCTTCGCCTTCACGACCTGCTGCCAGCAGAATATTCACTTTTTCAGCCATGAGGTCTTTGTGACCCTCATTAACCTTGAGCCCCTGGTTGATTACCATCACAGCGTTTTCATAATCCTGTTTGCTTTTGTAAAGCTGCGCGTAACCGTAGAAGGCACTGGGGTCTTTCCCACCGTTTTTCACATATCCGGCGTAATTCTTGATAGCAGCTTCGTGATTTTCGATCTGCTGGGCAGAAATCGCAGCGTACAGTGCCCCGGTAGTGTCAGCTTTGAAAACATCATGTGCCTTGGCAAAACTTTCCATAGCCGCCTGCATGTTTTTCGACTGGAACTGCTTGATACCCTGGTTGATAAACGCATTGTACAGCTGGGTTTCCTTTTCTCCGCTCAGAATATCATTGGCTTCCTTTGCCAGCTTGCCGGGATCGCCTTTTTTGGTGACATCCAGTTCCACTACTTTCTTGTATGCTTCGATTGCCTTGTTTGCGGGATCAGTATCGATTACCTCAGTTGTATCGCGTAAAAGGGCAATGTTCTCATACAATTTAGCCCGTTCCATCCAGGTAGCTGCCTTGGTATTGGCCTTGGCATCCTGAATTTTGGCATCCGACTTCTCTTTATCTTTCTTGTACTGCGTCAGCAACGCTCCTTCAAGAAGATCCTGTGAAAACACAGGGGCAGCCAGCAATGTTAGTATTAAACAAACAAATACTCTTTTCATAGGTTATTTTAGATGGTTTAAATTGCTATTCTTCTGTTTCATTATTGTTTTCCTCTGGATTGTCCATCGGCCCTTCCAGATTGTTCAGCGGCCCTTCCAGATTGTTCAGCGGCCCTTCCTCCATGGTGCCTTCCGAAGTTTCTGCATTTTCGCCTTCCACTTCTTCTTCATTTTCAAGTCGGGTTACCGATGAAATTTCATCGTTGCTTCCCAGTCTGATCAGCTTAACACCCTGTGCGTTACGGCCGGTCAGGCGGATATCGGTGACAGCCATCCGAATGGCAATTCCGTTTTTGGTGATGATCATCAGGTCATCTTTCTCCGTCACTTCAGCAATGGAAACCAGTTTACCCACTTTTTCGGTAGCATTCAGGGTCAGTACCCCTTTACCGCCCCGGTTGGTAATCCGGTAATCGGAGATATCAGAGCGTTTACCAAAACCATTCTCAGAAACTACGAGCAACTGCGAGTCAGGGCGTGAGATACAAACCATTCCCACCACCTTGTTGTCGGGATCCTCGCCTTCGAGGTTCACACCCCTCACACCGATGGCATTACGTCCCACAGGTCTTACGGTTTTCTCATGGAATCTTACCGCACGGCCCGCACTGGTAGCAATCACGATTTCGTTTTCGCCATTGGTGAGGGCTACGTTGAGCAGGCGGTCGCCTTCGTTGATGTTGATGGCGATGATACCGTTCTGACGTGGTCTTGAATATGCCTCCAGCAGGGTTTTCTTAATGGTACCCTGTTCGGTACACATGATGATGTAATTATTGTTGATATAGTCAGGATCACTCAGGGTCTTGACGTTAATCACACTGCGGATTTTGTCGCCCGGCTCAATGTTGATAATGTTCTGGATGGGCCGGCCTTTGGCACCTTTGGTTCCTTCAGGCAGTTCGTATACCTTTAGCCAGTATAGTTTACCATATTCCGTAAAGAACAACAGGTAATTGAGCATGGAAGCCGAGAAAATATGCTCGGTGAAGTCCTCTTCCTTGGTTCTGACCCCGCGGGTACCGACTCCTCCCCTGCTTTGGGTCCGGTATTCAGCCAGCTGGGTACGCTTGATATACCCCTGATGGGATATGGTAATGAGCATCTGCTCATCGGGGATCATATCTTCGTCGCTGAATTCTTCTGCCGCATATACGATTTCCGTTCTCCGTTCGTCTCCGTAGCGGTCTTTGATATCGGAAAGCTCGGTTTTGATAATTTCGTATTTGCGGTACTCATTTGCCAGAATGTCTTTCAGATCGGCGATGAGTTTGATCAGATCATTGTATTCCTGTACAATTTTTTCGCGCTCCAGACCTGTCAGACGTTGCAGACGCATGTCCAGAATCGCCTTGGCCTGGATCTCGGAAAGACTGAATTTCTCCATCAGTCCGTTTTTCGCCACTTCCGGATCCCGTGAAGCACGGATCAGGGCGATCACTTCGTCGAGGTGATCGAGGGCGATCAGCAATCCTTCCAGGATATGAGCACGCTTTTCAGCTTCCTTGAGTTCATACTCCGTACGGCGGGTAATGACCTCAATCCGGTGCTCAATATAATGACGGATCAGATCCTTGAGATTGAGCACCATCGGACGGCCTTTCACCAGTGCTACGTTGTTGACGCTGAAGGTCGACTGAAGCGGGGTGAATTTATAAAGGTGGTTGAGTACGATGTTAGGCATTGCCCCTTTTTTCAGGTCAAAGACAATGCGCATACCGTCCCGGTCCGATTCGTCGCGGATATCGGCGATTCCGTCCAGTTTTTTCTCGTTGATAAGGCCGGCGATCTTTTCGATCATCTGGGCCTTATTCGTCATATACGGGATTTCGGTAAAGATGATCTGTTCCTTACCGGTTTTGGTTTCTTCGAATTTGGCTTTACCGCGTACGATGATTCTTCCCCTACCGGTTTCAAAGGCATTTCTTACGCCCTGATAACCGTAGATTATACCCCCCGTAGGGAAATCGGGAGCCTTGATGTACTTCATCAGCTCTGCCACGGTGATATCGGGATTCTCGATATAGGCGATGGTACCGTCGATCACCTCACTGAGATTGTGGGGCGCCATGTTGGTGGCCATACCTACCGCGATCCCTGACGAACCGTTTACCAGCAGGTTGGGAAAACGCGCTGGCAGCACTGTTGGTTCCTTGAGCGAGTCGTCGAAGTTGGGTTGAAAATCAACGGTATCCTTGTCGATGTCGGCAATCAGTTCGTCGGCTATTCTTTTCAACCGGGCCTCCGTATAACGCATTGCCGCCGGAGAATCACCATCGATGGATCCGAAGTTACCCTGGCCGTCTACCAGCAGGTAACGCAGGGACCACTCCTGAGCCATACGCACCATCGTGTCATAAACCGAGGCGTCGCCATGGGGGTGGTATTTACCTAAAACTTCCCCGACAATACGGGCAGATTTTTTATGCGGGCGGTTATAGCGCACACCCAGTTCTTCCATCCCGAACAATACCCTTCTGTGAACTGGCTTTAGACCGTCACGTACGTCTGGTAAAGCCCGGGAAATAATTACGGACATTGAGTAATCGATATACGCCCCGCGCATCTCGTCCTCGATATTAATCGGTATTACATTTTGTCCGGATGATGATTCCTCCATAAAAAATTACTATAATCCTTTAGTTTTTTACTTGTACTTAAAATATGGCAATGTAACGATTATAATCTTAACCACCCATAAATTTTATATTCCAAATTACGGAATTAATCCGTTCTTAAACAAAAACCGTGCCTGTAGCGAAAGCCCTGCTGGGGCTGGCCTGTCTGAAAATGAACTACTTTCCCTTCGAATTATTTCCCGTCCCGCCGGCACCGGGTTTCCTTTGATCTTTTTTGTTAAAGTGTAAAGTCTTGTTCCAGGAGGGTGCTCCCCGGGGATATTTAGTCTAGTGAAGTAGTAGTAAATACCGATTTTTTACATTATATCCGGTGTAAAAGCGCCTTATAAAGCAAAAAAACAAACCTAAACACCAACAACTGTGATATTCTTACTTGTCTTCCTGAGCATTCTTTGTCTGGTACTGTTAATTTCCTGGGTAAAACTCGACACATTTATCGCCTTTTTGCTGGTGTCGATCGGACTGGGACTGGCCGTTGGCCTGCCGGTATCGGAAATATCCTCCGCCTTACAGAGAGGGATAGGCAACACGCTGGGAGACCTGATCATGATAGTGGGTTTTGGCGCCATGCTGGGCAAACTGGTGGCCGACAGCGGTGCCGCCCAGCGGATTACCGATAACCTGATACGACTTTTTGGGCAGAAATATATGTTATGGGGACTGGCTCTGGCCGGTTTTGTCATTGGAATCCCGCTTTTCTACAATGCGGGGTTCATGATCGTTCTTCCTCTGATTTTCATGATATCGGCCTCTGCCAGGGTGCCAATGCTGGTAGTAGCGATTCCCATGCTGTCAGCCCTATCGGTCGCCCACGGCTACCTTCCACCCCACCCTTCTCCTGCTGCCATCGCCACTCAGTTAAATGCCGACCTCGGAATGACGCTAGTATACGGGATCCTGGTTTCCATTCCGGCTATCGCGATCGCCGGTCCGATTTTCGGCCGCACCCTTTCCCGTTTCAACCCCAAACCCGACGCCTCGCTTTTTAACGTAACACCTAAGCCCGACAGCGAACTTCCTCCCCTGGGGATCAGCATTTTCACCGCTCTCCTACCGGTTTTTCTACTGGTAGCCATGGCACCCATTAACAAACGTTTTCCCGGCTATGCCCTGCTGGAGCTGATGGCTGAGCCCTGGTTCGGAATGCTGTTTTCGGTACTGGTGGCCATTGTAACCCTGGGGATACGCAGGGGCATGAGCATGTCGCGCATTGCCAAATCCTTTGAAGAAGCCATTAAGGGAGTGGCCGGTATCCTGCTGATTGTGGCCGGCGCAGGTGTCTTCAAGGAGATTATGACCCGGGGACAGGTCAATTCCTACCTGGGCGAACTTTTTACCGGTTTAAATGCGCCTCCCCTCGTTCTGGCGTGGGGCATTGCAGCAGTCATCAGGGTCTGCGTAGGATCTGCGACCGTGGCAGGCCTTACCACCGTAGGGATTCTGGCTCCGCTGCTCATTTCCTCCGAAGTTTCACCCGAACTGACCGTATTGGCCATTGGTTCAGGCAGTCTGATGTTTTCCCACGTCAATGATGGCGGATTCTGGCTGTTTAAGGAATATTTTAATGTCAGCATCCGGGAAACCATCCTCACCTGGTCGCTGATGGAAACCCTGGTTTCCATTATCGGACTGATCGGCGTTTTGATTCTGAATTTATTTGTCGGATAAGCTTAGGGATCAACGGGCTTAGGGGAAATACAGGTACTAACAGGTATTTGTCAATTCAATACATTCACCGTATTTTTGAAATGCTTTCGTTCAGAAAGCATACTTAACTTTTGTTAGACTTTCTTTGAAATATTTAACCGTCCGCTAAATGACACCGCAAACTAACTTTGAGAAATTAGGGCTGGTACTCCCCCCTCCACCTAAACCAGTCGGCGTTTACAAACCTGCTCTCATCGTCGATGACCGATGGTTGTATGTTTCCGGACATGGCCCCTGTCGGGAGGATGGTACACTGATTACAGGACGGGTAGGAGAAGCACTCGATTTGGATGAAGCAAAAGCTGCCGCACGACAGGTAGGACTGACCATCGTGTCCACCATCATTTCCCAGCTGGGTTCCCTCGACCGGGTAAAACGGGTAGTCAAAGTGCTGGGCATGGTAAATGGTACTCCTGACTTCGGAAAACATCCCTATGTCATCAACGGGTGCAGTGAACTGTTTGCGGAAATCTGGGGCCCGGAAAACGGAGTCGGCGTGCGAAGCGCTGTGGGAATGGGTTCGCTGCCTGACAATATCCCGGTGGAAATTGAAGCGCTTCTTGAACTGAATTAACACAACACTAACTATTTAAATTGAACTGCTATGCCTGCTTGGTATGAATTGAAGAACCCTGGCCAGGTTTCCTCTCCTGGCTTAATGGTATACAAAGACCGGATTGAACAGAATATTGAATTCATGTCCCGGATCGTGGGAGGTGAGGTTAACCGCCTGGTGCCGCATGTGAAAACCCACAAAATGGCGGAAGTGGTTAAAATGCAGCTCGCCGCCGGGATCACCAAATTCAAATGTGCTACCATCGCCGAAGCCGAAATGCTCGCTCAGGCTGGTGCCAAATGGGTACTGATCGCTTACCAGTTAACCGGTCCGAATATCGACCGCATGCTCCAGCTGATCGCCAAGTACCCCGATGTCCAGTTCGGTTCCCTGATCGACGACCGGAACGTAGCCAAACAATTAAATGATTATATAAAAGGAAAAAAGGCCTCCTGGCTCATTTTCATCGATGTGAACAGCGGGATGAACCGTACGGGGCATCCGAATGATCCCAATCTCCTGACCCTCTACGAATACGTATACAAGCTGCCCAACCTGTTGCTGTCGGGTATACACGTGTATGACGGTCATATCCGCGAGAAATTCTTTAAGGACCGTAAAGCACAGGCTGACGAAGCGCTTGATAAACTACAGGTGCTTTACGACTTTATTGAACTTAACGGGCTTCCCGACCCGGTGGTTATTGCCGGCGGAACCCCCACCTTCACGGTTCATGCACTCCGGAAAAGTGTGTACTGCAGCCCGGGCACCTGTCTGCTATGGGACGCAGGCTATGGGGAGCAATACCGGGAGCAGCCTTTTGTGCAGGCAGCCGTGCTGCTGACGCGTGTCATTTCCAAACCCGCACTGGGACTGGTCACCATTGACCTGGGGCACAAGGCGGTTGCCGCGGAAAACCCCATCGACCGCCGGTTTCGCTTCCTGAATCTAAAGGAATATGAACTGCTTAGCCAGAGCGAGGAACACGCCGTGCTGAAGGTGCCTAATTCTGACAGCCTTTCCATCGGCGACGTGTTGTATGCTGTCCCCTACCATATCTGTCCGACCGTAGCGCTCCATGCGTCCGTATCCGTCGTGGAGAACGGCGAAGTGACCGAAACCTGGGAAGTGACAGCCCGGGACCGGAAACTCACGATTTAGAATATTCATATTTATACAGGTAAACTCCCCGGTAAGAAAGTTCGTAGCGACCTTTTCTGGCCGGGGAGTATTTTATAGGGTAAAATTCTTCCATTTATGGATGATCGTATGGCTTTTACCCACCCCCTCACCCCTTTCCGTATAAGCGCGCAACACCCATAGTTGCAATATTCCGTTTTTTATTTTGATATAACTCCTGAAGATAAACGGAACTTTCAAAAATTTGAAATAGGCAGATTTTTATTAGACAAAAGGCCCAAATCCCGGAATATTACATTTTTTTCTGAACAGGGGTACAAAAACACCTTATTTAAAATAATTTTAGATAATTTAATTTTTATAAATATTCTTATACAAGTTTTTCCTATACCTTTAATTCTCTTTCTCTTAATGAATATTCTGAAAAAATGCTGTTTTGCCAAATTTATTTGTTTTTATTTTGTGCCTGAGTTTAGCAATAGCCGTTTATTGCTTTTCAGAAAATAAAAGCGGCTGGGGCAGCTGTCCTTACCTGGAAGATTGCATACCAGTATTCCAACATTTTCAACCTTTTTAGCTTTTGTCAGATGTCATTAGAAGTGGTAGGAAACGAAGGGCTCTATCGGAAAGAGTTCGAGCATGATGCCTGCGGAATTGGGTTCAGAGCGCATATCAAGGGGCATAAATCGCACCAGATCGTTGCGGACGCCCTCCATATGCTGGAGCGCATGGACCACCGTGGAGCGACGGGTTCGGACCCTAATACAGGTGATGGAGCAGGTATTCTGATTCAGATCCCCCATGAATTTTTTGTCAGTGAATGCGCGAAGCTGGGTTTTCAACTCCCTGCTTCCGGTGATTATGGGGTGGGAATGGTATTTTTCCCACAAGACAAGACGGTTCGTGAGGAATGCAAAAACATTATTGACCGAAAGATCCGCAAACTTGGAATGACCTTGCTGGGCTATCGGAAGGTACCGACCCTTAACGATTCGTTGGGAGAAGGTTCGCTTTCGGTGGAACCCTGGGTAGAACAAGTGTTTATAAAGCGTCCCGAAATCCTGAAGGACGAACTGGATTTTGAAAGAAAACTGTATGTCTTCAGGCAAAGCACTTCCCGGCTCATCAATGAATCGGTCAAAGGCGCCCGGGACCTGTTTTATTTTACTACGGTTTCAAGCCGGACCATCGTTTACAAAGGTCAGCTGACTACCGGACAGCTGCGTTATTATTTCCCCGATCTCGATAACGAGGAAGTGGTGTCAGCACTGGCGGTAGTTCACTCCCGTTTCTCGACCAACACGTTCCCGTCCTGGAAACTTGCCCAGCCCTTCCGTTATATTGCTCACAACGGGGAGATCAACACGGTCAAAGGTAACGTCAACTGGATCCGTGCGGGCGAACAGTCGTTCGCTTCTTCTTACTTCAGTAAGGAAGAAATGGATATGATCCTCCCGATTTGCGACAAGGACCAGTCAGACTCTGCCAACCTCGACAATGCGATCGAATTATTATATCTCTCCGGACGCTCCCTGCCTCATGTAATGATGATGCTGATTCCCGAAGCCTGGGATGGCAACGAGCAGATGAGTCCGGAAAGAAAGGCATTTTACGAATACCACGCGGCCATCATGGAGCCCTGGGACGGTCCGGCCTCGATCTCTTTCACCGACGGCAAGATCGTGGGTGCTACACTCGACCGGAACGGACTGCGTCCTTCACGCTACTGGGTACTGAACGACGATACCATCATCATGGCTTCCGAGGCGGGTGTGATCGAAAATGTAGACCAGTCGAAAGTAATCCTGAAAGGCCGTCTCCAACCCGGACGCATGTTCGTAGTGGATATGGAACAGGGCCGCATCATCCCCGATGAGGAGGTAAAGAATGAAATCTGCAGCCGACAACCCTACCAGCAATGGCTGGATGAAAATAAACTTAAGGTAGAGGAACTGGGAAATCCGATCCGGAGCTACCGCAACTACGACGACGATGCCCTGCTGAAGCGTCAGATTGCCTTCGGATTCACCTCTGAAGACCTCCGGATGATCCTGGCACCGATGGCTCAAACCGGTCTGGAAGCCGTAGGATCGATGGGGACCGACTCTCCCCTGGCGGTTCTTTCCGAACAGAGCCAGCACCTGTCTACCTACTTTAAACAGCTTTTTGCCCAGGTAACCAACCCACCCATTGACTCCATCCGCGAGCGGTCTATCATGTCGCTGATTTCCTTTGTGGGAGGCGGTGAAAACCTGTTGGAAGAAGGTCCCCGTCACTGCCGTCAGATCGAAATCCAGCATCCGGTACTGACCGTTTCGGAATTCGACAAACTCAGGTTCGTTGACAAGCGCAACTTCCAGGCTAAGACGATCAATGCTTATTTCCGGGCAGATCAGGGAGGGGTTGGACTAGAGCGGGCGCTCAGAAGAATCTGCCAGTATGCAGAAGATGCCATCGAGGATGATTTCGAAATACTGATCATATCCGACCGGTCCATTGATTCAGACCACGCGCCTATTCCTTCACTGCTGGCCACATCTGCTATCCACCACCACCTGATCCGCAAGGGGCTTCGTGGAAAGGTAGGACTGCTGGTAGAAGCAGGTGATGCCTGGGAAACCCATCATTTTGCTACCCTGATCGGCTACGGTGCGTCAGGTATCTGTCCTTATATGGCCTTTGAAACCCTTTCGGCCATGAACCGCAATGGCATGATCGAGGGTGAATTTGATGACGAAAAACTGTACAAGAATTATATCAAGGCCGTCAACAAGGAACTGCTGAAGATCTTCTCCAAAATGGGTATCTCTACCCTGCAATCCTATCAGGGTGCGCAGATCTTCGAATGCCTTGGCCTTAATCAGGAGGTGATCGAGCAGTACTTCCCCGGTACCATTTCCCGAATTGGTGGATTGGGTATTGCCGAAATCGCCAAGGAAGTACTGGTGCGTCACAAAGTGGCCTTCCCCGACACGCCCGGTCTGAACCAGAAACTGGAAGTAGGCGGGGTTTATCAGTGGAAACAGAGAGGGGAACCGCACATTTTCAATCCGCAGACGGTACATCTGCTACAGCATTCGACACGTACCAACGATTATCAGCTATTCAAGAAATACAGCAAGCTCATCGACGATCAGACCCAGAAAGTACTGACGCTTCGCGGGCTGCTTAAGTTCCGGAAAGGAAATCCGATTCCGATCGAAGAAGTGGAACCTATCGAGTCCATTTTCAAACGCTTCGCTACCGGAGCGATGTCATTCGGATCGATTTCCTGGGAGGCGCATACCACCCTGGCCATTGCCATGAACCGAATCGGGGGAAAATCGAACTCCGGAGAAGGTGGTGAAGACGAAATCCGCTATAAAATCAGGGAAAATGGAGATAACCTCAGCTCTGCCATCAAGCAGGTCGCTTCCGGGCGCTTCGGGGTGACCAGCCATTACCTGGCCAATGCGAAGGAACTCCAGATTAAAATGGCCCAGGGCGCCAAGCCCGGGGAAGGCGGACAGCTGCCCGGCCATAAAGTGGATGACTGGATCGGCCGGACCCGTCACTCGACACCGGGTGTAGGTCTGATTTCTCCACCTCCGCACCACGATATTTACTCCATCGAGGACCTGGCCCAGCTGATCTTCGACCTGAAAAATGCAAACCGCGAAGCGCGCATCAGCGTGAAACTGGTTTCGGAAGCAGGCGTAGGAACCATTGCTGCCGGGGTAGCCAAGGCACATGCCGACCATATCCTGATTTCAGGCTATGATGGTGGTACCGGTGCCTCACCACTGAGTTCAATCCGCCATGCAGGCCTTCCCTGGGAGCTCGGTCTGGCCGAAGCACATCAGACCCTGGTACGCAACAAACTCAGAGGTCGTGTGACAGTTCAGGCAGACGGACAGCTCCGAACCGGTCGTGACCTCGCAATCGCAGCGCTGCTGGGAGCTGAAGAATGGGGTGTGGCAACGGCTGCACTCGTAGCCGCCGGCTGTATCATGATGCGTAAATGCCACCTGAACACCTGTCCCGTAGGTGTTGCCACCCAACGTAAGGAATTACGCGCGCTGTTTTCCGGAAAACCTGAGCATGTAGTGAATATGTTCACCTTCATGGCGATGGAACTGCGGGAAATCATGGCGCAGCTCGGATTCCGTACCGTGGATGAAATGGTTGGCCAGTCGCAATACCTTGAATTCAGAAAAGATCTGAAACACTGGAAACATAAAAACCTCAATTTCGACGCAATCCTCTACAAGGAAAGTACCGGTGTGGATACCGCACTGTACAAGCAGGAGGAGCAGGATCACGGTCTGGGCAATATACTGGACTGGGAACTGATCCGCGCAGCCGAAAAATCGCTCGAATCGAAAGAGGAAACCTATGGAGAGTACCCCATTTCCAACCTGAACCGGGCTGTGGGTACCATGCTTTCCTACGAAATTTCGAAGCGGCATGGTGGTGAAGGTCTCCCCAAGGGAACCATCCATTTCAAATTCAGAGGTACTGCCGGACAAAGCTTCGGAGCCTTTGCCGCGCAGGGCTTGAGACTCGAACTGGAAGGTGACGCCAACGATTACTTCGGAAAAGGACTTAGTGGAGGAGAACTCATCGTTTACCCCGACAGAGATGCCAAGTTCCGCCCGGAAGAAAACATCATTATCGGTAACGTAGCCTTCTACGGAGCTACCTCAGGCCGGGCATTTATCCGCGGTACTGCGGGCGAACGGTTCTGCGTACGGAACTCAGGTGCGCACGTAGTAGTGGAAGGTGTGGGTGATCACGGTCTGGAATACATGACCGGCGGTGTGGCGGTAATACTGGGTGAAACCGGCAGAAACTTTGCAGCCGGTATGTCAGGCGGAGTTGCCTACGTTCTGGATAAAGACTCCAAACTTGAACAGAACATCAACAGGGAGATGGTTGACCTCGTGTCGCTGACGGAGGAAGATGAGGAAATACTAAGGGAATTTGTTGAACATCATTTCCAGCATACAACCAGCAACGTTGCATTCGATTTGCTGCAGAACTGGGAAGTATCGGTCAAACAGTTCACCAAAGTATTGCCAAGGGACTTCAAAGTGGCTCTCGAAAGCCGCGGAATTTCCCTGTCCGATCAGATCAAAAACAAAAACGTGGTCTACAAAGACATCGTAATTGAAGTAAGCCACTCCTGATTAATGTTCAGTATTCAAATTTCTTATTGATATGGGAAAAATAACAGGGTTTCTTGAATATGACCGGGAATTACCCAAAAAGAGACCGGTAGAAGAAAGAGTCAAAGATTATAAAGAAATAGAACCCATACCCACTGTGGAGCAGTCAACCACGCAGGCTGCCCGCTGTATGGACTGCGGTATACCCTTTTGTCATAACGGCTGCCCGCTGGGGAACGTGATTCCTGAGTTCAATGACGCGGTTTATGACAAGAACTGGAAGCTCGCATACGAGATTCTCAGCTCCACCAACAACTTCCCCGAATTCACCGGACGGATCTGCCCTGCACCTTGCGAGGCATCCTGCGTCCTGGGGATCAACAAGCCTCCGGTGGCCATAGAGCTGATCGAGAAATCGATCATCGAAAAGGCTTACGAGCTCGGTTACGTAAAACCCATTATTCCGGAAAAAAGAACCGGGAAAAAGGTAGCCGTCGTCGGGTCAGGCCCTGCGGGTCTGGCAGCCGCCGCTCAGCTTAACCGTGCCGGTCATACCGTAACCGTGTTTGAAAGAGCAGACCAGGTAGGCGGACTGCTTCGCTATGGGATCCCTGACTTCAAGCTCGACAAGGAAGTGGTTAAACGCCGCGTAGCTGTAATGGAGCAGGAAGGAATCGTATTCAAAACCGGGGTGAATGTCGGAAAAGACGTAACCAAAGACGACCTGCTGAACGATTTCGACGCCGTTGTGCTGGCCATGGGTTCTACCGTTCCAAGAGATCTCAAGATCCCTGGAAGAGAACTTAAGGGCATTTACCCAGCGATGGAGTTCCTCAGCCAGCAGAACAAACGCATAGCGGGCATCGACCGAATTTATGATCACCGGGGAGAGGCCTATCAGAATGGTGAAATCCTGGCTACCGGCAAAAACGTATTTGTAATTGGTGGGGGTGATACGGGTTCCGACTGTGTGGGTACATCCAACCGTCACGGTGCGAAATCGGTTAACCAGATCGAATTGCTGCCTATGCCTCCCCAGGAACGTGACCCTTCAACTCCATGGCCTAACTGGCCCATGATGCTGCGTACATCTACCTCCCACGAGGAAGGATGTAACAGGGAGTGGGCTATCAATACCAAAGCCTTTATCGGCGACGAAAATGGGAATCTCAAGGCACTGCGCATCGTCAAACTCGATTGGCAGAAAGATCCCGAAACCGGTCGCATGACGATGCAGGAAATCCCCGGAACCGAACAGGAAGTTCCCTGCGAGCTGGCTCTGCTGGCCACTGGTTTCCTCCACCCGCAACATGCAGGTATTGTTTCGGACCTCGAACTGGAACTGGATGAACGCGGTAATATCCGTGCCAATGACTATCAGACGGTTTCCAATGAGAAAGTATTTGCAGCCGGTGACTGCCGTCGCGGTCAGTCGCTGGTGGTATGGGCAATCACTGAAGGACGTGAAGCAGCCCGTGCGGTAGATAAATACCTGATGGGCGAATCGTTGCTCGAAGCCAAAGCGATGTCGATGTTCAACCCTTCGTTCGCCCAGATTTCGTAATCGCAGAATCCTGATATTACTTCAAAGCATAGTCCCCCGGCCCTGCGGTCGGGGGATTTGTATTTAGAGAGCACCGCAAGGACTCGGGGATCAATCTCCCAACGTGAAGACGGTGCTGGAAGGATTCAGGAAGAGTGCTGTCATCCATTCCAGCAAAACAGCATTTCCTATTTGACCTAACTTTGCTCACTTGTTCTTTTTCCTTGACCGCTGCAGCAAACCCTCACCCTGACCTTCCGGCCTGTCCAACGCACAACCGAAACCGTTGTTCCCACAGGCCTCCATGGCAAACGGCTTTTAAACCGAACCCCGAAGGGGTGGTATGATGATAATTCAAAACCTGATGTCGTGGAAAATCCCTTATACTTCCTAGTGGCTTACCCACAGGATATGACTATTTCACTTCACTCCACAAGCCATAATTTTCGGCTAGCTTTTTATTTCAAATTTCTCCTACCGAACAATCGAACCTGTTAATTTTCTTTGCAAAAATTCCTAATCTAATGTAAATTACCTCTATGTTTATTTTATCCTAAACCTAAACCTCCTGACCTTCCTCTGGACGTTTTGATATTCGGACCACAATCGTTTTCTATTTTTGGTGAATAAGATCTCCCTATCCAAACTTCCGCGAACTGATACTGTCATTGAAATTGCCCCCTATGTGCTGCTGGCAATATGGTTTGGATTAAAGTGTTTACAGCTTCAATCCCCCTATCAAATATTTTCTGATGCGCACATCTCCCACCAACTCAGCAAAGGTTGGCTCGAAGGAAGACCCCTGCTTTACGACACCTATTACGGTTTCCATGGCCGAATTCACAACTATTTCTTCATACTTTTGCTGGGCCCCGTTACCTGGCTGGTCGGTATATACGGACTCTTCCTTGTTTACGTCCTGCTGACGGCTTATTTATTTCATCGTTTATGGAAGGCAAATGCCGACTGGGGGAACCGAAAAAGCGTTTGGCTTAGCCTCATACTGTATGGTCTCGGACCGTTAGCTTATTTGATCTTTATCGATGTATTCGGCTGGCATCCGGAACAGTATTTTTTCCCGCTCATGGGTCTTTCCGCCCTCTATCTGGCTCAGCGCAAATACGTTAAAGCCGCGTTATGCCTATTCCTGGTTGCGCTGGTCAAAGAAACCTCACCCGTGCTTATCTGCGGATTATTGCTCTTTGCTTCCATCACGTCCGATGTGCTGAATAAGAAAGAGTTAACCCTGAAAGCCGTCCTTTTTTCCAAAAGAAATCTCACGATTGGAGTTCTGTGTGCAGGCGCTTTCCTCGTCGGAATCTTGTGGCTATCCTACCTGAATCCCTATGGGAGCCGCCTTTCTCAGGCACTCACCCACTTGTGGGTAGCGGATTCGACCACCCTGTTTTTCTTCACGGTACGATACCTGATTGGTGCATCGGTCCTATTCGTGGTGTTATTTCTTCCCTTCATTCCGCTACTGAAACCCCTCCCAGGGTCAAAATGGATGGCTGGCTTTTTGTGCTTTTATTTCCTTGTCATGTGCATCGCATTCTTTGTCGAAAGCTTACATTACTTTCCGGGATTCGACGGAGGTCTTCCCTATCCAACCCGGGTAGGAAGTGTACTTTCCGTCTTCTTTGGTTGCTATATTTTTCTGCTCCTCCGCGCCGGATCCCCTGAACATCCATTCACCCTTTACCCCAGCCTGTGGAGCACAATTTTACAGTTAACATTCAGCTCTGTACTGGTCTTTCATTCCTGGCCCTTTATTGAAACCCGTAAAGACCTGGAAAAATCGCTCAGCCATTTGTTATCGGGCCTACAGGGCGACATGTACGGTGATCCGGATCGACAACTACTCCAAAAATTTGCAGCCCGGCTCCCCCGCGGATCGGAAGTCGTTGCTCCTGACCGATACCTTTCGATCTTTCATAAATTCTATGGTTCCCTCCCCGGCCGGTCTGAACATCGTCTTGAGCAACCTGTTCTCTACGTATGTGAGTCCGATACCCTTTCACCTGGCTACATCCCCTGCCCCGTGGGTGAACCGCAATATCAAAAGTACGAAGGAAAAAATATCTGTATATGGATTGATAAACGATGGAAAAACCAATTCGAGAAATTAGTGGAATAGAACGGGAAAAGTGGATCCACAGGAACCGCTATTACTATGAATACCTTGTCCTCTATCTGAAGTATTACATTCCCGAAGGCTCGTCGATTCTCCTCATCGGAAGTGGCACCGGATATCTCTTGGAGAAGCTAAACCCTCAGAGAGGCGTCGGCATCGTCAATTCTCCGTCACAATACGAATACGCCCGGATACATCGTCCGAAATACCAGTACTATCTTTCGGAATTTGAAGATTTTGAAGTAGAAGGGGTATTCGATTTTGTCGTGATTTGCGATCATGTTGGCAGCTTTTTCGATGTGCAGAAGGTTTTTCATCAGATGAGAAGAAATTGCACCGACGAAACCCGTATTCTCATTACAACGTTGAACTTTCTTTGGTATCCCCTGTTGCGTCTGGCGGAGAAAACCGGGTTAAAAATGCCTCAACGTAAGCAAAATTGGCTGGATAGGAA
>Ga0182792_1001535_pt1 | contig 18434 bp, 12 predicted proteins | sample Passage237B_FD_130497 | JGI IMG/M metagenome (GOLD analysis project Ga0182792, IMG submission 130497) | Cellulose adapted compost microbial communities from Newby Island Compost Facility, Milpitas, CA, USA - Passage2 37B (version 2) (version 2) ...
GCGGGCCGCGCGGCCCCCGCCCGAGGAGCCCCCGAGCCGGCCCCCCCCGGTGCAGGCCCCCGTCGCCGGCACCGTGCACGAGAGCGGCGGCCGGCCGGTCACCCGCAGCCTGCAGCGGGTGCTGTGGCCGGCGCCGGCGCTGGTCGGCGTGCGGCCGCTGTTCGACCCGGAGGACGGCGCCGACGCCAACGGGCAGGCCCGCTTCGAGCTGCTGCGCGTGGACGCGCAGGGCCGGCCGCAGGCGGCGCGCGGGCTGAAGGTCGCGCTGGTGCGCGAGCTGCGCGACTACCACTGGCGCCACGACGACGAGGGCGGCTGGGACTACGACTTCACCCGCCGCTTCCAGACCGTGCACACGCTGGCGGTCGACGCCGGCGCCACCGCCGCGCGCGTGGCCGTGCCGGTGGAGTGGGGCGAATACCGGCTGGAAGTGACCGACCCGGCGACCGGCCTGGTCATGCGCTATCCGTTCCACGCCGGCTGGAGCTGGGACGACGACAACCGCGGCCCCGACGCGCGCCCGGACAAGGTCAAGCTGGCGCTGGACCGCAGCGGCTACCGCGCAGGCGACACGCTCAAGGTCACCGTGACCCCGCCGCACCCGGGCCGCGGCGTGCTGCTGGTGGAAAGCGACCGGCTGCTGTACGTGCACGACATCCAGCTGCGCGGCGCGGAGGGGAAGGCCTCGGCCACCTTCGAGATCCCGGTGACCGGGGACTGGGAACGGCATGACGTGTACGTCACCGCGCTGGTGTTCCGCGGCGGCTCGGCGGCCTCGCAGGTGACGCCGGCGCGCGCGGTGGGCGTGGCGCACGTGCCGATGCGGCGCGAGGAGCGGCGGGTGGCGGTGGGCCTGCACGTGCCGGAGCGGATGCGCCCGCAGCAGGACCTGCCGGTGACGGTGAGCGCCCCGCAGCTGGCGGGCCGGCGCGCGCACGTGACCGTCTCGGCCGTGGACCTGGGCATCGTCAACATCACCCGCTTCCCGGTGCCGGACGCGGCGGCGCACTTCTTCGCCCAGCGGCGGCTGGCCACCGACGCCTACGACGTCTACGGCCGGGTGATCGAGAGCCACCCCGGCGGCAGCGCCCGGCTGCGCTTCGGCGGCGACATGGCGCTGGAGCCGCTGCCCCAGGCGCGGCGGCCCACCGCGCGGGTGCAGACCGTGGACCTGTTCTCCGGGCCGGTGGCGCTGGACGCGAAGGGCAACGCGCGGCTGCGGCTGCCCGTGCCCGATTTCAACGGCACGCTGCGGGTGGCCGCGCTGGTCTACGCCGACGACCGCTACGGCAAGCGCGACGCCGAGGTGCTGGTGCGCGCGCCGGTGGTGGCCGAGGCCGGCATGCCGCGGGTGATGGCGCCCGGCGACCGCGGCACGGTCAGCCTGGACGTGCAGAACTTCAGCGGGCGCGCCGGCGATTTCCGCGTGCGCGTGGACGGCGAGGGCCCGCTCTCGGTGGGCGAGGGCGAGCGTCGCCTGCGCCTGGAGGACGGGGCCCGGGCCACGCTGTCCTTCCCGCTGGCCGCGCTGCCTGGGCACGAGGTCGCCCGGGTGCGGGTGCGGGTGGACGGCGGCGGCTACGCGGTGGACCGCCGCCACGAACTGCCGGTGCGCGCCGCCTGGCCGGCGGTGCTGCGCACGCGCACCCAGGTGCTGGAGGACGGCGCCCCGCTGCAACTGGACGCGACCCTGGCCGAAGGCCTGATCGCCGGCACGGTACAGGCCCGGGTGCGGATCACCGCCACCCCGCCGATCCCCTTCGCCAGCGCTTTGCACGGCCTGCTCGACTACCCCTACGGCTGCGCCGAACAGACCGCCAGCAAGGGCTACGCGGCGCTGGCTCTGGACCCGGAGACCGCCGCCCGCCTGGGTGTGCCCGGCCTGGCGCCGGCGCAGCGGCGCGCGCGCCTGGAAGGCGCGTTCGGGCGCCTGGCGGCCATGCAGACCGCCAGCGGGCACTTCTCGCTGTGGGGCGGCGACGACGGCGCCGAGCCGGCGCTGACGCCGTACGTGGCCGATTTCCTGCTCGACGCGCGCGAGGCCGGCTTCGCCGTGCCCGAAGCCGTGCTGCAGAAGGCGCTGGACCGCCTGTCCGAAGACCTGCTCGCCGGCGGCCCGCAGTTCTACGGCCAGGAGCACCGCGAGCACCTGCGCTTCGCCAACCGCGCCCATGCCGGCTACGTGCTGGCGCGCGTCAACCGCGCGCCGCTGGGCACGCTGCGCGCGCTGTACGACCAGGAGAAGGCCAGCAGCCTCACCGGGCTGCCGCTGGTGCAGCTGGGCCTGGCCCTGGCGTTGCAGGGCGACGCCCGGCGCGGCGCGGCGGCCATCGCCGACGGCTTCGCCCGCGACCCCGAGAAGCGCCCGGCCTGGCTGGGCGACTACGGCAGCCGCATCCGCGACGACGCGCTGATGATCGCGCTGCTGCACGAGCGCGGCCGGGCCGAGGCCCGCTACGATGCGCGCGCGGTCGACCTCGGCCGCGCCCTGCAGGCGCGCCGCGACGGCGAGGGCCGCCTGTGGCTGAGCACGCAGGAGCAGATGGCGCTGGTGCGCCTGGGCCGCGCCCTGCAGGCCGCGGGCGACGCGCGGGTGGCCGGCCGCTGGCGCGCCGGCGACGGCAGCGAGAGCGAGGTCGCGCCGGCGGCCTCGTTCGCGCGCAGCCTGGACCACGCCGCGCTCGCCGGTGGCGCGCGCTTCGTGCCGGCGGGCGGACGCACGCTCTACGCCAGCGTCGAGGTCGCCGGCATCCCGCGGCAGGCGCCGGCCGAGGACCGCAGCGTGGTGGGCATCGACCGGGACTGGTTCCTGCCGGACGGCAAGCCGTGGAAGGGCGGCCCGCTGAAGGAAGGCCAGGTGCTGGTGGTGCGCCTGACCCTGCAATCCGGCAGCGCCATGCCCGATGCGCTGGTCACCGACCTGCTGCCGGCCGGCCTGGAGGCCGAGAACCTCAACCTGGCCGATCCGGAGCAATGGGCCGGCATCGAGATCGAGGGCGTGGCGCTGTCCGAGCGCGCCGGCGCGGCGCAGCTGCGCCACGAGGAGTACCGCGACGACCGCTACGTCGCCGCGCTGCGCCTGGGCGCGGGCGAGACCGCCCGGCTGTTCTACCTGGCCCGTGCGGTGACGCCCGGCACCTATGCCGTGCCGCCGCCGCTGGCCGAGGACATGTACCAGCCGCGCATCCGCGGCACAGGCGCCGCGCGACCCGCCCAGGTCACCGTGGTGCCGCCCTGAGCGGGCGGTACCGCCGCCCGGCCACGGGCCGGGCGCAAAAAAAAACCCCGCCGGGAGGCGGGGTTCCGTGCGACCGGTCCGGTGCGGATCAGTCGAGCGGCGTGATGTTGGAGGCTTGCGCGCCCTTCGGGCCCTGGGTCACCTCGTAGCTCACGCGCTGTCCTTCCCTCAGCGAGCGGAAGCCCTTGGCGTTGATCGCGGAAAAGTGCGCGAATACGTCCGCGCCACCGTCTTCCGGCGAGATGAAGCCAAATCCCTTGGCGTCGTTGAACCACTTCACGGTACCGTTGGCCATCTGCTGCGTAGTCCTTGCGATTGACGAAAAGCGGCGGTCCGCCGCGCCGCCGAGTATGCAAATCCCGGCGACCGCTGACAACGGCGGCGGCAACCGTTTCCCGGGTTACCGCTAACTTCTCAGCCGCGCGCCAGCTCGGCCACCAGCTCCGGCAGCCCCGCCGAGGCGGCGGCCACGTTGTCCAGCACCTCGGCCAGGGTGATCTCGCCGCCGTCCCCGCAGCCGGCCGCCCAGTTGGCGACGATGGCCAGGCATGCGTATTCCAGCCCCAGCTCGCGCGCCAGGCCGGCTTCCGGCATCCCGGTCATCCCGACCAGGTCGCAGCCGTCGCGGCGCATGCGCGCGATCTCGGCGTTGGTCTCCAGCCGCGGGCCCTGGGTGGCGCCGTAGCAGCCGCCGTCCACCACCCGCGCCCCGGTCACGCGCGCGGCCGCCAGCACCTTGTGCCGGAAGATCGGGCTGTACGGCTGCCCGAAGTCCACGTGCAGCGGCTCGCCCTCGCCATCCCAGTAGGTGGACGCGCGGCCCCAGGTGTAGTCGATCAGCTGGTCCGGGCAGGCGAGCACGCGCGGCCCGTAGGCGTCGGTGATGCCGCCCACGGTATTCAGCGCCAGTACCCGCGTGGCGCCGGCCTGCCGGAGCGCGTAGAGGTTGGCGCGGTAGTTGACCCGGTGCGGCGGCAGCGCGTGGCCCTCGCCGTGGCGCGCGAGGAAGGCCACCCGCGCCTGGCCCAGGCGGCCGACCCGCAGCGGCCCGGAGGGCGCGCCGTAGGGCGTGTCCACGTGCAGCGCCTCCGCGTCCTCCAGCGCACCCAGGCGGTACACGCCGGTGCCGCCGATCACCGCCAGCGCGATGTCCCGCGAACCGTCCATCGGCCTCACTCCCCGAGCGCGTAGATGCCGGGCAGGTTGCGGCCCTGCTCGTGGTAGTCCATGCCGAAGCCGAACACGTAGCGGTCCGGCACGCTCACGCCGACGTAGTGCGCGCGCACGCCTTCCACGCAGCGGTCGTGGTCCTTGACCGCCAGCACGGCGATGCGCACGTCGGTGGCGCCCTGTTCCAGGCACCAGCGGGTGACCTCCTCCAGGGTGTGGCCCTCGTCGAGGATGTCGTCGGCGATCAGCACGCGGCGGCCGTACAGCGAGGTCGCCGGGCGGTGCTTCCACACCAGTTCGCCGCCCTGGTTCTGGCCGCGGTAGCGGGTGGCGTGCAGGTAGTCGAACTGCAGGTCCAGGCCGCGCGCGCCCAGCTCCAGCGCCAGCTGCCCGGCGAAGGGCAGGCCGCCGTGCATGACCGTCAGGTACACCGGCACGAAGCTGTCGCCCAGGCGGTGCGGCGGCACGTCGCCGATGTAGTCGCGGGCGATCTCGTCGGCCATGCGCGCGATGGCGCGGTCGAGGGCGGGGCGGTCGACCAGCAGGTCGGATTTCTGGAGGACTTCGGCGATCAGCGGGGTGGACATCGTGCGGGTGCTACCGGAAGGGAAGGGGATGGCGCGGAGGCGGCGGTCACGCCGCGGCCGGGGGCAGGCGGCCGCGCGCGGCGCCGTAGCGCGCGTCGGCCAGCAGGCCGTCCCAGCCCAGCGCGCCGCGGCCGACCAGGCCGGCCAGGGCGGCGGTGTTGAGCCGGCGACCCTCGACCGCGCGCAGCGATTCGTCCACCAGCTCGGGGTGGCAGACCAGCACCACGTCGCAGCCGGCGTCCAGGTGCGCGTCGATGCGGGCGCGCACGCCGCCGGCGGAGAACGCCGCGGCCATGCCGATGTCGTCGGAGAAGACCACGCCGCGGAAGCCCAGGCCCCCACGGGACGCGTCGCCGCGCAGGATCTCCTCGATCCAGCGCCGCGAATAGCCGGCCGGTTCCGGCGCGACCTGCGGATAGGCCACGTGCGCCATCATCACCGCGTCGGCGCCGGCCTCGATGCCGGCCGCGAACGGGACCAGGTCCTCCGCCCGCAGTACCTCCAGCGGCCGCGGGTCGACGGCGTCGTCGAAGTGGGTGTCCTCCGCCACCGTGCCATGGCCGGGGAAATGCTTGAGCGTGGCGGCCATGCCGGCCGCATGCATGCCGCGCACGTAGGCGCGGGTGAAGGCCGCCACCACCTGCGGGTCGTCGCTGAAGGCGCGGTCGCCGATGGCGCGGTTGCCGCGGGCCAGGTCCACCACCGGGGCGAAGCTCAGGTCCACGCCGCTGGCCTGGACCTCGCTGGCCATCAGCCAGGCATGCTCCTCGGCCAGCGCCAGCGCGGCCTGGGGGTCGGCGGCGTAGAGCTCGCCGATGCGCTGCAGCGGGGGCAGGTCGCTGTAGCCCTCGCGGAAGCGCTGCACGCGCCCGCCTTCCTGGTCCACGCACAGCAGCTGCGGGCGCGGCGCGGCCTCGCGGATGGCGGCGGACAGCTCGGCCACCTGCGCGCGGGAGGCGAAGTTGCGCTTGAACAGGATGACGCCGGCCACCGCGTCGTGCTGCAGCCAGTCGCGCTCCTGCGCGGTCAGTTCGGTGCCGGCGACGCCGATCACGAGCATGCGGGGGAACTCCGGGTCGCGCGCGGTCCGCGCGCCGCGGGCATTGTCGCAGATGCGGCGTGCACGGTCAGGCGCGGCAGGCGCCGTCCGGCCCGCAGGCGTCGTCGCCGGGGCCGGGTGCCGGCGGCGGCGCGGCCTCGGCCATGGCCTGCCGCAGCAACCGGGCGAACGCCTCCGGCGGTTGCGCGCCCTGCACCGCGTGGCGGCCGTCGACCACGAAGGTCGGCACCGCCCGGATGCCCCATGGCCCGGGCCTGCGCCAGCCGCGCCCGGACCTCGCCCAGGCCCTCGTCCGAGGCGAGCATGGCGCGCACGCGTCCGGGCGCCAGCCCGCCGGCGGCGCCGGCCTCGGCCAGGGCGTCGGCCTGCGCCAGGTTGCGGCCGTGGACGAAGTGGGCGCGGAACAGCGCCTCGGCCACGGCCTGCGCGTCGCCCTCGCGCGCGGCCAGCCACATCAGCCGGTGCGCGGGCAGGGTGGTGACGCGGACCTGGCCGCGGTCGAAGTCCATCGGCAGCCCCTCGGCACGCGCGGTGGCCTGCGTCCGGGCCAGGAGCTGCGCGGTCGGTTCCGGACCGCCGAACCTGGCCGCATAGGCGTCCCGCAGCGGCACCGGCTCGGTTCCGGCGTCCGGGTCGAGCTGGAACGGGTGCCAGTGCAGTTCCACCGGCGGGGCGTCGTCGCCCAGCAGTTCCAGCGCGCGGCGGAAGCGGTGCTTGCCGATCCAGCACCACGGGCAGACGGGGTCGGACCAGACGTCGACCCTCATGCCGGCGCCGGCCCGGAAGCCGCGCGCTCGGCGGGGCTCCACTGCGAGTACGGGCGCTGCGCCAGGGCCAGGTTGTAGTAGCGCGGCTGGTCGGTGACCTCCTCGCCCAGCCAGTCCGGGTGTCCGAAGGCCTCGTCCGGCGCGTCCAGCTCGATCTCGGCCACCACCAGCCCGGCGTTGTCGCCCAGGAACTCGTCGACCTCCCACAGGTGGCCGCCGTCGCGCACGTAGTGGCGGCGCTTCTCCACCAGGCCGCCCACGCACAGCGCCAGCAGCTGGCGCGCGTCCTCCACCGGGATGGGGTAGTCGAACTCCTGGCGGGTGTGGCCCAGCTCGCGGGACTTGAGGTTGAGGAAGGCCCGCTCGCCTTCGATGCGCACCCGCACCGAGGCCTTCTGCGCGCCGCCCTCGACCACCGCCAGGTCGTTGAGGTAGCCCTGGGCCATGGGCTGCACCCGCTCGGCCCGCGCGCGCCACGCCTCGCCCCGCACGCGGAACTTGCGTTCGATCTCGATGCCCATGCGCCACGCCCCGCGTCAGGAAGGACGCCCATGCTAGCGGCGGGCGGGGCGGCGGTCACCGCCGCGCCCCGCGACGCAACATGGACGCTCCCCGGGGCATCGTGTATTAAACCGGTTCCCCCGACGCCCCTGATCCCTGGCCCCCCGCATGCAGAAAGACACCACGATCCGCCTGCTCATCGTCGACGACCGCGTCGAGGACGCCGAAGCGATCGTCAGCACCCTGCGCAACGGCGGCATCGCGGTGCGACCGCTGCGGCCGCAGGCCGCCGACGAGCTGGCGCAGATGGTCGCCGGCCAGCCGGTGGACCTGGTCCTGGCCACCGACTCGGCCGCCATGCCGCTGGCGCAGGTGGGCGCCCAGGTGGCCGACAGCGGCAAGGACCTGCCGCTGCTGGTGCTGGTGGAGACGGTGGACGAGGCCACGGTGCTGGGCGCGCAGGCGGCCGGCGCGCGCGCGGTGGTGCTCAAGCGCCGGCCCGAGCACCTGCTGGAGACCGTGCGCCGCGAATGGGCCGACCTCGACGCGCGCCGCGGCCTGCGCCGCCTGGAGGCGCAGCTGCGCGAGACCGAACGCCGCTGCGACGCGCTGATCGCCTCCTCGCGCGACCCGGTGGCCTACATCCACGAGGGCATGCACATCCGCGCCAACGACGCCTACCTGGAGATGTTCGGGTTCGAGTCGTTCGAGGACGTGGAGGGCATGTCGCTGCTGGACCTGGTCGCGGCCCAGCACATCGACGGCTTCAAGCAGCTGCTCAAGTCGCTGGCCAAGGGCGAGCCGCCGCCGGCCGAGTACCTGATGGAGGCGCGCCACATCGACGGCAGCACCTTCCCGGCCAAGCTCGAGTTCGCCACCGCCAGCTACGAGGGCGAGCCCTGCGTGCAGGTGGTGTTCCGCCGCCGCGAGGAGCTGGACCCGGAGCTGGCGCGCGAGGTCGAGGAGCTGCGCCGGCGCGACCCGGTCACCGGCCTGCTCAACCGCCCCACCTTCATGCGCCTGCTCGAGGACGCCGTGGCCCAGGTCGGCCGCGACGGCGGCGGCGGGCAGTACGGCTTCCTGCTGGTGGAGCCGGACCATTACTCGCGGCTGCTGCCGGACATCGGCCTGGACTCGGCCGACGCCCTGGTGGCCGCGCTGGCCGAGCGCGTGCGCACCTGCGTGGAGCCGGACGTCAAGGTGGCGCGCTTCGGCGAGCACACCTTCGCCGTGCTGCTGGAAGGCAACCACGCCCGCACCCGCGCCGTGGCCGACACCTTGCGCGAGGCCTTCGCCACCCACGTCTTCAGCGTGGGCGAGCGCTCGGTGGCGGTGACCGCCAGCATCGGCGGCGTGCAGGTGGGCGAGAAGATCGCCAGCGTGCCGCAGATCCTGGCGCGGGCGAACCACTGCCTGCACGCGGCCACCGAGCTGGGCGGGAACACCGCGCAGGTGTTCGATCCGGGCGCGGCCGACCGCGCCGAGGAGGAGCGCGTGCAGCGCTGGGTGGCGCGCATCCGCGAGGCGCTGGCCGGCGAGGGCTTCGTCCTGCACTACCTGCCGGTGATGAGCCTGCAGGGCGAGCCGGGCGAGCTGTACGAGGCGCACCTGCGGGTGGACGCCGGCGGCGAGCTGGTGACCCCGTCGGGCTTCCTCGGCATCGCCGAGGAGCACGGGCTGCTGGCCGACATCGACCAGTGGGTGGTGCGCCGCGCGATCGCGGTGCTGGGCGAGCGCGAGCGCGCCGGCCGGCAGACGCGGATGCTGGTGCGCATCAGCCCGGCGTCGTTCGCCAGCCCGGCGATGGTCGAGCTGATCGGCCGCGAGCTGTCCGCGCACGGCGTCCCCGGCGAGCGGCTGTGGCTGGAGGCGCCCGAGGCCAAGGTGTTCACCCAGCTGCGCAGCGCCCAGCAGTTCCTGGCCGCGGTGGCACCGATGGGCTGCCGCGTGGGCCTGGAGCAGTTCGGTTCGGGCCTGGATTCGTTCCAGCTGCTGGCGCACTTCAAGCCGGCCTTCGTCAAGATCGACCCCGGCCTGACCGAGGAGATCGGCCGCCCGGGCGAGGCGCAGGACAAGGTGCGCGAGATCACCGCGCGCGCCCGCGAGGAGGGCATGGCCACGCTGGCCGAGGAAGTGGCCGACGCCCAGGCCATGAGCCAGCTCTTCACCGCCGGCGTGGACTATGTTTCCGGCAGCTTCGTCGCGCCGGTGGGCGCGGGGATGAACTTCGACTTCGGCTGAGCGCGGCGAGGGAGGGTCGCGCCGGCCCCACGGGAGCCCGGCCATGCACGCCTTGCCGCCGTTCGAGACCCACCACGCCGGGAACCCGCCGCCGCCATTCGAGCCGCGCGACCTGTGGGCCGACGACGCGGCCCTGCGCGAGGGCGTGGCCCGCGGCGGCGCCGGCGGCCACGCCGCGCTGCTGCGCGACTACGGGCGCCTGGCCGGCGACGAGCTGTACCGGCTGGGTTTCGACGCCAACCGCGACCGCCCGAGGCTGCGCACCCACGACCGCCACGGGCGCCGCATCGACACCGTCGAGTTCCACCCGGCCTACCACCGGCTCATGGAGCTGGCCAAGGCCCACGGCGTGGCCGGCCTGTCCTGGCATGCGCCCGCGCCCGGCGCGCACGTGGCCCGCGCCGCGCTCATGTACCTGCACCACCAGGCCGAGGCCGGCACCAGCTGCCCGCTGACCATGACCCACGCCGCGGTGCCGGTGCTGCGGCGGGAGCCGGCGCTGCAGGCGTGGGCCGACAAGGCGGCACTGCCGCACTACGACCCGCGCGACCTGCCCGTCGACGGGAAGGCGGGCATCACCGTGGGCATGGGCATGACCGAGAAGCAGGGCGGCTCGGACGTGCGCGCCAACACCACCACGGCTACGCCCGCGGGCGATGGCGGCTACGCGCTGGTCGGGCACAAGTGGTTCTTTTCCGCGCCCATGTCCGACGGTTTCCTGGTGCTGGCCCGGGCGCCGGGCGGGCTGACCTGCTTCCTGCTGCCGCGCCGCCTGCCCGACGGCGCCAAGAACGCCTTCCGGCTGATGCGCCTGAAGGACAAGCTGGGCGACTGGTCCAACGCCTCCTCCGAAGTCGAGTTCTGCGGCGCGCGCGCCTGGCGCGTGGGCGAGGAGGGGCGCGGGCTCGCCACCATCCTGCCGATGGTCATGCTCACCCGCCTGGACTGCATGCTCGGCGCGGCCGCGCAGGCACGGATGGCGCTGGCCCAGGCGCTGCATCACGCACGCCACCGGCAGGCCTTCGGCCGCGTGCTGGCCGGGCACCCGCTGATGGCCAACGTGCTGGCGGACCTGGCGGTGGAGTCGGAAGCGGCCACCGCCTTCGCCCTGGACGTGGCCGCGGCGGTGGATGCGGCCCCCGCGGACGCGGAAGCCGCCGCCTTCGCGCGCGTGGCCACGGCCATCGGCAAGTACTGGCTGTGCCGGCGCGCGCCGGCGCTGGTCAACGAGGCGCAGGAGTGCCTGGGCGGCGCGGGCTACGTGGAGGAATCGGTGCTGCCGCGGCTGTACCGGCAGGCGCCGCTGAACTCGATCTGGGAAGGCAGCGGCAACATCCAGTGCCTGGATGTGCTGCGCGCGCTGGCCCGCGAGCCGGCCGCCGCCGCCGCGCTGCGCGCGGCAACGGCCCGCGCGGCCGGCCTGCATCCGCTGCTGGAACGGGAGGCCGCGGAACTGGAGCGCATGCTGTCCGAGGCGCCCGCGGCGCTGGAACCGCAGGCGCGGCGGCTGGTGGAGCGGCTGGCACTGCTGCTGCAGGGCGGGGCGCTGCTGGCCGCCGGCAGCCCGGTGGCGGAGGCCTTCGTGCGCAGCCGCCTGGGGGGCGAGCATGGCCTGGCGCTGGGTACGCTGCCGGCGGGCCTCGACTTCGCCGCGATCCTCGCGCGCGCGCTGCCCGCCTAGCCGCCGCCGGACGGCGACGGCGCCCAGTCCAGGAACTGCAGCCGCGCCAGTTCGGCGTACAGTCCGTCCTGCGCGAGCAACTGCTCGTGGGTGCCCTCGGCCACGATGCGGCCACGGTCCATCACCACGATGCGGTCGGCCTTGAGCACGGTGGCCAGGCGATGGGCGATGACCAGGGTGGTGCGGCCGCGCATCAGGTTCTCCAGCGCGTGCTGCACGGCCCGTTCGCTCTGCGCGTCCAGCGCGCTGGTGGCTTCGTCCAGCAGCAGCACGGGCGCGTCCTTGAGCAGGGCGCGGGCGATGGCGATGCGCTGCTGCTGGCCGCCGGACAGGCGCGTGCCGCGCTCGCCCAGCTCGCTGGCGTAGCCGCCCGGCAGGGCGCGCACGAACTCGTCGGCCTCGGCCGCGCGCGCGGCCGCCTCCACCTCGGCGTCGGTGGCCTCCAGGCGGCCGTAGCGGATGTTGTCCCTCGCGCTGGCGGCGAACAGCACCGGCTGCTGCGGCACCAGCGCGACCTGCGCGCGCAGCGCCGACGGGTCGGCGCGCCGCAGGTCCAGGCCGTCGATGCACACGCGCCCGGACTGCGGGTCGTGGAAGCGCAGCAGCAGCGACAGCACCGTGCTCTTGCCCGCGCCGGAAGGACCGACCAGCGCCACGGTCTCGCCCGGGCGCACGTGCAGGTCGAAGCCGTCCAGCGCCGGCGCGTCCTCGCGCCCGGGATAGTGGAAGCGCACCTGCTCGAAGCGGATCTCGCCGCGCAGCGGCGCCGGCAGCGGCGCCGGGTCGGGCGGGGCGGCCACCTGCGGCCGCTCCTGCAGCAGCTCGGAGATGCGGCCCATGCCGCCGGCGGCGCGCTGCAGCTCGTTCCAGACCTCGGCCAGCGCGCCCACCGAGCCGCCGCCGATCAGCGCGTAGAGCACGAACTGGCCCAGGGTGCCGGCGCTCATGCTGCCATCGATGACCTGGTGCGCGCCGGACCACAGCACCAGCACGATGGCGCCGAACACCAGCACGATGGCCGCCGCGGTGACCGCCGCCTGCGCGGCGATGCGCCGGCGCGCGGTGCCCACGGCGACCTGCAGCGCGTGCTCGAAGCGCCCGCGCTCGTAGGGCTCGCGCGCGTAGGCCTGCACCGTGCGCACCGCGCCGAGGGTCTCGGCGGCCAGCGCGTTGGCGTCGGCCACGCGGTCCTGGCTGGCGCGCGAGGCCTTCTCCAGCCGCCGCGCGCCCAGCACGATGGGCAGCACCGACAGCGGGATGCCCACCAGCGAATACGCCGCCAGGTGCGGGCTGGTCACGAACAGCATCACCAGGCTGCCGACCACGGTCACGCTGCTGCGCAGGGCCACCGACATCGTGGTGCCGATCACGCTGCGCAGCAGCTCGCTGTCGGCCGACAGGCGCGAGACCAGCTCGCCGCTGCGGCTGCGGTCGTGGAAGCCGATGTCCAGCCCGACCAGGTGCGCGTACAGCCGCCCGCGCAGGTCGGCCACGACCTTCTCGCCCAGCAGGGACACGAAGAAGAAGCGCGCCGCGGTGGCCACCGCCAGCACCACCGCCACCGCGAACAGCAGGCCGAAGGCCAGGTTGATCTGGCCGCCGCCGCTGAAGCCGCGGTCGATCATGTAGCGCACCGCCACCGGCAGGCTCAGGGTGGCGGTGGAGGAGACCGCCAGCGCCAGCAGCCAGGCCCCGAACAGCCCCGGGTGGCGGCGGACGAACGGCCACAGCGTGCGCAGGCTGCCGATGCGGCGCAGGCGACCGTCGCGGCCGTCGTGGGTGTCGGCCATCAGCCGGCCTCCCCGGTGTCGATGGCGTCGAAGCGGACCCGGTCGCGCGTGGCGTCGCGCAGCCGCGCCCGCAGCGCGCCGGCCTGCGCGGCGGGCAGGCGCAGATGCAGGCGGGCGCCGCCGGCGTCGAACGCCTCGGCGGTCTTCTCCGCCGCGTGCGCGGGCAGGGCCGCGTGCACCGCGCCCAGGTCCTCGAACGGGCAGGCCAATGCCAGCTCGGCCATGGCCACCAGCGGCCGCCGCGGCGCCAGGCGCAGGCATTCGGCCGCCGCGCCGCCGTAGGCGCGGACCAGCCCGCCGGCGCCGAGCTTGATCCCGCCGTACCAGCGCGTGACCACCACGGCCACGCGATCGCAGCCCTGGCCGTCGATCGCGGCCAGGATCGGCCGGCCGGCGGTGCCCGCCGGCTCGCCGTCGTCGCTCGACCGGTAGTCCTGGCCCACGCGCCAGGCCCAGCAGTTGTGGGTGGCCGCCGGGTCGGAGGCATGCGCGACGAAGGCCAGCGCCGCCTGCGGCGTGTCCACCGGTGCGGCCTGGGCGAGGAAGCGGCTGTGCCGCACCTCGGTCTGGTGCGAGGCGGGCGCGGCGAGCGTGTCGGTCATCGCCGCGATTCTACCGCCCGCGGGCGCCGGGCCGCGCCACGCGCTCGACGGAACCGCCGGCGGCGTTATGCTGGGCGCGTCGCCCGCCGCGCCGGGACGGCGCCGACGGGGACCCATGACGCGAGCCACCACAGTCGACAGCACGACGCAGCTGCCCACGCCCGCGAAGCCGGGCTCGCCGCTCGCCCGTGCGATGGCCACGCTGCACCGCGCGCTGCCCGACGGCGCGGTGCTGGCGGCCGGCTGGCGCGACCCGGCGCTGGGCAGCCACTTCCTGGCGGAACCGGCCAGCGCCGCGGGCGTGGTGGACAGCCTGGCGGTGGCCCTGGCCGACGCCGGCACCCTGCCGGCCGTCCCCGGCACCCTGGCCCTGGCCTGGAACGGCGACGAGGCCGGCACGCGGCTGGCGCTGGTGGCGCGCGAGGCGCCCCTGTGCGGCCCCGACCGCGAGCTCTGGCTCTCGGCCGCGCGCTCGGTGCTGGGCTCGGCGCTGGAGACCACCCGCCTGCAGGCGCGGATGGAAAAGCTGGAGAAGTCGCGCCGGCTGCAGCAGGCCCTGTACGAGATCGCCGACCTGGCCGGCGCCGAGGTCGAGATGGAGGAGATGCTGCACCGCCTCCACGCCATCATCGGCTCGCTGATGTACGCGCCCAACTGCTACATCGTCGAGTACGACGACGAGCGCAACACGGTCCGCTTCCTGTACTTCGCCGACCAGGTCGACGCCTACCACGCCGACCCGGAGCGGGAGTGGGCCGAGGACGAGATGCCCAACAGCCTCACCTTCGCGCTTCTGCGGCACGGCCGCGCCCTGCGCGGGCCGTCGGACCTGGTCCGCCGCAAGCTGCACGTGCCGCACAACCCGGCCCAGGGGCCGGACAGCCAGGACTGGCTGGGCGTGCCCATGCGCCGCGGCGAGCGCGTCTGCGGCGCCATCGTGGTGCAGAGCTACGACCGCGCCAACTGCTACAGCGACGAGGACCGCGCGCTGCTCGGCTACGTCGCCCAGCACGTGCTCACCACCCTGGACCGCCGGCTGGCGCAGGCCGAGCTGGAGCGGCGCGTGCTCGAGCGCACGCTGGAGCTGGAACGCGCCAACCGCGAGCTGCAGGAGGAGGTGGTCGAGCGCGAGCGCGCCGAGAAGCTGCAGCACGCCCTGTTCCGCATCGCCGAGATGGCGATGAGCTCGGAGAGCCTGGAGCAGTACTACGCCAAGGTCCACGCCGCCGTGGACGAGCTGATCTACGCGCGCAACTTCTACATCGCGCTGCTGAGCGAGACCCAGGAGGCCATCGAGTTCGTCTATTCGGTGGACGAGATGGGCGACCACCGCCCGGCCCGGCAGCTGAGCAACGGCCTGACCGAGTACGTGCTGCGCCGGCGCGAGGCGCTGCTGGTGGACCGCGAGGGCATCGACCGCCTGGCCGCGGCCGGCGAGATCCGCGAGTACGGCAAGCGCGCCTACAGCTGGCTGGGCGTGCCGCTGCAGCGCGACGGCGACGTGGTCGGCGTGATCGCGGTGCAGAGCTACAGCCCGGAGATCCGCTTCAGCGTGGACGACCAGCGCCTGCTGGCCTTCGTCGCCCACAACATCGGCAGCGGCCTGGCGCGGCAGAAGGCGCAGGAGCGGCTCAAGGCCGCGCACGCCGAGCTGGAGCGGCGCGTGGCCGAGCGCACCGCCGAGCTGGAGGAGGCCAACGACAAGCTGATCGCGCAGATCGGCGAGCGCATCCGCGCCGAGCAGCGGCTGACCCACCAGGCGCTGCACGACGCCCTGACCGGGCTGCCGAACCGCGCCTACCTGCTGGACTGCCTGGCCGGCGCCATCGAGCGCGCCCGCCACGGCGACGGGCAGCCCTTCGCGGTGCTGTTCCTGGACCTGGACCGCTTCAAGCTGGTGAACGACAGCATCGGCCACGCCGCCGGCGACGAGCTGCTGGTGGAGGTGGCCAAGCGCATCGTCTCGACCATGCGCGCGGACGACATCGTCGCGCGCCTGGGCGGCGACGAGTTCGCCATCCTGGTCGGCTGCCCGGAGGCCGACACCGTGCGCGACCTGGCCCAGCGCCTGCTCGGCGTGCTGGGGCGGCCGCTGTGGGTGGCCGGGCGCGAGCTGTTCCCCTCGGCGAGCATGGGCATCGCCCTGTGGCACCCGCGCTACAGCACCGGCGAGGAGCTGCTGCGCGACGCCGACGCGGCGATGTACCGCGCCAAGAACGAGGGCCGCGACCGCTACGCGATCTTCGACGCGGCCATGCGCGAGCAGGCGGTGCGCAGCCTGGACCTGGAGGCCGACCTGCGCCGCGCGATCAACCGCCGCGAGTTCCTGCCGTACTACCAGCCGATCCTGCGCCTGGAGGACGGCGAGGTGGTCGGCCACGAGGCGCTGCTGCGCTGGCGGCACGAGCGCCGCGGCCTGCTGGCGCCGGCCGCGTTCATCGCCCTGGGCGAGGAAAGCGGGCTGATCGAGCAGGTGGACTGGCTGCTGTACGAGCAGGTGATCCAGGAGCTGGCCCGCGGCGGCGCCGGCTACGTCTCGGTCAACGTCTCCCCGCGCCACTTCCGCTCGCCCGACTTCGCCGACCGCCTGCTGGGCCTGCTCGAGTCCTGCGACGCCGACCCCAGCCGCCTGCGGGTGGAGATCACCGAGGTGGCGCTGCTGGACGACGCGCCGCGCACGCTGCGCATCCTCAACACCCTGCGCGAGCGCGGCGTGCTGGCGCAGCTGGATGACTTCGGCACCGGCTTCTCGGCGCTGTCCTACCTGCACCGCTTCCCGATCTCCGGGCTGAAGATCGACCGCAGCTTCGTGGCCGGGCTGGACGCCGAGGGCGGCCGCCAGGAGAGCCTGGCGCTGGTGCGCGCGATCCTGGCCCTGGCCGGCACCCTGGGCATCGAGACGGTGGGCGAGGGCGTGGAGACGGCGACCCAGCGCGACACCCTGCTGGAGCTGGGCTGCCGCTGTGGGCAGGGCTACCTGCTGGGCCATCCCGCCGCGCGGCGGGTGGCCTGAGCGCTCAGGACCTGAGCACCAGCAGCCGTATCTCGGTCATGTCCTCGATGGCGTACTTCACGCCCTCGCGGCCCAGCCCGGAATCCTTCCCCCCGCCATAGGGCATGTTGTCCATCCTGAAGCTGGGCACGTCGCCGACGATCACGCCGCCGACCTCCAGGCGGTCCCAGGCCAGCAGGGCGTGCGCCAGGCTGTCGGTGAACACGCCGGCCTGCAGGCCGAAATCCGAGTCGTTCACCGCCGCCAGCGCGGCCTCGAAGTCGTCGAAGCGCTCCAGCACCGCGACCGGGCCGAACGCCTCCTGCCGCTGCAGCTCGCAGTCGCGCGGCACGTCCTCCAGCAGCGCGGCCGGCAGCAGGTTGCCGCGGCGCTCGCCGCCGGCCACCAGCCGCGCCCCGGCGGCGCGCGCGCGGGCGATCCAGTCCTCGATCCGGCGGGCGGCGTCCTCGTCGATCACCGGGCCGATGAAGGTGGCCTCGTCCTTCGGGTCGCCGGCCACGAACCCCTGCACCTTCGCCGCCAGCTTGCCGCGCAGCGCGTCGTACACGTCCGCATGGACGAGGATGCGCTGCACGCTGATGCAGCTCTGCCCGGACTGGTAGTAGGCGCCGAAGGCCAGCCGCTCGACCACGCGGTCCAGCTTGCCCACCTGGTCGGCGTCGACGATGCAGGCGGCGTTGCCGCCCAGTTCCAGGGTCACCTTCTTGCGCCCGGCGCGGGCCTTGAAATCCCAGCCGACCAGGCCGCCGGTGAAGGACAGCAACTTGATCCGGTCGTCCTCGATCAGCGGCGCGGCCTCGTCGTTGCCGCAGGCGAACACCGAGAACGCGCCCCGCGGCAGGTCGGTCTCGGCCAGGATCTCGGCGATGATCAGCGCGCCCACCGGGGTCTTGCCCGCCGGCTTGAGCACGAACGGACAGCCGGCGGCGATGGCGGGCGCGACCTTGTGCGCCACCAGGTTGAGCGGGAAGTTGAACGGGGTGATGAAGCTGCACGGGCCGACCGGCACGCGCTTCCAGAGGCCGCGGTAGCCGCGGCCGCGCTCGGAGATCTCCAGGTCCACCGTCCGGCCCTCGATCCGCACCGCCTCCTCGGCGGCGATGCGGAAGGTGTCGACCAGCCGGGCCACCTCGCCGCGCGCGTCGCGGATGGGCTTGCCGGCCTCGATGCACAGGGCCAGGGCCAGCTCCTCGGCGCGCTCGCGGAAGCGGGCCACGCAGTGCTCCAGGATCGCCTGGCGGCGGTAGGCGGGCAGGGCGGCCATCGCCGGCGCCGCCTCCACCGCCGCGGCGATGGCGCGCTCCACCGTGGCCGCATCGGCCAGCGCCACCCGGGTGGCGACCTCTCCGCTGTACTTGTCCAGCACCTCCAGGTCCGCGTTCGGGCTTTCGGCGGCGTTGGCGACGTAGAGCGGGTAGGTCGGCTTGAGCATGGCGATCCTCCAGGACGGGCCGGTGCGGCGAGTATGCCGCGGGCGCGGCAAGGCGGCGTGGCGCGCCCGCCCGCCGCCCGCTGTCCCGGGGCGGCGGCGGCGGGCCCGTCCCCGCCGGCCACCCGCGGCCGGCGCCGCGCGGCCCCGGGTCGGCCACGTTCGGCCGGGCCCGGCCACAATGGGCGCCTGCAGGAAGAAGCCGTCACCCGACCCCCGCCCCCCGGGGCCAGGGGGCGGCGGGCGGGCCCCCCCCGCCGCCTTGCCGCGCCCGCGGCATACTCGCCGCACCGGCCCGTCCTGGAGGATCGCCATGCTCAAGCCGACCTACCCGCTCTACGTCGCCAACGCCGCC
>Ga0182792_1001536_pt1 | contig 18422 bp, 21 predicted proteins | sample Passage237B_FD_130497 | JGI IMG/M metagenome (GOLD analysis project Ga0182792, IMG submission 130497) | Cellulose adapted compost microbial communities from Newby Island Compost Facility, Milpitas, CA, USA - Passage2 37B (version 2) (version 2) ...
GCCAGCTCCAGCCCCCCGAGTCACGGTGCCGCGGGCCAGCCCCCGGCAGACGGACCCGCTACGACAGCTCCGGTTGCTCCAGCGCCAGCGCCTCGGCGCAGATGCCGCGGCGCTGCGAGGTCACCGCCACAGGCTCGGCCGCCAGGTAGCACCCGACGCGCCGCGAGGGGCGCAAGCGCCGTTCGTCGATACCTGGCGAGGCCGTCCCGCGGCAGACGTCCCCTGCCACGCTTGTTCGGCGTCCGGAAGGCAGTTTTTCGGGTAAACTTCCGCATCTTTTGCATGCCGACAACGACTCGCCTGATGCCGACGACCTTCCACGAGATTCCCCGCCAACGTCCCGTCACGCCCCTGCTCGACCGCGCCCGCACGCCGGCCGAGCTGCGCCGGCTGTCCGAGGCCGAGCTGGAAACCCTGGCCGACGAGCTGCGCCTGGACCTGCTCTACACGGTCGGCCAGACCGGCGGACACTTCGGCGCCGGGCTCGGCGTGGTGGAGCTGACCATCGCGCTGCACTACGTGTTCGACACCCCGGAGGACCGCCTGGTCTGGGACGTCGGCCACCAGGCCTACCCGCACAAGATCCTCACCGGGCGCCGCGAGCGCATGCTGACCCTGCGCCAGAAGGACGGCATCGCCGCCTTCCCGCGGCGCAGCGAGAGCGAGTACGACACCTTCGGCGTTGGCCACTCCAGCACCAGCATCAGCGCCGCCCTGGGCATGGCCATCGCTGCCAGGCGCCAGGGCGTCAAGCGCAAGACGGTGGCGGTGATCGGCGACGGCGCGCTGACCGCTGGGATGGCCTTCGAGGCGCTCAACCATGCGCCCGAGGTCGGCGCCGACATGCTGGTGATCCTCAACGACAACGACATGTCGATCTCCAAGAACGTCGGCGGGCTATCCAACTACCTGGCGAAGATCCTCTCCAGCCGCACCTACACCATCATGCGCGAGGGCAGCAAGAAGGTGCTGTCGCGCCTGCCCGGCGCCTGGGAGATCGCCCGCAAGGCCGAGGAGCACGCCAAGGGCATGCTGGTGCCCGGCACCCTGTTCGAGGAGCTGGGCTGGAACTACGTGGGCCCCATCGATGGTCACGACCTGCCCACCCTGCTCGCCACCCTGCGCAACATGCGTGACCTGGAAGGCCCGCAGTTCCTCCACGTGATCACCAAGAAGGGCAAGGGCTTCGCCCCCGCCGAGGCCGACCCGATCGGCTACCACGCGATCACCAAGCTGGAGCCGATCAACGCCCCGGCCGAGCCGAAGAAGCCCTCCGGGCCCAGGTACTCCAACGTGTTCGGCCAGTGGCTGTGCGACATGGCCGCGGCCGACCCGCGGCTGATGGGCATTACCCCGGCGATGAAGGAAGGCTCCGACCTGGTGGCCTTCAGCGAGCGCTTCCCGGACCGCTACTTCGACGTGGCCATCGCCGAGCAGCACGCGGTCACCCTGGCCGCCGGCATGGCCTGCGAGGGCGCCAAGCCGGTGGTGGCCATCTACTCCACCTTCCTGCAGCGCGCCTACGACCAGTTGATCCACGACGTCGCCGTGCAGCACCTCGACGTGCTGTTCGCCATCGACCGCGCCGGTCTGGTCGGCGAGGACGGCCCGACCCACGCCGGCAGCTTCGACCTCTCCTACCTGCGCTGCATCCCCGGCATGCTGGTGATGACCCCCAGCGACGAGAACGAGCTGCGCCGCATGCTGACCACCGGCTACCTGTACGACGGCCCGGCGGCGGTGCGCTACCCGCGCGGTACAGGCCCCAACGCCCCCATCGACCCGGCGCTGGTGCCGCTGGAGATCGGCAAGGGCGTGGTGCGACGCCGCGGTAGGCAGGTCGCCCTGCTGGTGTTCGGCGTGCAACTGGCCGAGGCCCTCAAAGTCGGCGAGACGCTGGACGCCACGGTGGTCGACATGCGCTTCGTCAAGCCGCTGGACGAAGCCCTGGTGCGCGAGATGGCCGACGGCCACGAGCTGCTGGTGACCATCGAGGAAAACGTGGTGATGGGCGGCGCCGGCAGCGCGGTCGGCGAGTTCCTGGCCCGCGAGGGGATCCTCAAACCGCTCCTGCAGCTCGGCCTGCCCGATCGCTACGTGGAGCACGCCAAGCCGTCGCAGATGCTCGCCGAATGCGGCCTGGACGCTGCCGGCATCGAGACCGCCATCCGTACCCGTCTCGGGTGACCGAGCGGGCGCCCCCGCCCTCTGGTCCGGTACTGACCTAACGCCGGACCTTTCGCACCGCCCCCGACGGTGCGCATGAGGGGTATCACATGGCATTAGGGAGCCACGACATGCGCCTGCAGCTGCAGGAACGCCGCTGGCTGCCCTGCTTCGGCCCGGCCGGCAAGCTGCGTATGTAGCGCCCGTTCCACTGCAACCGCGGCCAGCTCGAACGCATCTGCCAGCGACGCCGCCACGACCACCTGGCGCAGCGCCGACGAGCCCCTCGACACCGCCTAGACCCTGGCCCACCTCCTGCGCAAAGCCGCCAGCCGCCTCGGGAGCCGCGCTTCGCCAACCATCGGAGCATGGCCGCCCCGGGCCGCACCTGGAGCCGGTGATTGCGTCCAGGCGCACAGCCAGCTATGGTGCGCACGTTTTTCTTGTCGGTGCGCAATGTCCTTGCGTTAAACGGGAAGCCGGTGGCGCTCCTTGGAGCCATCCCGGCACTGCCCCCGCAACGGTGAATGACCGCCCTTTCGGGCAGGCGACGCCAACCGCCACTGGGAACCATCCTGGGAAGGCGGCGTCGTCAGGGTCATGAGTCCGGAGACCGGCCGACGGGAAGCGACTGGTGTTGCGGAGGGCGGCACCGTCAAGCGCAGGCCCCGGGTCCGCGCTTGTGATCCTGCCCTCCTCAAAAGCGCAGCCCTTTTGAGGAATTCTTCTGATGAAAGTCTCCCCCCTGGCCCTGGCGATCGCCCTGGCTCCCGGCCTTTCCCTGGCCGATACGCCGTCTCGCGACGACGCCCTGAAACTGTCGGACACCCTGATCACCGCCAACCGCGAGGTGGAATCACGCACTGCCACCACGGTCGCCAGCACCGTCTTCACCCGTGCCGACATCGAACGCCTGCAACCCACCAGCGTGCTCGACCTGCTGCAACGCGCCCCCGGCGTTCAGGTCATCCAGAGCGGCGGACGCGGCAGCCTCACCAGCCTGTTCATCCGCGGCACCAAGACCGCGCAGAACGTGGTGCTGGTCGACGGCCAGCGCATCGCCGACGCCTCTTCCGGCACCCCCTTCGTGGAATGGCTGAGCATCGACCAGATCGAACGCGTGGAGATCCTTCGCGGCCCGCGCTCGACCCTCTACGGCGCCGACGCCATCGGCGGGGTGATCCAGATCTTCACCCGTCGCGCGGCGGCCGGAGAGCGCAGCGCCCACGTGCGCCTCGGCTACGGCAGCCGCAAGACCTGGGAGCGCAGTATCGGCCTGTCACTGGCCGATGCCGACACCCGCCTCAACCTCAGTGCCAGCAGCTCGGACACCCAGGGCATCGACCGCTCGACCCATGCCAACGCCGGTGCCGACCAGGACCATGACGCCTTTCGCAACAACGGCCTGAGCCTGAACCTCAGCCACCGCGTCAACGAGCGGCTGGACCTGGGCCTGAGCCTTCTGGAGCAACGCGGCGAGGCGGAGTTCGACAACGACTTCGGCGGCGCCAACCCCTACCAGGACTTCCAAATCAGCAGTCAGGCCCTGTACGCCGACGCCCAGTTGAACGAGCGCTGGAACAGCCGCCTGGAGCTGGGCCATAGCGAGAACCGCTACCAGACCCGCTACGACGACAATCACAGCAGCCGCCACAACTACACCTATCGCGACTCGCTTTCCTGGCTGAACACCCTGGAGCTGAACGAACGCCACTTCCTGCTGGTCGGCGCCGACTGGCTGGAGGACCGCCTGCACAGCAACAACGACTACAGCAAAGACAGTCGCTGGAACCGTGGCCTGCTGCTGCAGCACCGCTACCAGGGCGAGCGCTTCTCCACCGAGCTGGGCGCCCGCAACGACCGCAACCAGCAGTTCGGCAGCCACGACACCTTCAACGCCGCCCTGACCTGGCACCTCGATGGCGACAACGACCTGGTCCTCTCCTACGCCACCGGCTTCCGCGCGCCGAGCTTCCAGGACATCTACGCCCCGCCCGGCTGGGGCGCCAACCCGGACCTGGAACCGGAGGAATCCAAGAGCATCGAGCTGCAATGGCGCAGCCAGCTGGCCGCCGATACGCGCCTGGAAATGTCGCTGTACCGCACCAAGATCGACAACGCCATCGTGTCCGACAGCAACTGGACCATGCAGAACCTCGACCGCGCCCGCATCAACGGCTTCGAGGCCGCGCTGCAGCAGCGCCTGGGCGACTGGCAGGCCAGCCTAGGCCTGTCGCTGATCGATCCGCGCGACGCCGATACCGGGCATACCCTCAACCGCCGTGCCCGCCGCACCCTGAGCCTGGACCTGGATCGCCAGTTCGGCGCCTTCGCGCTCGGCGCCAGCTGGCAGGCGGTCAGCAGCTCCTACGACGACGTGGACAACCAGCGCGAACTGGCCGGCTACGGCCTGCTCGGCCTGCGCGGCAGCTGGCAGGCCAGCGACGAGGTGCAGCTGGCGCTGAAGCTGGACAATCTGCTGGACAAGGACTACGCCCGCGCCCAGTACAGCGTCGGCTGGCCATCGACCTACCACGACTACCGCGAGGAAGGCCGCACCGCGCTGTTCTCGGTCACCTGGACACCGCAGCTCTGAGCGCCTCCCGGCGGTTCCGGCCGCCGGGACTCTCTACCGGAGCAACGCCGCTCAGCGGGCCCTGCTCAGCAGCTCGCAGAGCTGCTCCAGCGCACCGAGCATCTGGAAGCTCGGCCGCTCCACGCCCTTGTCCGGCACTTCCCACACCTGGCCCAGGCGCACCGCGGTCAGCTGCGGCCAGGCCTGCCAGATGTCCAGCTCGGCACTGGAGCCGCCGAGGATCACCCGCGGATCGCGGGCCAGCACCGACTCGATGCCGATCTGCGGCGCCGGCTGCTGCAGGTCGGCGAAGACGTTGCGCGCCCCGCACACCTCCAGCGCGTCATCGATGATCTGCCCGCCGCCGATGGTGTACAGCGGCCGGTGCCAGACCTGGTAGAGCACCGATAGCGGCTCCTGGCGGCGGTAGCGCTGGCGCAGCGCGGCGACCCCGGCGCGGAAGCGCTCGGCGAGCCGGCGGCCCTGCTCGGCGCGGCCGATGCGCCGGCCGATGCGCTCGAAGTCATGGCCCAGCTCCTCCAGGCTGCTCGGCGCCACCACCTCCAGATCGAAGCCCAGCTGGCGTAGCTGCTCCTGCTGCGCCGGCGGCACGCTGCCCGCCACGAGCAGCAGCAGGTCGGGCTCGAGCAGCAGCAGGCGCTCCATCTCCAGTTGGCCGAAGCGGCCCACCGAGGGCAGGTGGGTCAGTGCCGGCGGGCGGGCGTCGCCGTCGAGCACGCCGACCAGCAGGTCGCCGGCCTCGAGCTCCAGCATGATTTCGCTGAGCGAGGGCGCCAGGCTGACCACCCGCTCGGCTGCCGCCAGCGGCCAGGCGAATGACAGCAGCAGGCAGGCGAGCAGGCGACGCATCAGGCGAGCTGGCGGGGAATGCGGTAGAGCAGCAGGAGGACCAGACTGGCGGAGAGCAGCAGCAGCTGGGGCACCGCCTCCAGTCCGGCGAACACCGCCAGGGCGGCGATCCAGGCCGGCAGTGCGGCACCGACTAGGGCCTTGCGGTGCCGGCTGGCCAGCTGCTGCCAGGCGTCCGGCTCGGCATCCGAGCCAAGGGCCCGTTCGGTGGCCACCAGGGCGCGCTTGTACTGGCGGAACAGCAGCAGGCTGGGGAACATCGCCAGCAGGCCGGCGATGAACAGCGGCAGGGCCAGGGCGCCGTGCTCGGCCTTCCCGGCCAGCAGGTCGCAGAGCAACAGTGGGCCCAGCATCAGTCCCAGGAGCAACCACCAGCTGCGCCCCAGGCGGCGGCGCCAGTCGGTGCGGCTCACAGGCACTCCTCTTCCTCGCCCTGGTGCAGATTGCCGAGCAGGTGGCCGAGCTTGCCGGCCTTGGTGGCCAGGTAGCGGCGATTGTGCGGGTTGAGGCCAGTCTGCAGGGGCAGCCGCTGCTCCACCTCGATGCCCAACTCGGTGAGCGCGCGCACCTTGCGCGGGTTGTTGGTCATCAACCGCAGCGAGTGGATGCCCAGGTGCTCGAGGATCGGCTTGCAGATCCCGTAGTCGCGCAGGTCGGCACCGAAGCCCAGGCGCTCGTTGGCCTCCACGGTGTCGGCACCGGCGTCCTGCAGTTCGTAGGCGCGGATCTTGTTCAGCAGGCCGATCCCGCGGCCTTCCTGGCGCAGGTAGAGGAGAACGCCACGGCCTTCGCTGGCGATGGCGCGCAGCGCCGCCTCGAGCTGGAAGCCGCAGTCGCAGCGCAAGCTGAACAGGGCATCGCCGGTCAGGCATTCGGAATGCAGACGGCCAAGGACCGGCGCGCCATCAGCGACATCGCCGAGGGTCAGCGCCACGTGTTCACGCCCCGTGGCCACCTCCTGGAAACCGTGCATGGTGAACACGGCGAAGGGAGTCGGCAGTTGGGAGGCGGCGACAAAGACAACGGACACCGGATGCTCCTGTCTCGCAATCACAAAGGGGCCGCATTGTAACAGCCCGCCGCCGCCGGCGGTCAGCCGGAATAATCGAGCTTAAAGATCGAATCGATAGATGCTCATAACCGGCGAGCGATGGCGCGGGCCGACGCCCCGCCCGTCGGGAGGATCGGTCGGCCTAGTGCTTGGACTCCAGCACCAGCACGCCCTGCTCCTCGCGCCAGCCGACCCGGTTGAGGAAACTCATGCCCAGCAGCACCTCGGTGGGCGATTCGCCCTCCAGCACCACGGTCTCCACTCCGAGCAGCTCCAGCGGTCCGACCTTGACGCTGTTGGCCTTGAGCCGCCAGGCCTTCGCCGTGCCGCTGGCGGTATTCACCACCATGGGCTGACCGTCGACGCGGAAGTCCAGGCCCAGGCGCCGGGCCTGGGCCTCGTTCATGGCCACCGAGGTGGCGCCGGTGTCCACCAGAAACTGCACCGACCGGCCGTTGATCGAGCCAGCCACCCAGTAGTGGCCGCCGACGCCCCTGGCGATGCTCAGTTGGCGGCGGGCCGGGGCGCTGTAGCCGCCCTCGCTGTATTCGCGGCTGAGCCCGTAGCTGCGCTCCACGCCGTCCACCCGCAGCACCGCGCCGCGACTGTCGGCGCTGACCACCTCGACGCCGCCAGGGCCGGTCTGACCGACCCGTACCAGCTTGCGTTCGCCGTCGACGTTGAGCACCGCCGCGCCGGGGAACAGGCCGACAACCTGCACCCGGGTTTCCGCAGCGAAGGAGGAACAGGCCAGCAGCAGGCCGGCACACAGCAGTTCAAGGCGTGGTCGCATGGGCACCCTCTTGGAACGGATAGGGGTAGTGCCAGCGCTCGAAGATCGGCCGCAGTTCGCCACTGGCCACCAGCTCCTCCATGCGCCGGTCGAACAGGTGGGCCAGCGCCTTGCCCTTCGCGGTGTCGGCGAAGCCCAGGTAGAGAGGCAGCGTGGTCAGGCAGCTGACCCGGAAGGCGGACGGGTCCCTGGCGTGAACCAGGACATCCTCGAGCTCCGGGCGGGCATCGATGAACAGATCGGCATGCCTGAGCGTCAGCATCGAGAGGATACCGTCCCGGCGCTGGATTACCCGGTAATGCTTCAAATTCGGCAGATAGCGCTCGTAGGCGTAACCGCGCAGCCAGGCCAGGTGGAAGCTACCCAGGTTGTCCAGACGAACCTCAGGCTGCTCGGCCAGGCCGAGCGCGCAGATCTGGTCGGCGTCGTAGGCCCAGCGCGGATAGAGCACCCCGCTGCGCACCTCATCGGCGTAGGAGCCGACCCAGGCGTCCATCTCGCCCCGCTGCACCAGGCCGACGGCGCGAGTGTAGGGCACGCTGTGCGCCTCCACCCGCACCCCGGCGGGGCCGAACACAGCACGCACCAGGTCCCAGCCCAAGCCGCTGCCGTCCGGTTCGGTATAGCGCGCCCAGACCTCGCTGACCACGCGGATCCGGGTTGGCACGGTCGCGTCCCCGGCCGGTGCCAGCGAAGGGATCAGTAAGCCCAGGAGGATGCCCAGCCAGACGCAACGCATAGGTTCTTCCCTCGAAAAACGACTGTCCTCAGGCGAAGGGCAGGACGCTCCAGCCCCACACCAGCAGTTGCATGACCAGCCAGGCGAATACCCCGGCGAGGATGTCGTCGAGCATGATGCCGACGCCGCCCTTCACCTGCCGGTCGACCCAGCGGATCGGCCAGGGCTTGAGAATATCCAGGATCCGGAATACCACAAATCCCGCCAGCAGCCAGCCCCAGCCTTCCGGGACCAGCCAGAGGGTGATCCACATGCCGACCATCTCGTCCCAGACGATGCCCTCGTGGTCGTGCACGCGCAGATCGTCGGCCACGCGGCCGCACAGCCAGACGCCAAACAGCATGGCCAAGCCGAGCAGCAGCCAGTAGCCCCAGTCCGGCAGCATCTGCCAGAGCGGCACGAACGGCAGGGCTGCCAGCGAGCCCCAGGTACCCGGCGCCTTGGGCAGGATGCCGGCGCCGAAGCCGAAGGCGATGAAATGCCAAGGGTTGCGCCACACCGAAGGCGAGGCAGGCTGGGCAGGCACTTGGTCGGGATGTTCAGGCACGCGTCGCTCCTAGAAATGTTGATAGCCGGTCGCGGGCAGGGGCAACTCGTCCCCCGCGGCATCCAGTAACCGCACCCCGGAACCGGCGCTGACCCGGCCGATCACCGCGGCCTCCGGCCAGAGCCGCTGCAGCTCGTCCCGGTAAGTTTCCGGCAGGGCGAAGGCCAGGCGGTAGTCGTCGCCGCCGGACAGCGCATGGCCGAACGCTGCCTCGCGGCCGTGCAGTTCGAGCAGCGCCGGGGCCAGGGGCAGACGCTCGCGCTCCACCTGCACGGCCACCCCGGAGGCCCGGGCGAGGTGCCCGACGTCGGCGAGCAGGCCGTCGGAGATGTCCAACGCCGCAGTGGCCCGGCCGCGCAGCCAGCGCCCCAGGGCGAACTGCGGCTGCGGCGCCCAGTAGCGCTCCAGCAGGTAGTCGGCCACCCGAGGCGGGGCCTGGCGCTGGCCCAGCACTAGGGCCAAGGCGCCGCCACCGTCACCCAGGGAGCCGCCGACGCAGAGCAGATCGCCGGGGCGCGCGCCGCTGCGGGTCAATGCCTGACCGGCGGGCAGCCGGCCGAACACCGTCAGGGTCAGGCATAGGGGGCCGCGAGTAGTGTCGCCGCCGGCCAGGGTCAAGCGGCAGCCCCTGGCCATCCGCTCGAGGCCGCGGGCGAAGGCCGCCAGCCAGGCCTCGTCGGCGTCCGGCAGGGTCAGCGCCAGGGTGAAGGCCAGAGGATCGGCGCCCATCGCCGCCAGGTCGCTGGCCGCCACCGCCAGTGCGCGCTGGCCGAGCAGGAAGGGATCGCAGGTCTCCGGGAAGTGCACGCCGGCGACCAGGGTATCGGTGGACACCGCCAGTTGCTCGCCGTCGGCCAGCTGCAGCAGGGCGCAGTCGTCGCCGATGCCGAGCGCCACGCCCTCGGACTCCCGGGCGCAGGAGGCGGTAGCGAAGAAACGGCGGATCAGCTCGAACTCACCCATGGACACTGTCTACCGGTTCAGGGCTGGAAGGCCGGCGGAGGCGGATGGCCGGGCAGGCGTGCGAGCCGCCCGGAACGACCGCCGCGGCAGGCCGCGGCGGAAGGATGCGCCGCCGGCCACCGTGCGTCAGCGCTTGGCCGCCTTCACTTCGGCGGCGCGCAGCCTGGGCGCCAGCTTGTCCAACACGCCGTTGACGAACTTGTGCCCGTCGGTGGCGCCGAACACCTTGGCCAGCTCGATACCCTCGTTGATCACCACCCGGTAGGGCACGTCGAGGCGCTTGAGCAGCTCCCAGGTGGACAGGCGCAGGATCGCCAGCTCCACTGGGTCCAAGTCGGCCAGCGGCCGGTCGAGCAGCGGCTCGAACTGGCCGTCGATCTCGTCGCGGTTGGTGGCCACGCCGTAGAGGATCTCGCGGAAGTAGGCGCCATCCACCTTGGAGAAGTCGTTGTCGACGTGGAACTGGGCCTCGATCTCGTTCAGCGACTGGCCGGCCATCGCCCACTGGTAGAGCGCCTGCATGCCCAGGGTGCGCGCCTGTCGGCGCGCCGCGAGCTTGCCGGTGGGGGCGGAGCGTTTCTTCGCCGGCGGAGTCGCGCGGTCGCTATCGTCCTTGCTCACTTGGCCTCCAACTGCGCCAGCAGGCTGACCATTTCCAGGGCGGACAGGGCGGCTTCGGCGCCCTTGTTGCCGGCCTTGGTGCCGGAACGTTCGATGGCCTGCTCGATGGAGTCCACGGTCAGCACGCCGAAGGCGACCGGCACGCCGAACTCCAGGGACACCTGAGCTAGGCCCTTGGTGCATTCACCGGCGACGTACTCGAAGTGCGGAGTGCCGCCACGGATCACCGCGCCGAGGGCGATGATGGCGTCGAACTCGCCGCGCTGAGCGACCTTCTGGGCCACCAGGGGGATCTCGAAGGCACCCGGGGCACGCACCAGGGTGATGTCGCTCTCGCTCACGCCATGGCGCACCAGCGCGTCGATCGCGCCGCTGACCAGGCTCTCGACCACGAAGCTGTTGAAACGGCCGACCACGAGGGCGTAACGGCCTTTGGGGGCGATGAAGGTACCTTCGATGGTCTTCAGGGTCATGAAAGGTTCTCGTCTAGTCGGGAAACAGGAAACGGGGCGCGGGCCCCGATGACAATCGCCTCCTCTCCCGCCTGCGGGAGAGGGGCCGGGGGAGAGGGTTCGCTGCCCGCTCCCGCCCTCCGGACATCCGCCCACGGGGGCGGGCCCTGCGGGCCGCCTTATTCAGAAGGCAAGTATTCTACAACCTCCAGGTCGAAACCGGATATCGCGTTGAACTTCATCGGCGTGCTCAGCAGGCGCATCTTGCGCACGCCGAGGTCGCGGAGGATCTGCGAGCCGGCGCCCACGGTGCTGTAGGTGGCCGGCGCCGGCTGCTGCTGGCGGTTCAGCTGGACGAGCAACTCGGGGCCGGTGAGCGGGTTGCCGAGCAGCAGCACCACGCCGCAGCCGGCCTCGGCCACCTTGCCCATGGCCGCACGCAGGCTCCAGCGCCCCGGCTGGCGGACCATCAGCAGGTCGCGCAGCGGCTCCATGTTGTGCACCCGCACCAGGGTCGGCTCCTCGGGGCGGATCTCGCCCATGATCAGCGCCATGTGCACGGTGTTCTCCACCGCGTCGCGGTAGGTGACCAGGGTGAAGTGGCCCAGTTCGGTGTCCAGCGGACGCTCCTCGATGCGTTGTACGGTGCGCTCGTGGATCAGTCGGTAGTGGATCAGGTCGGCGATGGTGCCGATCTTCAGGTTGTGCTCGGCGGCGAACTTCTCCAGCTCCGGACGGCGGGCCATGGTGCCATCGTCGTTCATGATCTCGCAGATCACCCCGGACGGCTCGAAGCCGGCCATGCGCGCCAGGTCGCAGGCCGCCTCGGTGTGTCCGGCGCGAGCCAGCACGCCGCCGGGCTGGGCCATCAGCGGGAAGATGTGGCCGGGGCTGACGATGTCCTCGGCCTTGGCGTTCTTGGCCACCGCGGCCTGCACGGTACGCGCCCGGTCGGCGGCGGAGATGCCGGTGGTGACGCCCTCGGCGGCCTCGATGGAGACGGTGAACTTGGTGCCGAAGCCGGAGCCGTTGCGCGGTGCCATCAGCGGTAGGTTGAGCAGCTCGCAGCGCTCGCGGGTCATCGGCATGCAGATCAGGCCGCGGGCGTACTTGGCCATGAAGTTGATGTGCTCGGCGGTGACGCATTCGGAGGCGACGATGATGTCGCCCTCGTTCTCGCGGTCCTCGTCATCCATGAGGATGACCATCTTGCCCTGGCGGATGTCTTCGATGAGTTCTTCGGGGGTGTTGAGTGCCATCGTGGCCTTCCTTCAATTCTTCAGGTAGCCGTGCTCGGCCAGGAAACTTTCGGTGATGCCGCCGGACTGCGGTTCGGCGGCCTTCTCGCCGAGGAGCAGGCGCTCGAGGTAGCGGGCCAGCAGGTCGACCTCCAGGTTGACCCGGCGCCCGGGGCGGTAGTCGGCCATGATGGTCTCGGCCAGGGTGTGCGGGACGATGGTCAGCTCGAACTCGGCGCCGTTTACCGCGTTGACCGTCAGGCTGGTGCCGTCCACGGTGATCGAGCCCTTCAGGGCAATGTACCTGGCCAGTTCGCGCGGCGCGCGGACGCGGAACTGCACGGCGCGGGCATTGTCCTCGCGGGCGACGATCTCGCCCACCCCATCGACGTGACCGCTGACCAGGTGACCACCGAGGCGGCTTGTGGGGGTCAGGGCCTTCTCCAGGTTGACCCGACTGCCCGGCTTGAGGTCGGCGAAGGCGGTGCGCGCCAGGGTCTCGCGGCTGACGTCTGCCCAGAAGCCGTCGCCGGGCAGTGCCACGGCGGTGAGGCAGACACCGTTGACGGCGATGCTGTCACCAAGCTTGACGTCGGACAGGTCGAGCTTGCCGGTGGCAACCTGCACGCGCACGTCGCCGCCCTTCGGGGTCAGCGCACGGATGGTGCCGATGGCTTCGATTATGCCGGTGAACATGGAACCTCCCCCACGGAAGTCGAACGATTGCGAAACGACATGGAAAACTCCTGTTTCGGGACAAAACAGGGCATGGGATCGAAAGGGATCGGACACGGGGTTGGCACCGTGGGACTCTCCCGCTCTCTCTTTATCCGGACTCTGACCGTCGGCCCCGGAATCGCACCGGGTCTGCTGACCCTTTCCCTGCCGGGAAAGGCGCTCGCGGGCTAGGCACGTTGCGCGCCATTACCGCCGGTGGGGAATTTCACCCCGCCCTGAGAACGTAGTCGTTGTCACTGGCGTGACAAGCCCGCTTTTTACCACAAAGCCGGCGCACGGCACAGATGGCGTGGTGGGCCGTATCCGTCCGCGAGCCGACGCCCTGCGCGACCGCCCTGCCAATCCGCCGCGCTTTGCGGTATACAGGCGCCCGTCCGTGCTGCCACAAGAAGTCGTCATGCCGATCCGACCGTTCATTACCTGCCTCCTCGCCCTGCTGCTGGGCGCCTGCGCCAGCACGCCGGAGCCCGCGCCGCCACAGTCGGCGCCGCCCACCACCGTCGCCGAGCCGGAACTGCCCGCCCACCTGCGCGAGCTGCGCGGTCGCCTGCTCACCCCTCCGGCCGACAGCGAGGTAGAGCTGGCCCTGCTGGTGGTCGACGAGCGCAACCGCCCACGTCAGTTGCTCGGCAGCCTGCAGTTGCGCGGCAACGGCCAGGCACTGCCCTTCCGCCTGGCCTTCAACCCCGAGACCTTCCCGGCCCAGGGGCGGGTCGAGCTGCGCGCCCGGGTCAGCCAGGCAGGCCGGCTGATCCTCCGCCTGCCGCCGCAGCACATCCTCCAGGCACAGAACCGGACGCTCGGCGACCTGCTGCTGGAGGGCGCACCGTGAAAGCCCCCGACGTCCTCCAGCAGGCCCTCGGCGAGCTGCTCGGCGACGCCCGGCTGATCGCCGAGCAGTTGCCGGGCACCGACCTGCGCCTGTGGCTGATCGATCCGGCCAACATGGACCGCGCCTTCAGCCCCGAGGAGACCCGGCGCATCCTCGAGGAGCCGCCCTACTGGTGCTTCTGCTGGGCCAGCGGCCTGGCTCTGGCACGCTGGCTGGCACAGCGCCCGCAGTGGGTGCGCGGCAAGCGCGTGCTGGACTTCGGCGCCGGCTCCGGGGTGGCCGCCATCGCCGCCGCGCAGGCCGGCGCCGCCGAGGTGGTGGCCTGCGACCTGGATCCGCTGGCCCTCGCCGCCTGCCGCGCCAATGCCGAGCTGAACGGCGTGACGCTGGCCTACTCAGCAGACTTCTTCGCCGAGGCCGACCGCTTCGACCTGATCCTGGTCGCCGATGTACTCTACGACCGGGCCAACCTGCCGCTGCTCGACCAGTTCCTCAGCCGCGGCCGCGAAGCCCTGGTGGCCGACTCGCGGGTACGCGACTTCCAGCACCCGCTGTACCGCCGCCTCGAGGTGCTCGACGCCTGCACCTGGCCGGATCTGGCCGAACCGGCCGAGTTCCGCCGGGTCAGCCTGTATCATGCGCAACGCAGCTGAAGCGCCGGCCGCTCCGCCGCGCCACTTGTATCCGCGGCCCGCCGCCCGCATCTATCCATATTCAACGCACTTGGCCATCCGAGACCGATCATGAGCGACACGCCCTACATCTTCGACGTATCCGGAGCCGCCGGCTTCGAGCAACTGGTAATCGAGAACTCCTTCCACAAGCCGGTGCTGGTGGACTTCTGGGCCGACTGGTGCGCCCCCTGCAAGGCCCTGATGCCCCTGCTCGCGCAGATCGCCGAGAGCTACCAGGGCGAACTGCTGCTGGCCAAGGTCAACTGCGACGTCGAGCACGACATAGTGGCCCGCTTCGGCATCCGCAGCCTGCCCACCGTGGTGCTGTTCAAGAACGGCCAGCCGATCGACGGCTTCGCCGGCGCCCAGCCGGAATCGGCGATCCGCGCCATGCTCGAACCCCACGTGCAGGCCCCGGCACCGGCCGTCAACGCGCCCTTGGAAGACGCCCAGGCGCTGTTCGCCGAGGGCCGCTTCGCCGAGGCGGAAAACCTGCTCAAGGCCCTGCTCAGCGAGGACAACGGCAACGGCGCGGCGCTGATCCTCTATGCCCGTTGCCTGGCCGAACGCGGCGAGCTGGGCGAGGCGGAGACGGTGCTGAACGCGGTCCAGGGCGACGAACACAAGCAGGCGCTGGCCGCCGCCCGCGCCCAGCTGACCTTCCTCCGCCAGGTCGCCGACCTGCCCGAGGCCGCCCTGCTGAAGAGCCGCCTGGCGCAGAACCCCGAGGACGACGAGGCGGCCTACCAGTTGGCCATCCACCAGTTGGCACGCCAGCAATACGAGGCAGCGCTGGAGGCCCTGCTCAAGCTGTTCGTACGCAACCGCGGCTACCAGAACGGCCTGCCACACCAGACCCTGCTGCAGGTCTTCGAGCTGCTCGGCGGCGACCATCCGCTGGTCACTGCCTATCGCCGCAAGCTCTACCAGGCACTCTACTGAGCCTTCAGTCGAGCCAGCGATACAGCGGCGTGTCCTCGCCGCTGTCCACCTGCACCCGGGGGTGATGCCGCAGGCGCACCAGCAGGCGCTTTCCCGCCGCCGGGCTGCCGGCCAGCCCCTCCAGTGCGTCCAGCAGGGCGGTGCCCTCCATGCTGCCGGCCTGGCGCAGCAGCTCCAGGGCATTGCGCCAGAGCCCATCGTCCCGCGTGGCCGCAGGCGCTGCCTCCGACACGTGGATGGTCTGGGTAGCCCCCGGCAGATGCGCCGCCAGCTGCCGCCAGTCCTCCGCGTCCAGCTCCAGCGCAAGGTCCACCGGCCAGTCGCCGATGGTTCCGCGAATCCGCAGCATCGTGCTCTCCTCTTTGCCATTCACGGACATGCTCCCACGCCGGAGGAACGCCGCCAAGACGGCTTGCCTCGTCGAATCTAGAGTTATAACATAACAAATCATCATGATCGGAGCTTGCCATGCGCCACCTGCTGCTTGCCCTGCCCCTCGCCCTGCTGTCTCCCATCCTGACCGCCCAGGAGCACGAACACGCCAGCCTCCGCACGCACGAGCACGGCGTTGGCACCCTCAACCTGGCACTGGATGGGCAGATCCTGGAGCTGAACCTGGAAAGTCCGGCCATGAACCTCATCGGTTTCGAACATGCGCCGCACAGCGAGGAAGAGCGCGCCAGGGTCGCCGCGCTCCGCGCCCAGCTGGAGCAGCCCTTGGAACTGGTCGCGCTTCCCGCCGCGGCCGGCTGCACCCTCGCCGCACAGGAGCTGGACGGTCGGCTGTTCGCCGAGCACGAGCACGAGCACGAGCACGAGCACGATCATGGGCACAGCGATATCCGCGCCAGCTACCGGCTGACCTGCGCGCATCCCGAGCGACTCGAGGCCCTGGACCTGGCGGCCTTCTTCGCCCGCTTCCCGGCCACCCACAGGCTCGCCGCGCAGTTGATCGGCCCCGCTGGCCAGCGCGGCGCGGAACTGACCCCGGACAACCCGCGCCTGCAGTTCTGACCGAACGGCGCCCTTCTGGACTTCCCGAACCTCGCCATGAGCCAACCACTGCTCGAACTTGCCGACCTCGGCTTCGCCTGGCCCGGCCAGGCGGAGCTGCTGGACATCCCCCGCTTCCGCCTGGAGCGGGGCGAGACCCTGTTCCTCAAGGGCCCCTCGGGTAGCGGCAAGACCACCCTGCTGGGCCTGCTCGGCGGCGTGCAAACGCCCGGACGCGGCAGCATCCGCCTGCTCGGCGAGCAGCTCGAGCGGATGTCCGCCGGGCGCCGCGACCACTTCCGTGTCGACCACATCGGCTACATCTTCCAGCAGTTCAACCTGCTGCCCTTCCTCTCGGTGCACGAGAACGTCGAGTTGCCCTGCCGCTTTTCGCGGCTGCGCGCCGATCGGGCCCGGCAGCGCCACGGCAGCGTCGGCCAAGCCGCCACTATGCTGCTCGAACACCTGGGCCTGCCGGCCGGGTTACTCGGCAGGCGCGCCGACGCCCTGTCCATCGGGCAGCAGCAGCGGGTGGCAGCCGCCCGCGCGCTGATCGGCCAACCGGAGCTGGTGATCGCCGACGAGCCCACCTCGGCCCTTGACGCCGATGCCCGCGAGGCGTTCCTGCACCTACTGTTCGCCGAATGCCGCGCCGCCGGGGCCAGCCTGCTGTTCGTCAGCCACGACCAGAGCCTGGCCGGGCTGTTCGACCGCAGCCTATCCCTGACCGAACTCAACCGCGCCACCAAGCCCGTCGAGATCTGAGCATGTACCTGTTCCGCCTGGCCCTGGGGAGCCTCGCCAATCGCCGCTTCACTGCCCTGCTCACGGTGCTCGCCATCGCCCTGTCGGTGTGCCTGCTGCTGGCCGTCGAACGGGTGCGCAGCGAGGCACGGGCCAGCTTCGCCAGCACCATCAGCGGCACCGACCTGATCGTCGGCGCCCGATCGGGCAGCTTGAACCTGCTGCTCTATTCGGTGTTCCGCATCGGCAACGCCACCAATAACATCCGATGGGAGAGCTTCCAGCATTTCGCCGAGCACCCGCGGGTCAAGTGGGCGATCCCCATCTCCCTGGGCGACTCGCACCGCGGCTACCGGGTGATGGGCACCAGCCCGGCCTACTTCGCGCACTACCACTACGGCCGTGGCCAGCCGCTGCGCTTCAGTGCCGGGCGCGCCTTCGCCACCGATCCCTTCGAGGTGGTGCTCGGCGCCGAGGTGGCCGAGGCCCTGGGCTACCAGCTCGGCGAGCGCATCGTACTGGCCCACGGAGTGGCCAGCGTCAGCCTGGTGCAGCACGACGACAAGCCGTTCAGCGTGGTGGGCATCCTGGCGCGTACCGGCACCCCGGTAGACCGCACCCTGCACATCAGCCTGGCCGGCATGGAAGCGCTGCACGTCGACTGGCATAACGGCGTGCCGGCCCGCGGCGCCGGGCGGATCAGCGCCGAGCAGGCCCGCCAGATGAAGCTGCAGCCGAAGGCGATCACCGCCTTCCTGCTCGGTCTGCACAGCAAGGCCGCCACCTTCGCGCTGCAGCGGGAGATCAACGAGTACCGCGGCGAGCCGCTGCTGGCGATCCTTCCCGGTGTCGCCCTGCAGGAACTGTGGAGCCTGATGGGCACCGCCGAGCAGGCGCTGTTCGTGGTCTCCCTGTGCGTAGTGCTGACCGGCCTGATCGGCATGCTCACCGCGATCCTCACCAGCCTCAACGAACGCCGCCGCGAGATGGCCATCCTTCGCTCGGTGGGCGCGCGCCCCTGGCACGTCGCCAGCCTGCTGGTCCTGGAAGCCTTCGCCCTGGCCCTGGCCGGGGTGCTGCTGGGACTCGCCCTGCTCTATCTGGCCATCGCTGCCAGCCAGGGCTACGTGCAGAGCCGCTACGGTCTGTACCTGCCGCTGGCCCTGCCCGGCGCCCACGAGTGGGCCCTGCTCGGCGCCATCCTCTGCGCCGCCCTGCTGCTGAGTGCGCTGCCGGCCTGGCGCGCCTATCGGCAGTCCCTGGCCGACGGCCTGACCATTCGCCTGTGAGGAGGCCGATGTTCCGCCATCTGCTGTTCGCCGCCCTGCTGCTGGCCGGTACCGTCCGGGCGGAGCCGCGCGAGTTGAGCTGGTCCGAGTTGATTCCGCCGGATGCCCCGCCGGTGGCGTATTCCCAGGCGCCACTGCATGACCTCTCGCAGCTGGCCGACGCCCTGGCCGCCGAATCGGGGCCGCCGGCCCGCC
>Ga0182792_1001538_pt1 | contig 18413 bp, 19 predicted proteins | sample Passage237B_FD_130497 | JGI IMG/M metagenome (GOLD analysis project Ga0182792, IMG submission 130497) | Cellulose adapted compost microbial communities from Newby Island Compost Facility, Milpitas, CA, USA - Passage2 37B (version 2) (version 2) ...
GCGCCTGACCACCGAGCTGATCCTGCTGTTCCTGTACCTGGGCGTGATCGGCCTGTACCACGCCGGCGACGACCGCCGCGCCTCGGCCCGCGCCGCCGGCCTGCTGGCCATCGTCGGCGTGGCCCTGCTGCCGGTGATCCGCTACTCGGTGGAGTGGTGGGATTCGCTGCACCAGGGCCAGACCATCCGCGTGTTCGGCCAGTCCAGCATGGACCCGAGCATGATCGGCCCGCTGTGGTGGATGGTGATCGGCACCAAGTTCTGGTTCGCCGGCTCGCTGCTGGACCGCGCCCGCGCCGACAACCTGCAGCGCGAGGCCGGCAAGGACTGGGTGCGCAAGCTGGCCGAGGAGTCCGCGTGAGCTATCTTCCCTATGTGATCGGCGCCTACGCGGTGTTCGCGGCGGTGCTGCTGTGGGACTTCCTGGCCCCGCGCCTGGCCCTGCGCCGGCAGCTGCGCGCCGTGCGCCTGCGCCTGCGCCGCGAACGCAAGACGGCCGCAGCGGCCGTGGAGTTGAAACGATGAATCCGACCCGACGCCGGCGCCTGCTGCTGGTCCTGCTGCTGGCCCTGGCCTCGGCCGTGGTGGTGGCGCTGGTGGCCATGGCCCTGCAGCGCAACGTCGCCTACCTGTACACCCCGGCCGAGGTCCTGGGCGGGCAGGCCGGGGCCGAGGTCGCCTCCGGCCAGGCCCGCTTCCGTCTTGGCGGCATGGTGGAGAAGGGTTCGTTCCAGCGCCCCGCCGGCTCGATGGAGGCGCGCTTCGAGGTGACCGACGGCGACGCCCGCCTGCCGGTGGTGTATTCGGGCATCCTCCCGGACCTGTTCCGCGAGGGCCAGGCGGTGGTGGCCACCGGGCGCATGGAAAACGGCACCTTCGTGGCCGAGAACGTGCTGGCCAAGCACGACGAGACCTACGTGCCCAAGGAAGTGGCCGACAAGATGGGCCTGGCCCACCAGAAGCACGACGTGCAGGTGCCGCCGCCCGCCGGGGCCAAGCCCTGATGCGCGGCCCCGTCCCGGGCACGGCCATGCCGGAGGTCGTCGATGCTGCCTGAACTTGGCCAGCTCCTGCTGCTGCTGGCGCTGACCGTGGCGGCCCTGCAGGCGCTGCTGCCGCTGGCCGGCGCCCACGCCGGCCGCGCCCCGCTGATGGCGGTGGCCCGCCCGGCCGCGCTGGCCCAGCTGCTGCTGCTGGCCGGGGCCTTCGCCATCCTCACCTGGGCCTTCGTGGTCCAGGACTTCTCGGTGCGCTACGTGGCGGCCAACTCCAACTCCCTGCTGCCGATGATCTACCGCTATTCGGCGGTCTGGGGCTCGCACGAGGGCTCGCTGCTGCTGTGGGCGCTGGTGCTGGCCCTGTGGACAGCGGCGGTGGCGCTGTGCTCGCGCAGCCTGCCGCAGGCGGTGGTGGCCCGCGTGCTCGGGGTCATGGGCGTGGTCGCCACCGGCTTCCTGGCCTTCCTGATCTTCACCTCCAACCCGTTCGAGCGGCTGCTGCCGGCGGCGGTGGAGGGGCGCGACCTCAACCCGCTGCTGCAGGACCCGGGCCTGATCTTCCATCCGCCCCTGCTCTACCTGGGCTATGTCGGCTTCGCCGTGCCCTTCGCCTTCGCCATCGCCGCCCTGCTCGACGGCCGGCTGGACGCGCGCTGGCTGCGCTGGACCCGGCCGTGGACCAACGTGGCCTGGGCCTTCCTGACCCTGGGCATCGCCCTGGGCAGCTGGTGGGCCTATTACGAGCTGGGCTGGGGCGGCTGGTGGTTCTGGGACCCGGTGGAGAACGCCAGCTTCATGCCCTGGCTGGTGGGCGCGGCCCTGATCCATTCCCAGGCGGTGACCGAGAAGCGCGGCAGCTTCGGCGGCTGGACCCTGCTGCTGGCCATCGCCGCCTTCTCGCTGTCGCTGCTGGGCACTTTCCTGGTCCGCTCCGGCGTGCTGACCAGCGTGCATGCCTTCGCCGCCGACCCCTCGCGCGGCGTGTTCATCCTGGTGTTCCTGGGCCTGGTGATCGGCGCCTCGCTGCTGCTCTACGCCCTGCGCGCCGGCCGCCTGCAGCCCGGCGCCGGCTTCCGCCCGGTCTCGCGCGAGACCCTGCTGCTGGTCAACAACCTGCTGCTGGCCAGCGCCTGCGCCATGGTCCTGCTGGGCACCCTGTACCCGCTGCTGGCCGACGCCCTGGACCTGGGCAAGATCTCGGTTGGCCCGCCCTACTTCGGCCTGCTGTTCTTCCTGCTGATGGTGCCGCTGGTGGCGCTGGTGCCGTTCGGGCCGCTGCTGCGCTGGCAGCGCGACCAGGCCTCCGCGGTGCTGGCCGTGCTGCTGCCCTGGCTGGGCCTGGCGGTGGCCGCCGGCGCGGCCGCCTGGCTGGCGGCGCCGGCCGGCGGCTGGAAGAGCGCCCTGGGCGTGGCCGCGGCGCTGTGGGTCGGTGCCGGCACCCTGCGCTTCGTCTGGGCACGGCTGCGCAACAGCGGGCGTCTGACCCTTGAGATGTGGGGCATGGCCCTGGGCCACCTGGGCATCGCCGTGTTCCTGGTCGGTGCCCTGCTGGTGGAGGCGCGGAACGTGCAGCGCGAGGTCGCGCTCAAGCCGGGCCAGGCGCTGGAACTGGGCGAGTACCGCTTCGTGTTCCAGGGCGTGGAGGAACGCCCCGGCCCCAACTACCTGTCCGATCGCGGCCAGGTCCAGGTGCTGCGCAAGGGCCGCGAGCTGGCCCTGCTGCACCCGGAGAAGCGCGCCTACGCCAGCGGCGGCCAGGTCATGACCGAGGCGGCGATCCGCCCGGGCCTGCTGGGCGATGTCTATGTCGCCCTGGGCGAGCCGCTGGGTGAAGGCGCCTGGGCCGTGCGCGTGCACCTGAAACCCTTCGTGCGCTGGATCTGGGCCGGCGCGCTGCTGATGGCGCTGGGCGGGCTGGTCACCGCGGCCGACCGCCGCTTCCGCCGCCGTACCGAGGAGAAGACCGCATGAACACACCGCAAACTCACAAGCCGCAGGGACTGCCCGTGGTCGCTGTGGTCATCGGTGCGCTGTTCTTCGTCGGCCTGATCGGGCTGATGGGCTACGGCGTGCTGCGCTCGGGCGATGCCAACCGCGACGTCCTGCCCTCGGTGCTGATCGGCAAGCCGGCCCCCGAGTTCAGCCTGCCGGTGCTGCACGATCCCTCGATCCAGGCCGGTTCGGCCCAGCTGCGCGGCGCGCCCTACCTGTTCAACGTCTGGGGCAGCTGGTGCGCGGCCTGCCGCGAGGAACACCCGGTGCTGACCCGCTTCGCCGAGAGCAAGCGGGTGCGCGTGGTCGGCTACAACTGGAAGGACGAGCCGGCCGATGCGCTGCGCTGGCTGGAGCAGTTCGGCAACCCCTACTTCGTGGTCCTGGCCGACCGCGAGGGCCGCTACGCCCTGGACTGGGGCGTGACCGGCGCCCCGGAGACCTTCCTGGTCGACGGCGCCGGGGTGATCCGCTGGAAGCACACCGGCCCGCTCACCCAGGCGGTGATCGACGCCGAGCTGCTGCCGGCGCTGGCCCAGGTCGAGCAGGGCCGGTGAGGCGCATGCGCGCATTGCTGCCCGGCCTGGCCCTGTGCCTGGCCCTGGCCCTGCCGGCCAGCGGCCCGGCCCAGCCGGTGGCCGACCCGACCCCGCTGCAGTTCCAGGACGCGGCCGAGGAAACCCGCTTCCACGCCCTGACCTCGGAGCTGCGCTGCGTGCAGTGCCAGAACCAGTCGCTGGCCGATTCCAACGCGCAGATCGCCCAGGACATGCGCCGGGAAGTGCTGGCACTGATGCGCCAGGGCCGCAGCGATGCCCAGATCAAGCAGTTCCTGGTCGACCGCTACGGCGAGTTCGTGCTCTACCGTCCGGCCGTGCACGGCCAGACCTGGCTGCTGTGGTTCGGCCCGGGCCTGGTCCTGCTGCTGGGCGCCGGCGTGCTCTGGCACGTCGTCCGCCGCCGGGCCGCGGCGGTCCCCGAAACCGATACCCCCGAGCCGCCGGAGCAGGACTGGTGAACCCCACGACCCTGTTCGCGATCCTGGCCACGGCCATCACCTTCGGCGTGCTGGCCGCGGTGCTGTGGCCGCTGTGGCGCCAGCGCCCGCTGCTGCTGGCCCTGTCGGTGCTGGCCCTGACCCTGCCGGTGCTGGGCCTGTACCGCATGGTCGGCACCCCGGCCGCACTCGCCCCGCCGGCCCAGGCCGAAGGGCCGACCGACCTGCGCCAGGCGCTGCAGCAGCTGCGCGCGGCCCTGGAGCAGGACCCGGACCAGGTCGAGGGCTGGGCCCTGCTGGGCCGCTCTCTGGCCTCGCTGGGCGAGATGGAGGAAGCCAGCCAGGCCTATGCCCGCGCCGTGGCCCTGGCCCCGGACGAACCCTCGCTGCTGGTGGACGCCGCCGAGGCCCGCGCCCTGGCCCACCCGCAGCGCCGCTTCGACGAACAGGCGGTGCAGTGGCTGCGGCATGCGCTGGAAGTCCAGCCCGGGCATGCGCGCGGGACCTGGTTCCTGGGTGTGTGGCAGCGCCAGAACGGCCAGGCGGCCGAGGCCGCGCAGACCTGGGAACCGCTGCTGGCCACGGTCGACGAGGCCACCGCGCGCAGCCTGCGCGCGCAGATCAACGAGGCCCGCGCCGAGGCCGGGCTGCCGGCCCTGGCCGGCGCCGAAGCCGCCGCCCGCGGCCCCGGCCTGGATGTGCGCCTGCGCCTGGATCCGCAGTTCGCCACGCGCGCCGGCCTGGACGGCGAGGCCACGGTGTTCGTGATCGCCCGGATCCCCGGCGGGCCGCCGATGCCGGTGGCGGTCGAGCGCCACCGCCTGGCCGACCTGCCGCTGCAGCTGCGCCTGGACGATGCCGACTCGCCCATGCCCACCCGGAAGCTCTCCGACCTGGCCGAGGTCGAGGTGCTGGCGCGGGTCTCGGCCAGCGGCAGCGCCAACCGCGGCCAGGGTGATATCGAGTCGGCCCCGGTGCGGGTGAAGCTGCCGGCCGGCGGGCCGGTGGAGCTGGTCCTGGGCACGCCGGCGGAACCCTGAGGTCCGCCGCGCGATTCGTTTCCGCTGTTACGCCCTGACCTGTGCCCACGGCGTTCCCGGTACACTCGCGCGCCTATGCACCAGGCCGCCGACTTCCCGACCAGCGCCAGCGAGTTCATCCCACCGGGCAGCCGTTTCATGGCCCTGCCCTCGCCGTTCCCGATGAAGCGTGGCGGCGCCCTGCACGGGGCGCGGGTGGCCTATGAGACCTGGGGCCGGCTCAACCCGGCCGGCGACAATGCCATCCTGATCGTCACCGGCCTGTCGCCCGACGCCCACGCCGCCTCGCACGCCGGCAATCCGGCGCCAGGCTGGTGGGAGCCGATGCTGGGTCCGGGCAGGCCGATCGACACCGACCGCTGGTTCGTGGTCTGCGTCAATTCGCTGGGCAGCTGCAAGGGCTCCACCGGCCCGGCCTCGATCAACCCGGACAGCGGCCAGCCCTACCGCCTGGACTTCCCCGAGCTGTCGATCGAGGACGTGGCCGACGCCGCCGCGCACGTGGTCCGCGGCCTGGGCATCGGGCGCCTGGCCTGCGTGATCGGCAACTCCATGGGCGGGATGACCGCGCTGGCCCTGCTGCTGCGCCATCCCGGCATCGCCGCTGCGCACATCAACATCTCCGGCAGCGCCCGCGCCCTGCCGTTCTCCATCGCCGTGCGCTCGCTGCAGCGCGAGGCCATCCGCCTGGACCCGAACTGGAACAATGGCCACTACGACTCCGGGCACTACCCGGAATCGGGCATGCGCATCGCGCGCAAGCTGGGGGTCATCACCTACCGCTCGGCGCTGGAGTGGGACGGCCGCTTCGGCCGGGTGCGGCTGGATGATTCCAACCCGCTGGGCCTGTCCACCGACGAGGATCCGTTCGGCCTGGAATTCCAGGTCGAGAGCTACCTGGAAGGCCACGCCCGCCGCTTCGTGCGCCGCTACGACCCCAACAGCTACCTCTACCAGAGCCGGGCCATGGACTGGTTCGACATCGGCGACTACGCCAATGGGGATGTGCTCAAGGGCCTGGCCCTGATCAAGGTCGAGCGGGCCCTGGCCATCGGCGCGGCCACCGACATCCTGTTCCCGGTGCAGCAGCAGGAGCAGATTGCCGAGGGCCTGGCCGCCGGCGGCGCCGACGCCCGCTTCCTGGGCCTGGACTCGCCCCAGGGCCATGACGCCTTCCTGGTGGACTACGCCCGCTTCGGGCCCGCCGTGCGCGGCTTTCTCGATTCGCTCTGAGACCCATCTCCCCGGCGCCGCCACGGCGGGAACATTCCGCTAACGGTTTCAAGGGTAAACTCCCCGTATTCAGGTTCGGGCAGTACCCCTTGGACTTCACCGGCAAGCAGGCCCTGGTCGCCGCGCTGGACGCGGCGGTCGGCTCCAATCCCCTCCCCGCCCGTCCGCAGGCCGTGGCTGAAGTGCTGGCGCGGCTGTACACCGACCCGGGCGTGCGCCTGCCCGCCGCGCTCAAGCAGCCGGTGGCCGGCCACTATGCCCGCCGCGAGCTGTACCTGAGCGCCGAGCACGGCTACAGCGTGGTGGCCATGGCCTGGGCCCCGGGCCAGGGCACGCCGCTGCACGACCATGACGGCGCCTGGTGCGTGGAAGGCGTGTGGCAGGGCCGCCTGCATATCCAGGACTACGACCTGCTCGGCCAGGAAGACGGCTTGTGGCGTTTCGCCCGTGGCCAGGAAGGCGAGATCGGCCTGGGCGGCACCGGCCAGCTGCGCCCGCCGGGCGAATACCACGTGGTCCACAACCCCGACCCCAGCGAGGTAGCCGTCTCCATCCATGTCTACCAGCACCGCCTGCTCCACTGCCACGTCTACCTGCCCGGGCAGGCCGACGGCAGCAGCGGCCTGTACCGCCGCCAGTCCCTGGTCCTGGCCACGGACTGAGCAGCCAGGCCCCGCCGGCAGGCGCGGGCCGTTATACTTCCCAGGCTTGCCGGCGTGGCGGAATGGTAGACGCAGCTGACTCAAAATCAGCCGACTGAAAGGTTGTGGAGGTTCGAGTCCTCTCGCCGGCACCAGCATGAATCGAAGGGCCGGGCTTTGCAGCCTGACCCTTTTGTCTGGCCCCGGCGCGAAGATGTCCGGTGCGCTCGGCCGACTCCGGGCAGGCACCGGACAAGGCGCCAGACCAGAAAAAAAGAGGCGGGATACGCGGTTCCGCCGCGCCCCGCCCCAGCCTTGGGAGGTTGGTGAAATCAGTGCTGCCGCTAGGCCGCCGAAGCCGCCACGCCAAGATGGCGCGCCGTCCACTTGGCCAGCAGTTCCTCGCAGAGGTTCTCCAGCGCCATGATCCTCACGGTGCCGAAGCGGGCCAGCTGGATCACGCGCTCGACGTAGATCTCGCGCCCGTGCTCGACGGTTTCCAGCATGGTCTTGGTGAATCCGTGCGGTACGAAGCCGCGGTGACCGTCCTTGCTGCCACCCACATAGAGAACGTAGGACATTCGGCCGCTCCTTTGTGCTGCCACGGTCGATGGCGCCCAGTGTGCCCGCCGCCACGTTAGAAAACCGTGCAACCTGCGTTACGGATCCGGGACAGCGGCCGCGTCTGGAAGGCGCGGTTCAGCCGGGCGGCCACGGCCACCAGCCGTGGCCGTGCATGGCGTAGTGGTCGGCAGCGCGCTCGAAGGGATTGCGCACCGAGACCCCGCCGCAGGCGAAATACAGCGGCACGAACAGCGGGCCCAGCAGCATGTACTGGTAGACATGGGCGCGCTCGTGGTCGCCCAGGCGCACCCGCGGATGCAGGCAGTGGCCGGCACTGTGCTCATAGGTGTGGCAGGCCACGTCCAGGTCGTCGGTGGTGGACAGGATGACGTTGCCCAGGGTCACCGCCCCGCCCGGACCCCAGGGCCAGCGCCCGAACACCAGCGCGCACTCGCGCCGGCTCCAGTACGGGCGCGCGCCCATCGGCACGGCGGCCAGTCCGGCCAGCAGCCCGACCAGGGTCCAGGGCAAGGCCCAGGCCAAGCCCAGCAGGACCAGGCCGGCGCGCAGCAGCGCCAGTGGCGCCCTCAATCCGACTCGTTCGGGATCAGCAGCCACAGGATCAGGTAGATGAGGATGCCGGGGAAGGCGGCCGAAGCAACCGACAGCACCACATAGCCGATGCGCAGCCAGGTCGGGCTCCAGCCCAGGCGCCGGGCCAGGCCGCCAAGCACGCCCGCGATCATGCGGTCGTTGAGCGAGCGGGAAAGCCCGACCTGGCTGTGCTGGACGTTCATGCGCACGCTCCCCTGGGAGGATGCGGCCAGTCTAGCGCGCAGGCGCGTGAGCGGCGCGCAGACGCGCCAGGCGGGCGCTGAACCAGGCGGTCGCCTCGACCTCCCCCTGTCCCGGGCAGGCGATGCGGTAGGGCCGGCCGCTGAAGCTGCTGCGGCTGGCGGCGCGCTCGATGAAGTCCTCGGCGCTGCCCTCCAGGCCGCGGCGCCTGGCCCAGTCGTACTTGCGCTGCAGGTGGACCTGGGCCTGCGCCGGCTCGTGCCAGCGGCCATTGCGCTGGAAGCGGCAACCGGACTGGCCGACCGCTTCGATCAGGGCGCGGATTTCCGCCTCGGCCCGGGCCGGCGGCGCCGCGCCGGCCATGCCGGCCGCGGCGGCAAGCGCCAGCGCCAGTGCAGCCGCCAGGCGCGGCCGCCGCAGCGGACTCATGTGCGCAGCGACAGCCAGCGGTGGATCGCCGCCGGCACCTCGCGCTGGGCGCGGCTGGACACGTAGATGCCGATATGCCCGCCCTTGAAGCTCAGCTCGGTGTAGTCGCGGCTGCCGACCAGCCCGGCCAGGGCACGCGAGGCGGCCGGCGGGACCAGGTGGTCCTGCTCGGCGTAGATGTTGAGCACCGGCATGTCCACGAAGCCCAGGTCCACCGGCTGGCCGCCGATGCTGGCAGTGCGGTTGACGAAACCGTTGCCCTGGTAGAACTGCTTGATGAACTCGCGGAAGGCTTCGCCGGCCTGGTCGGGCGAATCGAAGATCCACTTCTCCATACGCAGGAAGTCTTCCATGCCCTCGACCTTGTCCAGGATGTCGACCATGCCCACGTACTTCTGCAGGTTCAGCCGGAACGGCTTGAGCATGAGGTAGCTGGCATTCATCAGGTCGGCCGGGATATTGCCCAGCGCGTCCACGAACAGGTCCACGTCCAGGTCCTGGACCCAGCCGGAGAGCATGTTGTCCGGGGTCTGGAAATCCACCGGGGTGACCATGGTCACCAGGTTGCGCACCTTCTCCGGGTGCAGCGCCGAATAGCACAGCGAGAACGCCCCGCCCTGGCACACGCCCAGCAGGTTGACCGGGCCGCCGCTGGCGGACACCAGGTGGTCGACCGCGCCATCGATGAAGCGGTTGATGTAGTCGTCCAGGCTGAGGTAGCGGTCCGAGCGGTCCGGGTAGCCCCAGTCGATCACGTACACGTCCAGGCCCAGGGCCAGCAGGCCGCGCACCAGCGAGCGGTCGTGCTGCAGGTCCACCATGTAGGGGCGGTTGACCAGGGCATAGACGATCAGCAGCGGCGGGCCGGAGGCCGCACGCTCGCCAACGAAGCGGTAGAGCACGGTCTTGCCGTCGCGCCAGACTTCCTCGCGCGCGGTGGCGCCGTAGTCCACGTTCTCCACCTGGCCGAGTACGCGCACGCCCTCGACCAGGCGCTTCTGGAAGTTCCAGGCTTCCTCGGCCAGTGCCAGCGGATCGAACTGCAGCGGACCGGTGCTCACGGCTTACCTCCCCGGCGCTTGCCCGATGCTTCGGCCGCCGCGCCCAGGTTGCGCTGCACCCAGTCCTTGATCGAAACCACCTTGGCGCCGGCGGCTGCGCCCGGCTTGCGGCCGCCGCGCACACCGGGCGCGGCCACCGCGGTGCCGCGCGCCGCAGGCCTGGAGCGGCTGCCGGCCTTGGCCGGCCCGGTCGGCCTGGCGGGCCGGGCCTTGGCAGGCCCGGAAACGGGCCTGGTCTCCTGGCGCACGGCGCGGCTGGCACGTGCGGCGGCCGGGCGCAGCGGCCTGGCCGGCGTGGCGGCCTTGCCCTTCCTGGCCGTGCCGGCGGCCGGTTTGGCCGCGCGGCTGGCGGCGGACTTGGCTCCGGAAGACTTGGCTCCGGAAGACTTGGCCACGGAAGACTTGGCCACGGCGGACTTGGCCACAGCGGGCCTGGTCCTGGCGGCCACGGGCCTGGCCGCTGCCGCCGCCGACTTGGTTTTGACGGAGGCGGCGCGCCGGGCAGCCGTACCGCCGGCTTTGCCGGCACTGCCCGCCTTGCCCGCAAGCCCGGCGCCTGCGGCCGGCCGGGCCGCGGCGGTGGACACGGCAGCCGGTCGTGCCGGCGCACGGGTGGCCGGGCTGGTCCCGGCCTGGCGCCGGGCCTGGTGCAGGGCGCGCTCCAGCGCGGTCACCTTGCGGTGCAGGGCATCGACCTCACTGCGTCCGGGCAGGCCCAGCAGGTTGCCGATCTGCTCGATCTCGCGCTGCAGGCCCAGGCGCAGGCGCATCAGCGCATTGGTCATTTCCGCATAGGCCTTGCGGTAGCCCTCCGACAGCGCGATCTCGGCCCAGGCGTCCTCGGCCGCGTCGATCCACAGGTCGAACAGGGCGCGCGCCGATTCCAGGCGCTTGCCCGGGGCATCGTGCTCGGCCAGCAGCTGCTCGAAGCGCTGGAAGGCCGCCTCGCCGGCCTCGACCAGGAAGGCATTGAAGGCTTCGTTGCGCTGTTCCCATTCCTGCAGGGCCAGGGCCAACGCCTGCAGCCGCTCCTGGTGCTCACGCGCCGGGCCGAAGGTGGGCCGGCGCAGCCAATCGGCCTGCTGCTCGCGCAGCGGGCGCAGCAGCATGTCCAGCAGCGGACGCATCTGCTCCAGCCAGCGGGCACCGGCCAGGCCGCCGTTGATGGCCTGGCCCAGGGCGGCAAACGGCAGGGCCTGGTCGCCGCCCAGCATCTGCCGCCAGGCCTGGGCGATTTCCCCGGCGCTGGCCTGGCCCTCGCTGAACTGCCCGGCCAGCTGCTGGATCCGCGCGAACCAGTCAAAGCCCGCCGGATCGATCCGGCCCATGCCGGGCGGCAGCCCGCCCACCAGCGACCAGGGATCGGTCCCGAACACGCCAGGCGCGGTACCGCGCCCCAGCAACTCGTTCCAGGTGTTCCAGTACTGCCGGGCCAGCGATTCGAACTCGCCGGAAAACGGTGCGTTGGCCATGGACCCTCCGGTGTCGGGCCGATTCTAGCAGCGGCTTCCCGGCGCCGGACCAGCGTTTTTGCTGAGCCGATGGCATGCACTCATGCCGTGCAGGACCGGCACCCCGCTGGTGCCGCCGGCACCGGATCAGGGCTTGGGAATGCGCAGGGTCTTGCTGATCATCAGCGAGCCGGACAAGGCGAACAGCAGCACCAGCGGGTGCAGCTGCCAGGGCCCCAGCTGCCATTGTCCCCACCACAGCCCATGGCCGATCCGGCCCTGCCAGGCCGCCGCGGCCAGCAGCAGCACCAGCAGCAGGCTGGTGGGGATGGGCGTGCCTTCGAAGTACCTCACCTTGTCGCCGCCGCCGGACAGTGCCTCGGCGGTGACGTTGTAGCGGGCCAGGCGGCTGACCCCGCAGCCGACGAAATAGGACAGCACCAGCCAGTCCCAGCCGCCCTGCATGCCGCAGGCATAGGCCAGGGCCGCCGGGGCCACGCCGAAGGAAATCACGTCGGCCAGCGAGTCCAGCTCCCGGCCCAGGGTCGAGGAAGACTTGCGCCAGCGCGCCACCCGCCCGTCCAGGGCGTCGAAGATGAAGGCCAGCGGGATCAGGGCCATGCCCAGGAGCAGGTCGCCCACCCGCCCGTCCTGGAGGAAGCGCATGGCGGCGAAGATCGCGCCGGTGCCGCAGAAGGCGTTGCCCAGGGTAAACCAGTCGGCGAGCTGGAACTCGCGCAGCATCGAGAAATGACGGGACATGCGGCGGCCTGGGGGAAGTCCGGGTGGCGCCAGCATACCCACTGCCGCGGACCGGGGTCAGGGGTGGCGCGGCTGCGGGGTAGCCGCGCTTCATCCCCGGTGTGCTTGCGGCCGCGCCCGCCCGCTTACTGCGGCATCGGCAGCTGCGCCGCCTCCACCGCCCCGGCACCACGCCCGCGGGCCGGGATCAGCGCATCGGCCGGCAGGCCGGCGCGGCCGTCCAGGAACGCCTCCACCCGGTCCAGGGCGGCGTAGATGTAGGGCAGCATCGGCGCATAGCGGGCGCCGTAGGCCGGGAAGGCCAGGAAGCCGTCGAAGTGCTCGGCGTTGCGCACCTGCCAGTAGCGCACCTGGTCGCGGCCGGCGGCGCGCGCGGCGGCGACGTAGGGGGCGCTGGTGAAGGCCGGCGGGATCAGGCCGTCGTCGCTGCCATGCACCACCAGCACCGGCAACCCGGCACGGGGCGGCGCGGCGCGGGTGGCGGCCACCCCGGCACGCACGCGCTGCGCGTCGGCGCCCTGCCCCTCATGCAGTTCGCGCAGGCACTGCAGGCCCGGCAGGGTGAAGTCCGGCGGCGCCAGCTTTGCATCGACGATGCCCACGCCATTGCCCGGCGGGATGCCGGAGGCGTCGCTCCACCAGGCCAGGCGCTCGGCCCCGCTGGCCGGGCGCGTGCTGAAGTCGGGATTCTGCGCGGCGAAGGAATAGCCGCAGGGATGCTCGCCAATGCCGTAGCGGCCATAGGAGGAAGCATAGGTGGCCAGCACCGAGCGCCACAGGTCGAAGCCCACGCTCAGCACGCCGGCGGCCAGCGACTCCTCGCTCCAGCCACGCTCGCGCAGCTGCTCGTAGGCCGAGCGCGCCTGCGCGGCGGTATCCGCCCCCTGGACCAGGCCGGCGGCGGCCAGGCTGGCGCAGCGCGCCGCCCACAGCGGTTCGGCCTGGGCACGCAGCGGCGGCTGCGGCAGGCTGTCGGCCGGCAGGTGCAGCAGCGCGCAGGGTTGCAGCAGCGCCGCCTCGCTGGCGAAGTCGTACAGCGGGCGGCTGCCGTGGCCTTCCACGTAGACATTGGGTTCGCCGGCCACCACCGCATCCAGCCAGTCGCCGTCCAGCTCGGCCGCGCGCAGCACCGCGCCGCCGCCATTGGAAATGCCCACGGCGATGATCCGGGTGTTGTCGAAGGTGAAGGGCGCGGCCTGGGGGAAGGCCTGGGCCAGCGCGGCCAGGGCGAACTCCGCGGCCTGCTGCACGTGGCGGCCCCAGTCCGCTTCCGGGTTGTCCTGGGAATGGGCGTGCTTGAAGGCCACGCCGGAGGCGCCGGTCGGCACCTCCGGGGCAAAGGCCAGGTCATGGTGCTGGCCGAGCTGTCCGAGGCTGCCGTCCAGGCGCACGCCGGTGCCGGCGTCCAGGTCCACGTAGTCGCTGCCGGCGCCCTTGTCGGTATAGGCCACCGCACAGCCGCGCGGCAGCGCCCAGGGCGCGGCCACGGCAATGGCGCCATAGATGCCGCGCGAGCCGGAGGCCGGAGCCACCACCACGCAGCGCTTGCCCAGGTCGAAACCGTCGGGCACCTGCACCAGCACCCGGTGCGGGTGGCGGGCGCCGGGAACCCGCGCCAGCGCCGAGTACTCGCGCCCGGGGACGTTGGCCACGCTGCCATACAGGCTGCCGTAGCCACCGTTCAGGGACAGGTCGGCAATGCCGCGCCAGCTGCTCCAGATCGCACGGCGCCGCAGCTCCAGCGGGGTCGGCGCGGCCGGGTCGGCCCAGGCCGGCGGGGTCATGGCACGCAGGCCGTCCAGGCCCAGGCCGGCAGTGAGCAGGTCGTCGCTGCCACGGTGTTCGGTGATGCGCTGGGGCTGGGTCATGGCGTGCGCAGGCGGGTTCGCGGCCGGGCTGCCGGCGCTGGCGCAGCCGCCCAGCAGGGGGGCAAGCGCCAGGGAGGACAGCAGGCACAGTCGGGCGGGTCGGGACATGGGCATCGGGCCGTAGGTCGGGATGCTCGCAAACTAAGCGGCGGCGCTCGCCGGCGTCATCGTACTTTGGTACCACGCCAGTATCGATGCGGCTTGTTAAGCTGCAGGCGATCAATCCCCTGGTGCCATCTGCATGTCCAGCATCCTCATCACCGGCGCGGCCTCGGGCATCGGCGCCGGCATCGCCCGCGAACTGGCCCGTGGCGGCCACCACATCATCGTCAGCGACCTGTCCCTGGACGGCGCCAGTGCCGTGGCCGCGGAGATCCGCCAGGACGGCGGCTCGGCCGAGGGCGTGGCCCTGGACGTGACCTCCGATGCCAGCGTCGAGGCCGCCCTGGCCGCGGCCAGCCGCCCGGTCGAGGTGCTGGTCAACAACGCCGGGCTGCAGCATGTCTCGCCGCTGGAGGAGTTCCCGCTCGCCAAGTGGGACTTCCTGGTCCAGGTCATGCTCACCGGCGTGGCCCGGCTGACCCGCGCGGTGCTGCCGGGCATGCGCGAGCGCGGCTTTGGCCGCATCGTCAACATCGGCAGCATCCACGCCCTGGTCGCCAGCCCGTACAAGAGCGCCTACGTGGCCGCCAAGCACGGCCTGGTCGGCTTTTCCAAGGTCATCGCCCTGGAGACCGCCGACACCGACATCACCATCAACACCATCTGCCCCAGCTACGTGAAGACCCCGCTGGTGGACAAGCAGATCGCCGACCAGGCCCGCACCCGCGGCATCAGCGAGGCCGACGTGGTCAGCCAGGTCATGCTCAAGCCCATGCCCAAGGGTGTGTTCATCGAGATGGACGAGCTGGCCGGCACCACCGCCTTCCTGATCTCGCGCGCGGCCCGCAACATGACCGGGCAGACCCTGGTCCTGGATGGCGGCTGGACCGTGCAGTAAGCCATGCCTACCCTGCTGATCGCCGACGACCACCCGCTGTTCCGCGCCGCCCTGCGTGCGGCCGCGGCCGACGCGGTCGCCGACCTGCAGGTGCTGGAGGCCGAGTCGCTGGACGGGGTGCTGGCGGCGCTGGAATCGCGCCCGGACGTGGACCTGGTGCTGCTGGACCTGCACATGCCCGGCAACCACGGCCTGGCCGGGCTGGCCGCGATCCGCGCCCAGCATCCGGCGGTGGCGGTGATCGTGGTCTCGGCCAACGACGACCCGCGGGTGGTCCGCCGCGCCCTGGACCACGGCGCGGCCGGCTACCTGCCCAAGAGCTCGGGCCTGGACGAGCTGCGCGAGGCCATCCGCAGCGTCATGGCCTGCGAGCAGTGGCTGCCGGCCTCGCTGCGCAGCGCCGTGGCACGGGCCCAGTCCTCCAGCCAGGACGCCGAGCTGGCCGCGCGCCTGGCCAGCCTCTCGCCGCAGCAGTTCCGGGTCCTGGCCCTGGTCGCCCAGGGCCTGCTCAACAAGCAGATCGCCGATCGCCTGGACGTGCAGGAACGCACGGTCAAGGCGCACCTGTCGGCGATCTTCGAGCGCCTGGGGGTGCGCAACCGCACCCAGGCCGGGGTGGTCCTGCGCAGCCTGGAGCTGAGCGACCCCAGCCGCCAGCTCGAGGGCTGAAAGCGCCGCCCGTGGAACCAGTCCCGGGCGGTTTTTTTTCGCCCGCAGACTGGCGATTTTTTCACCAACCCTCTTGACTGGCCCGCCGGCCAAGGCGCGCCGGCGGTTATCCACAAACTTGCCCGCAAACCATCCACACCCGGTGTGGAAAAGCGGGTCCCCGCCCTTCCGGTGCTGGCGAAAAAATCACCAACCCTATTGACACGCCCGCCACGCCGAAGGCGCCGGCGGTTATCCACACGCTAATCCCGTCGCTTTCCACATCCGGTGTGGACAATGCGTGCGGCCGTGGAACATCACGCTTACACCCGCGAATAACTCCAGGATGCCATCGCGCCGTTGACATACGGCATCACCCCGTGGAAGGCCCGCGGGTCCTCGTCGAACACCAGCGGCAGGAACTGGCGGTCGCCCTCCCACAGCGGCAGCTCGAGCAGGCGTTCGCGCTCGACCCACTCCAGGCTGCCCTCGGCGTTGGAAGTCAGCGGGGTGCCGCTCCAGCCGTCGATCAGGAACACGAAGCCCAGCCAGTCTTCGCCGTGCTTGCCGAAACCGGGCCAGCTGATGGTCCCGCGCAGCTGCATGGAGTGGCACTCGATCGCCGCCTCCTCGCGGATCTCCCGGCGCATCCCCGCCACCACGTCCTCGTCGCGCTCGAGCTTGCCGCCCAGGCCGTTGTACTTGCCCAGCTGGTGGTCGTCCGGGCGCGCGTTGCGATGGACCATCAGCACCCGCGAGCGGTCCGGGGAGAGTACGTAGCCCAGGGTGGCGACGATGGGGGTATAGGGCATGGCCGGGTCCTGCTTGGGGATCAGGCCGCCATTGTCGCAGGCGCGCGCGGCGCTCAGAACCGGGCCGCGGCCAGCAGCCGGTCCAGCACCGACTTCAGCGCCAGCGGCCGCACCGGCTTGGGCAGCAGCACCAGCTCGGCCTCCTGCACCGCACGCCGGGTTTCCGGGCCCGGATCGGCCGACAGGACCAGGCAGGGCGCGGCCGGGAAGCGCGCGGCCAGGCGCCGGGCCAGGGCCACGCCGGTGTCGCCGCCATCGAGGTGGTAGTCGAACAGCCACAGCGCCGCCGGGCCCTGCTCCAGCGCGGCTTCGGCGGCCGCGCCATCGGCCACCGCCACCACCTGGCAGCCCCAGCCGCGCAGCACCTGGGCCAGCGCCGCCAGCGCCGCCGTGTCGTTGTCCACCAGCAGCAGGCGGCGTCCGGCCAGGCCGCCGCCGCTGGGGCCGGGCGCGGCCACCGGCACCGGCACGCTGGCCGGCGCAGCCGCGGCGGCTACCTGGACCGCGAACACCGAGCCGTGGCCGGGGCGGCTGCGCAGGCGCAGCGGCGCGCCCAGCAGGCGGGCGATGCGGTCGGCGATGGACAGGCCCAGGCCCAGGCCCTGCCCGGGCGCGTCCTGGCCGCGGCGGAACTCCTCGAAGATCATCGCCCGCGCTTCCTCGGGGATGCCCGGGCCGGTGTCGTGGACCTCGATCCGCAGCGCCGCGTCCACCCGGCGCACGCCCAGCACGATGCGCCCGGAGCGGGTGTAGCGCACCGCATTGGCCAGGAAGTTCTGCAGCACCCGGCGCAGCAGCTGCGGGTCGCTATGGACCCAGGCGCGGGTGCGGCGGTAGCGCAGGACCAGGCCGCGGTCGCGGGCCAGCGCGCCAAACTGCTCGGCCAGCGGCGCCAGCAGCTCGTCCAGCGGGAAAGCGCGCGGGGCCGGCACCAGGCCGCCGGCGTCCAGCCGCGACATGTCCAGCAGCCCGGTGAGCAGGTCCACCGTCGAATCCAGCGCCCCGCCCAGCTGGCGCAGGGTCTCGCCCGGGGCCGCGGCGCTGGCCCCGGGCAGGTCGCGCAGCTGCTGGGCCAGGGAATCGGCGAACAGCTGCGCGGCGTGGACCGGCTGCAGCATGTCGTGGCCGATGGCGGCCAGGAAGCGGCTCTTGGCGTCGTTGGCGCGCTCGGCCTCCTGCTTGGCCGACTCCAGCAGCGCGGTGCGCTCGGCCACCCGCTGCTCCAGGGTCTCGTTGGCCTGCTGCAGGCCGCGCTCGTATTCGCGGAAGGCGGTCACGTCGGTGAAGGTGGCCACGAAGCCGCCGCCGGGCATGGGGTTGCCGCGGATCTCGACGATGCTGCCGTCCGGGAACACGCGCTCGGTCAGGTGCGGGCTGCCGGCGCGCATGAAGGCCAGGCGCCGCTCCACCGCGCGCTCGCTGTCGTCCTGGCCGGGCATGCGCTGCAGCGCCCAGCGGGTGACCTCGGCGATCGGCATGCCGACCTGCAGGAAGCCCTCCGGATAACCGAACAGCTCGGCATAGCGGCGGTTCCAGGCCACCAGGCGCTGCTCGCGGTCGATCACGCTGATGCCCTGGCTCATGTTCTGCAGCGCCGCCTGCAGCACCTGCTGGTTGAAGCGCAGGTCCTGGCTGGCCTCGCCGACGATGGCCGCCACCGTGTCCAGCTCGCTGCTCTCGCGCCGGGCCGCGTCCAGCAGCAGGCGCGCCGAGGCCGCGCCCAGCACCGCCGACAGCTCGCGCTCCACCGCCGCCTCGATCGCGTACGGCACCGCGCCGCTGCGCGGGGCCCCGGCCAGCAGGCGCTCGACCAGCTCGCGTGGCAGGAAGCGGCGGCCGGCATCGCGCAGCGCGGCCACGTCCAGCTTGCGGCTGGCCTGGCGCGGGGCCTGGCGGCGCAGCGCCACCACCAGCGTGACCAGGCTGCCGACGAACAGGCTGGCCCCCACCGCGCGTCCCAGCGGGCTCCAGCCGGGCAGGCCCAACAGCGCCCCCGGCGGCCCCCAGCCGGTCAGGCCGAACAGCCCCTCCGGCGCCAGCCACCGCTGGCCGAACGGCCCCTGTGCCACCCAGTCGGCGTGCCAGCCGGTGGCCGCGGCCAGGGTCGGCATCAACAGCACCC
>Ga0182792_1001543_pt1 | contig 18373 bp, 16 predicted proteins | sample Passage237B_FD_130497 | JGI IMG/M metagenome (GOLD analysis project Ga0182792, IMG submission 130497) | Cellulose adapted compost microbial communities from Newby Island Compost Facility, Milpitas, CA, USA - Passage2 37B (version 2) (version 2) ...
CCGAATGCCGCCAGCAAGCCGATGCCTGCCACGGCTGGAGGCAGGACCACGGGCAACTCGACCAGGGTGACGGCCAGCGTCCGCCCGCGAAAGTCGCGAGTCGCCAGCAAGTATGCGGTCGGTGTACCGAACCCGATGATCAGCAGGTTGGCGATCAGGTTCGTCTTCGCGGTCACCGTGAGGATGTCCAGGACCACCGGATCACCGAAAAGCGACGGAATCTCTCCCAGGGGGGCCTCCCAGAAGAGAGCGACGATCGGGACCGCGAGAAATGTCAATGCGACGCCGGCACAAAGGGCGAGAAAGGCCGTGAATCCGGCCTCCCCGCTCCGGTGCCGTTGGTTTCTCATCCTGCGCCTACCGCCTGCCGTCAGGGGACGGGTGCGGCGGCACGCCGAAACCGGCTTCACTCAGTACTCGCCGGCCCTGGTAGCCCGTGACTTTCTTGATGTATGCCTCCGCGCCCACGGTGTCGGCGCCACCTCGCGTGACCGCGCAGATCTGGTACCGGACCTTAGGTTGGGAGCCCGCCGGCAGGGGGACGATCCGCACGCCCTGGTCGGCGACGATCTTGCCGTCCGTGACGTAGGCGAAACCGGCGTCGACCTCGCCGAGCGCCACCTTGGAGGTAATGCCCGTCACGTCTTGCTCCTCGGTCACCGTGTTCGTTTCGAGGATGCCGAGCAGCCCCATCCCGCTCAGCACTTCGCGGGTGTAGCTCCCGATCGGGACGTCTGCCACGCCGATCGCAAGCTTGCGGTTGCCGGTTTCGAGGTCGTAAACCGTCTGGATCCGGCTTGGATTGCCCGCCGGCACCAGCATCGCCACCTCATTGGTCGCGAAGGTAACGGGTCGCTCGCAGTCGCCGTTGGCGAAGAGCTCTTGTGGCTCGTCGGGGCTGGCCGAGGCGAAGATGTCGGCCGGCGCCCCGGCCTCGATCTGGTCCCGCAGCGCCCCGGAACCGGCGAAGTTGTAGGCGATCTCGTCGCTGCCGTCGATCTTCTGGAAAGCGTCGCGCAGCGATGCTGCCGCGTAAACGTTGGTTGCCTCAGTGGACCTGGTGCCCGCGAGGAGCAGGGCGACCGACCCCAGGATGATCAAGATGACTCCGGAAGCGGCGAGGCGGTGCGCCCGGGTCAACCTGAACTGTTTCGGCACGTCGTTCACCTACCTTGGGCGCGATCACCCGTTCGAGTAGTCAAACCTTGAGTAGCCTACACACCCTTTTCGGGAGTGCCAGCTTGAACACCGCCCGGAAAATGACCGCTCGACGAGGACCGCTACTCAAAGTGTGAGCACACGGGCGCCCCGGTCAGGGAGCTTTGAGACTCAGCATCCGCAGATTGCCCGTGTCCGAGGTGATCTCCAACTCGGCCACTGCGTCTTCGCCGGATCTGGCGACCACATGACAGGTGAAGCGGGTGCCGGTGGAAGCCGGTACATCCTCTGGACAGGTGACCGGCTCGACCTTGGTCCCGGTGGCCTCCTCGACGTCGAACCGAACCGCGATCTCGGTCTTCTGGTCGTCGATTACATCGCCGGCGCCGCAGCCGGACAACAGCGCCCCCGCCAGCAGCGGGGCGGCCAGCAGTGGGAGGAGGCGGGCGACCACGGTTCGCACCATATATCTAGAGCGTGATTCCTAGCGGTCCAATCGGAATAACCGGTGCCCCGCATCTGGAATAGATTTTCCGCGCAATGATCTTCTACGAATACGAGGCAAGAAAGATCGTCGAGCTGGCCGGAATCCCGGTCACCAAGTACGGCTTCTGCCAAACCCCCGAAGAGGCACGGAAGATCGCCGAGGAGATCGGCGGTCCGACCGTGATCAAGTCCCAGGTACTGACCGGCGGCCGCATGAAGGCGGGCGGCGTCAAGTTCGCCGACACGCCGGATGAGGCCGCCCAGCACGCCGAGGAGATTCTCAAGCTCGAGATCAACGGCCATATGCCGGTCGGCGTCCTGGTCGACCCCAAGGCCGAGGTGAAGCAGGAGTACTACGCCTCGGTCGTCTGGGATGGCACCGCGAAGCGTCCGCTGATGCTGTTCAGCGACATGGGCGGCATCGACATCGAGCAAGTCGCCGAGGAGCATCCCGACCACGTCGGCCGCGGCCACATCTCGAACCTCCTCCCGGTCGGTGACTACGAGGCCAAGCAGGTCATCGCCGCCACCGGGGTGACCGGCAGCCAGCTCAATCGGGCAACCCCGATCCTCGCCAAGCTCGCCCGCCTGTTCCGGGAGAACGACATGGTCCTGGCCGAGATCAACCCTCTGGCCGAGCTGACCGACGGCACCTTCGTCGCCCTCGATGCCCACATGGAGATGGAGGGCGAGGCCGAAGGACGCCAGAAGAAGCTGCTCCGCAAGGAACTCGGGATTGCCGAGGACGACACCCGCGACAGCTACGTGCCCTCCGAATTCGAGAAGAACGTCAAGGAGATCGACGCAGCCGACCATCGCGGCGTGATCCAGGGCAAGGACCACGGTTTCGAGGGCAACCTCGGACTCGTGATCGGCGCCGGCGGCGGCTCGCTGACCCTGACCGATGCGGTCCGCTCCCAGGGCGGCAAGCCGGCCAACTACTCCGAGATCGGCGGCAACCCGTCGGTCGCCAAGGCCTGTGGCCTGGCCAAGGAAGTCCTCAAAAAGGACGGCGTCGAGAAGATCGCCGTGATGATGTCGATCGTTTCCAACACCCGGGTCGACATCGTCGCCCGCGGCGTGATCAAAGCCTGCCTCGAACTGGGCAAGGATCCCGGCGAGACCATCGCCATCTTCCGCATCCCGGGCGCCTGGGAAGACGAGGGCAACAAGATTCTCGATTACTACGGCGTCGAATACTGCGACCGTTCGGTTTCCCTCTGGGACGCCGCCGGACGAGCCGTCGCCAAGATCCAGGGAGAAGCATGAGCATCCTGCTGAACAAGGACACGACCTTCATCGTCCAGGGCATTACCGGCCGTGAAGCGGTCAACCTGACCAAGGAGTGCCTCGACTACGGCTCGAAGATCGTCGGTGGCGTGACCCCCGGCCGCAAGGGACGAGAGGTCCACGGCGTGCCGGTCTTCGACACCGTCGAGCAGGCGGTCGAGAACCACGGCAGCCAGATCGACGGCTCGATCGTCACCGTCCCCCCCGGTTTCACCAAGGACGCGGTGATCGAAGCTATCGCCAACGGCATCGAGCTGATCGTCGTGGTCACCGAGCGCATCCCCCGCGGCGACGTCGCCGAGATGGTCGAGTTCGCCGACCTCAAGAGCGCCCGGATCATCGGCCCGAACTGCCTCGGCCTGATCGTTCCCGAGGTCTGCAAGATGGGTGGTATCGGCGGTCCCGCCAAGGACGCCGCCAAGTCCTACAAGCCGGGAGTCGTCGGCGTGATGTCCCGCTCCGGTGGCATGACCACGGAGATCTCCTCCTCGCTCACGGCCGCCGGCCTGGGCGTCTCGACCGCGGTCTCGATCGGTGGCGACGCGATCATCGGCTCAACCTACGCCGAGTTGATGCCGTATTTCGAGGCCGACGAGGAGACCAAGGCGATCGTCATCTACTCCGAGCCGGGCGGCCGCATGGAAGCCCAGCTCGCCGACTGGCAGGCCGAGAACAACTCCCGCCTGCCGATCGTCGCCTTCATGGCGGGCAAGTTCATGGACGACGAGTCGATGAAGGGCATGACCTTCGGTCACGCCGGAACGATCGTCGAAGGCAAGGAAGACTCGGCGACCGAGAAGATCAAGCGCCTCGAGGCCGCCGGCATCACGGGGGTCGAACGGATCGACGAGATCCCGGACGCCGTCAAGGAAAGGATCGGATCATGAGCAACGAGACGATGGACAGCGTCTTCATTGACATCGAGCTCGACGAACCCGCCGCCTCGGACCCCGAGCTGGCAAAGAAGTTGGAGGAGGTCTGCACCGTGGGCATCTTCAAGGCGACCGAGAACGGCACCGAGATCGTTGCCAGCCAGCTCGACGAATGCGTCCTCTGCTACCTCTGCGAGAAGGCCGCCCCCGAGGGCGCGCTGCGCATCATCAAGAAGTACGAGAACTAGCGTTTGAGCGAACGGGGGTCGGGCAGTACCTGCCTCCTCGACCCGAAACGTCGTCGGCACGCACTACCCGACCCCCGTTCACCCGAACTCTTGCGGAGTCCTCTTTGAGAGGGCTCCGTTTTTTGTTGTGGTGGCTAGACTCGGCTGGTCTTGAACTTCATCGATGACGTAATCCAGAAGTTCCCCTTTTCACAGGAGGCGGCCATCGCAATCGATGACAAGGGGAGGCGGGAGGTGCCCTGCTTCTCCCACCTCTTCGCCCGGAGTCTCGGACTCTCGGGGGCGATGCTGGAGCAGGGAGTGCGCCGTGGCGACGTCGTGATGATCCTGGTCGGCAGCCGGATCGAGTGGGTCGTCTCGATGCTTGCCTGCTTCCGGATGGGGGCGATCGCGCTGCCGCTCAACCCGCAGCTGAGCGAACACGATCTGGCTTTCCGGGTCGGGGCGACCAATCCCAGCCTGGCGATCGGCGAAGCCGACTATCTGGACGGGCTCCCCGACGGCATCCCCGCCGTCGACATGGACGACCTCGCCCGGTTCTTCGACGAGGACATCGCGCAGGCGACCCCGGCCAAGGTCGCCGACCTCGCCCCCGATGATCCGGCGCTGATCGTCTTCACGTCGGGAACCACCGCCGAGCCCAAGGGGGTCGTCCATTCGCAGCGGTACCTGCTCGGCCAAGCCCTCCAGGCACAGCACTGGGTCGGGGCCGAACCGGGTGACCTCTGCTGGTGCACCGCCGCGCCGGGCTGGTCGAAGTCCTCCCGCAACTCCTTCATCGCTCCCTGGCTGCGGGGAGCGAAAGCGCTCCTCGTAGAGGGCCGATTCGATCCCGAAACACGACTCGACATCGTCCGCCAACAGGGGGTGAACGTGCTCTGCCAGGCGCCGACCGAGTACCGGATCCTGGCCAAACGGACCGAGCTTGCCCCAGTGCCCTCGCTGCGCCGCATGGTCTCCGCCGGCGAGGCGCTCAACCCGGAGGTGATCGGTGCCTTCCGCGAAGCGACCGGCATCGAGATCGCCGACGGCTACGGCCAGACCGAGACCGGGGCGGTGACCGGAATCCGCCCGGGCGAAGCCGTGGCCGGCCGCGAAGGATCGATGGGAAGGCCCTTGCCCGGAATCGAGACCAGGATCGTCGAGGGTGAACTCCAACTGAAGGCGTCCACCTCCCCCACCTTCTTCCACGGATACGTCGACGGCAGTCGCTTCGAAGGCGAGTGGTGGGCGACCGGCGACCTGGTGAGAGAAGACGAGGAGGGCTACCTCTTCCACGAAGGTCGCAATGACGACGTGATCTCCTCCTCTGGCTACCGGATCGGGCCCGTTGAGGTCGAATCGGCGCTGCTGACCCACCCAGCGGTGGCCGAGGCGGCGGCGATCGCCTCGCCAGACCCCGAGCGCGGGTCGGTGGTCAAGGCGGTCGTGGTGCTCCGGGAAGGCGATGGCGATGAGACCCTGGTCGCAGAACTCCAGGAACATTGTCGGCGGGAAACTGCCCCCTACAAATATCCGCGTCTGATCGAGTTCACCGACGAACTTCCGAAAACTGCCTCCGGCAAGATCCGACGAGCCGACCTTCGCGCCCGCGAGACTTAAATGCAAGGCGGGCGGGTCCGACCCGCCCTCCCAGGCTAACCCGCCGACCCAAGAGACTAAAGATGGTTGCGTCCGCTCCGCTTGTCAAAATGTCCAGCCTGGCTGGGATCCTCTGACGTTCGAGGTTGGAATCGCCGCAGGCAGATATATAGGCTGATCACAACCCCACGACCGAGGAGAACAGATGTCTGACCCTGGCCTTGACCCCCAGCGAATCGCCTCGCTGACGGAAGCGCAGCAGGAGATTTACCGCAACCGCACCGGCCAGTCGGCCAAGGAATACCAGCGCGCGGTCGACGTCATGCCGGGCGGCGTCCCCTCCTCCTTCCAGATGATGGATCCCTGGCCCGTCTACCTGACCGAGGGCAAGGGCTCCCAGGTCTGGGATGTCGACGGGAACCAGTACACGGACTTCCACGCCGGCTTCGGCGTGATGGTGATCGGGCACGCCAACCCGACGATCGGTGAGGCGGTCAAGGCGCGGATCGACCAGAGCACTCATTTCGCCGCGCCGACCAATGATTCGATCGAAGTCGCCGAGGAACTGAAGCGGCGGTTCAAACTTCCGCACTGGCGGTTCATCAACTCCGGCACCGAAGCGACCATGGACGCCGTCCATCTCGCCCGCGGCGCCACCGGCCGCGACATGATCCTCAAAGTCGAGGGTTCCTATCACGGCCACCACGACGCCGTGATGGTCTCGGTCGCCCCGCCCCTCGACCAGATCGGCACCCGCGAAAACCCGATCGCCATCCCCTACGGCGAAGGGACCCCGAAGGCCCTCACCGACCTGACCCACACCGTCCCGTTCAACGATGTCGACGCGCTCAGGGCGGTTCTCGAGAACATCGGCGATCAGGTCGCCGGAATGATCGTCGAGCCGGCGATGATGAACATCAACATCATCCCGCCCAAGGACGGGTACCTCCAGGAAGTCCGGGACATCACCAACAAGTACGGGATCAAGCTGATCTTCGACGAGGTCAAGACCGGCGCGACGATGTCCCACGGTGGCGCCACCGGCTACTACGGGGTAACACCGGACATGATCACCCTGGCCAAAGCCACCTGCGGTGGCTACCCGGGCGGCTCGATCGGCATGTCTGACGAGATCGCGCAGCTGGTCGAGGAGGACCGGGTCAAGCAGTACGGCACGTTCAACGGCAACCCGCTGGTCATGGCGGCGGCCAAGGCAGCGCTGACCGAGGTCCTCACCGAGCAGGCCTATGTCGAGCTGAACGAGAAAAACGAGTACCTCAAGAAGCGCTGCCAGGAGATCATCGACACCTACGAGCTCCCTGCCTACACCGAGGGAATCGGTGCCAAGGGCTGCGTGATCTTCTCGCCCCAGCGCCTCTACGAATACCGTGACTACGCCGAGTACGTAAACGAAGAGCTCTCGACCCTAGGCTGGCTCTACCACATGAACAACGGCATTTTCATGACCCCCGGGGTCGAGGAGGAGTGGACCCTCTCGGTCTTCCACACCGAAGCGGATCTCGACAACTACGCCAACGCCTTCGAAGCGTTCGCCAAGGACATTCGGGCCTGATGGGAGAAGTCGAGGATCTCCGCGCGAGGATCGGTGAACTGGAGCGCAAGGTCGAGATCCTCTTCTCCCACACCGGTGCCGTCGACCGCAAAAAAGTCGCGGTCGACGCCCCGCCCCCCTCATCTGAGGTCGAAGCTCTGATGGCTGCCGGAAAGACGACCAAGGCTGCCAAGCTCTACCAGAAGCAGACCGGTGCCGGAATGGCCGAAACGATGGCCGCCCTCGAGAAACTCAGCCATCCTGGCTGATCCCGCAAACTCCTGCGACGGCGTCGGGCTCAGCCATCCTGGCTGATCCCGCCGCCAATCAGGTCGCGGAACCTTTCCTTGAAGCGCTGGGTTCGGCGGTCGGGCCGGAAACGCGCCTCGGCCCGCTTCTGTTTCGAGGGATTCCTCTCCCCGTAGCGACGCTTGGCCCAGACCGAACCGGGCTTTCCGAGGCGGCAGGCGCCGTAAAGCGCGAGCGGCCAGATGAAGAAACCGACGACGGCGTGGACGACCCTCTCCTTCAGGAAGCAGATCCCGACCACGAGCAAGACGAACAAGGCGGCGAGGATGCTGCCGATCAGGATTCCGATCGAGTCGGATCCGATCTCGAAGGGCCGGGCGCCGAACATCAACAGGAACAGCACCAGCGCGGTCAAGACGGTGGCGTCGATCGAGCGCCGGCCCTCCTCGGACCAGTAGACGTCTTCGAGGTGCAGCCAGAGCGCGAACTCGTCGATCGTGAGCCCGATGCCGATGCCGAAGGCGAGCCCGCAGAGGTCGAAAGCGGTGCCTTCCTCAGCGATCGCGAACCCCACCGCCCCGGAGACCATCATCAGCACGATCCCGAAGACGTGATGGTGAACGTGGAGGCCGCCCTCGCTGACGATGCTGCCCGGCCACCACGGAACCTTGGGGCTGCGCATCAGCCGGGTGCTCATGCGGATGAAGGCGAATGAAAGCAGGAAACCGAGCAGCAGCAGAAAGATCGCCTGCTGATGGTTCGTCTCGATCTGGTCGTGCCAGAACTTGTTGAAGATCGACGCCTCGAGCACGCCGCAATCCTGCCATGCCGAGCGCCCAGATGCCGGATGCCCGATCATGTTGCAATGAGCAATCGCCTGGCAGACGAGACCAGCCCTTACCTCCTGCAACACAAGGACAACCCGGTCGACTGGCACCCTTGGGGCAAGGGGGCGCTCGAGGAAGCTCAGGAGCGGCAGGGGCCGATCCTGCTCTCGGTCGGGTATGCGGCCTGCCACTGGTGCCACGTCATGGAGCGCGAGTCCTTCGAGGACGAAACCACCGCCGCCTACATCAACGAGCATTTCGTGCCGGTGAAGGTGGACCGGGAGGAACGCCCAGACATCGACGCGATCTACATGGAAGCGGTCCAATCGATCACCGGCCAGGGTGGCTGGCCGCTGACCGCCTTCCTCGATCCGAGCGGGGTCCCCTTCCACGGCGGCACCTACTTCCCCCCGGATTCCTCGATGGGTATGCCCAGCTTCATGGCGGTGATGGAGGCCGTGATCAAAGCCTGGGACGAGAAGCGGGACGAGATCACCGCACAGTCCGGCGAAGTGAGGAAGCGGCTCGGGGCGGTGAGCCTGATCGGTGCTCCGGAGGGGGGCCTCGATCCCGAAGTTCCCGCCACCCGGGCGTCAAACCTGGCCGAGCACACCGACACCGAACTGGGCGGGTTCGGACCGGCTCCCAAGTTCCCGCCCGCGTCCGCTCTTGACTTCATGCTCGGGCAAGGCGAGGTAGCCGCGGTCGAGGTCACGCTGGACCGGATGGCCGCAGGCGGCATTTTCGATCAGCTTGCCGGCGGCTTTGCCCGGTACGCGGTCGACGACCGTTGGCTGGTCCCCCACTTCGAGAAGATGCTCTACGACAACGCTCTGCTGGCCCGTACCTACCTGCGGGCCTGGCAGACGACCGGGCGCGAGCGCTACCGGTTGGTCGCCCAGAAGACCCTCGACTGGGCCATGGCCGAGATGCTCGATCCGTCGGGCGGGTTCTACGCCTCGCTCGATGCCGATTCTGAAGGAGTCGAGGGGCTTTTCTACACCTGGACCCCGGCCGAGATAAGCGCCGCGCTGGGCGATGAAGCCGCCACGGCGATCGAGGCGTTCGGCGTGTCCGAAGAAGGTCACCTGGAAGGCCGGAGCGTCCTCCACCTCCCTTCAGGGTCTCCGCCGGATGAGGTCGATCCGAATCTCGAGGAGCTGGCCGACCGCTTGCTCGCAGCCCGCTCCGACCGGGTCCGGCCCGCGCTGGACGACAAGGTGCTGAGCTCCTGGAACTCGCTGATGATCTCGGCCCTGGCCGAGGCTGGCGCGGCCCTCGGACGGCCGGACTATCTGGAAGCGGCCCGACGGACCGCCGATTTCATCTGGAACGGGATGCGCAGCCCCCAAGGCAACCTGCTGCGGACCTGGCGCCACGGCGAGGCACGCCTCAATGCGTACCTCGAGGATTACGCCTTTCTGTTGGAGGCACTGATCGACCTCTACCAGGCCGGGTTCGACCCGGCGATCTTCGATCGGGCCCGGGCCGTCGCCGAGACCATGATCGACCGCTTCGCCGACCCGGCCCGCGGCGGGTTCTTCACCACCTCGCATGACCACGAGGAGCTGATCGCGAGGCGTAAGGACGTCGGTGACCATCCGATCCCGGCCGGCTCCTCCTCGGCCGCGCTCGGGCTGCTCAAGCTGGCCAACCTGACCGGGGAATCCACCTACCGGCGTAAGGCCGAAGAGGTGCTGAAGCTACTCGCACCGGCCACCGCCCGGCAGCCGGCCGCTTTCGGCCACCTGCTGCAAGCGCTCGCCCTCTACCACTCCTCCGCCCCGGAACTGGCGATCGTCTGGCCCCCCGGAGGCACCGCCGCAGACGCCGAGGAGCTCGTCGCCGAGGCGCGTCGTCGCTTCCGACCGAACCTGGTCGTGGCCGGTGGCCAAGAGGGGATGGGCAGCCCACCGCTGCTGCGAGAACGAACGCTGGTCGATGGCCTCCCGGCCGCATATGTTTGTCAGAGCTTCACCTGCGAGGCGCCGGTGACCAGTCCGAGCGAACTCGGAAAGCAACTCGATGGCCTCGGCCGATAAAGAAGCTGGGGAGCCGCGGATCTAGAGGACCGGCAGGAAACTCTCGACTTCATAAGGCGTCACCTGGACCCGGTAGGCGTCCCACTCCTGGCGCTTCAGTTCGATGAAGCGGCGGAAAGTGTGCTCGCCCAGGGTGCGCAGGACCAATTCCGAATCGGCGGCCATCTCGATCGATTCACCGAGCGTCGCCGGCAGTTGCTCGATGCCGCGTTGCGCCAGATCGTCGGGACCGAGGTGATAGAGGTTCTCCTCCATCGGCTCCGGCAGCTCATAGCCCTTCTCGATGCCTTCTAGGCCGGCCTGAAGCAGACCGGCCAGGCAGAGATACGGGTTGCAGGCCGGGTCGGGGCAGCGGATCTCCACCCGCGCACCGTCCGGTTGGCCGCCGTTTTGCTGGGGGACGCGGATCAGCGACGAACGGTTGCGGCGCGACCAAGAAAGGTAGACCGGCGCCTCGAAGCCGGGGACCAGCCGCTTGTACGAGTTGACCCACTGCGCGTAGAGCGGAGCGATCTCGCGGGCGTGCCGGAGCTGACCGGCGATGAACGCTTTGGCGGTTGCCGAAAGTGACCCCGACTTGCCTTCGCTGAAGAAGGCGTTTTCGCCATCCTTGATCAGAGTCTGATGGAGGTGCATGCCCGAGCCGTTGGCACCGCCGATCGGCTTCGGCATGAAAGTCGCGTGCCATCCCTGCTGGACCGCGTATTCCTTTACCACGACCTTGGCGGTCATTACGTCATCGGCCGTGATCATTGCCCCCGCCGGCTTTAGGTCCAATTCGTGCTGCGAGGGGCCGGCTTCATGGTGGGTCGAGGCGACGTGGACGCCCATTTGCTCGAGGGCCAGGACCGTCTCCCGCCGCACATCGGAGCCGGCGTCGAGCGTGGTCAGGTCGAAGTAGCCACCCTCGTCGAGCACCTCCGGCACGCCACCCTCGGGCCGCGAGGAGCGGAAGTAGAAGAATTCGAGTTCGGGAGCGACCGAATAATCATCGAATCCCAGTTCGGCCGCCCGCTCCAGGGCCCGCTTCAGGACCCAGCGTGGGTCGCCCTCGTAGGCGTGACCGCCCGGTACTTCGATGTCGCAGTACATGCGGGCCACCGCGTCGGTCCCGCCGGGGCGCCAGGGGATCAGGCTGAAGGTGCTGGGATCGGGCCGGGCGACCATGTCCGATTCCTCGACCGGGTTGAAACCGGTCAACGATGCGCCGTCGAAGCCGATCCCCTGTTCGAAGGCCCGGTCGAGCTCACTCGAGTTGATCGAGAAGCTTTTCAGGTTCCCGAGCACGTCGGTGAACCAGAGTCGGATGAAGCGGACGTCGTGCTCCTTGACTGCTTGAAACACGTCTTCCGGGGTATTGGTCTGTACTGCCATCGGACTCCTTGAAAGGCGAAAGAAATGGCTTGCGAGCCGGGATTGAGATACCTCAGCCGGAAACGATACGCGAAGGGGCTTGCAAGACGCCGCCGAAGGGGGTATAACTTACTTGCGGTAAGTAACTAGCTAAAAGTAAAGTAATGGCTCGCTAAACGGCGACTAAACGCGGGCGCGAGCCGTCACTCCAAGAACCACTGGGAAGCGTGACACCGTGACCGTAAAGACAGAAGTCAGCCGATTCCATATCCACGACGAACTGACCGCTCCCGAAGAGAGCGCGCCAATCCTGAAGAGCATCCAGGTGGGTGGCCGTCAGGTCAACAAGCTGGTCGGCGTCCTGGCCGGCTCCCCCGCGGTGTTACGGGCCTACACCCGCATGCGGGCTGAGCTCCAGCAGGGTGAGCTTCCTCAGGCGACCCGCCACCGGATCGCGCTCGCCGTGGCCGAACATCGCGGCGACTCTTACAGTGTCGTCCAGTACGCCAAGACCGCTCGCAACGCCGGGCTCGGCCTCGACGAGGTGTCGAGGGCCCGCAGCTTCGCCTCTTCGGATCCGCGGGAGCAGGCGCTGCTGACCTATCTCAAGGCTGCCCTGGAGGCTGAAGGCGACCCGCCGATCTACCTCCATGAGGAAGCCCGCGAGGCCGGCTGGGACGACGAACAGATCCTCGAAGCCCTCGCTCACGTGGCGATGGGTGAATTCCAAAGCGTGATGGCCGCAGCAGCGGCCCTCCCGAAGGATCAGGCAACTCCGCGGGTCCTGCCCGACGCCGCCTGATCTCTCTCCAGAAACCGGGCCCTGACTCTCTCGGGCCTGGCACGAGGCCAGATCCCTCCCCTGACCGGCCTCTCCCAACGAGAAAGGACCGCCCATCGGGCGGTCCTTTCTCGTTCGTACCTCCGTAAATTCCGGCCGGCGGCGCCTCGTGGCACGACCTGGCTTGGATGGCTAGCGGCTTTCGACCCTCACTCCGTAGGTCAGGGCGCCGTTGAAGCGGCAGCCGTAGCTGGCGACGCTGTTCACCTTGGTCTGGGGCTGCGAGTTCTTCATATTCGGTGCCTGGCCGCAGGTCTTCCGGTTGCGACTCGCGACCCAGCTGTTGTTCTGGTTGAACTGATCGCAAACCGTCGGATTCACCATGCTGCCGTTGATCACCTGGCAGGCCCGAGGGGTCGAGAGCGCCGGGGCCCAAGTGGGAACCAGCAGCGCGACGTAATCGCCCTTGTTGACCTTGATCCCAGCCACATTGAAGGTGGCAGTCTTGCCGAGGAAGTTGGTCAAATTCTGGATCTGGCTGCGACGCCGCAACTTGTAGACGACCTTCCCGTTTTGGGATTTTCTGGCGAGGACGCCGATCGCCGCCTGGGGCTGCTTACCGAAGCGGTTCTGGAAGAACTTCATGTCGCTGGCCTTTGGCTTGCCGAGCTTGATGCGCCAACGGGTGATCTTGCCGACGAACGGCACCTGATAGGCGTTGGCGACGCCACCAGCCTTGGCTTGGAACCCGCTCACGATCGCCAACCCTGAGCAGCGCTGGGGGCAGAGCGGGATGCGCTTGGCGCTGGCCCGACCGAGGTAAACGGCCTTGCCCGCCGCTGACGCGCCGCCCTCCGCACCGACCGCGTGGTCGGCCGCGACGGCGTCGTTGCCCGGCCCACTCATGATCGCCAGCCCAGCGAGCAGGGCGACGAGCCCGGCGAGGGCGGCGACAACCTGCGTGCGGCGGCCTATGGTCGGAAAGGTCTTCTCTGACATCAGTTTCACTAGCTCCTTGGTTTGAATCGCCCGGCGCCCGGTCTCTCATAGATAGCGGCGCGGAATGCGTAATTGGCGCGGCGGGGCACGGTACAAAAAACGAAAAACCGATGAAGGATCGGTTTTCCCCTGCAATGAAACGGTCGGCGGGTGAGAAGACCGCCGAAGCCGGCGGTCTGCGCAGACTGGGCGGGACCGGCTACTTGCCGCGGCTGAGGACCGCGTGACGGACCCGGCCGACACCGGCGCTGGTCAGGCCGATCGCGTCGGACGCGGCCTTGGTCAGATCCCAGGTGCGTCCGGCGATGTAAGGGCCTCGGTCGATCACCGGGGCGATCACGAACTTGCCGCGGTAACCGATCAGCACGCGGCTGCCGCAGGGAAGATTCTTGTTGGCGACACCGATCGTCCTCGGCCGAAGGGTCACCTTGCCACAGGCGGTGCCGTTGCCCCAGAGGCCCGGGCCGTACCAGGATGCCTCGGAGGTCTTGAGCGAACCGATCATCTTGCGAGCGGTCGCCTTGTTGACTACCCCGTTGCGCGCGATCTTGGCCTTCCGCTGGAAGCGACGGACGGCGCTGGCGGTCGGGCGGTCGAAGGTCGTGGTGAGCGCACCGTGGAGCAGACGCTTCGAGCGGACGATGCTCTTCAGCACCCTGACATCGGCTCCGGCCATACCGACCCGCAGCACGCGGGCGCCAAAGCGAGTGCCTTTGACCGCACTGCCGGTCGTGGCAGCGGTGGTGTTGCCGGTTGCCGTGTCGGTCTTCTTGGCTGAAGTGTCGGGTGAGGCAATGCTTAGACCACCGGTGCTTGCCGAGGCGGACTCGGCCTTGCCGACGAGAGCGACGGCGAAGGTCAGGGCCAGAGTGGATGCGACGAGCACCGCGATATTCAGTTTGCCCAGCCGGAAGCTGCGAGCCATTCCTTCTTCTCTCTTTCGTAAGGCTTGCGGGGTTAGCTGTCGGGCTCGCGCTGAAAGAGCAGCGCTACCTGGCAGATGCCAGTGATTCGCCCCTGGACCGGTGTCCTTTGGGTCCCCCGTTCTCCGCGATCTTGAGGCGGAGATTCAGCAGAAGGTTCGGGAAGATTAGCAAACGCTCACGATATGTGTGCATTTCATTTGTGTGATTTACATCCGCTTCCTGGATGCCGATCCCTTCTGGCCGATCCCGGTCGCCGAGCGGTCGGGAGGGCGGTCCCGAGGACGTTTCGGATCGATGAGGCAGGGCCCGGATCCTGCGCTACCAAATCCCCCGGTACAATCGGGCTTGTGGGTCGGACGGCCGCGGGGCGAGAGAAAACGCTTCGAGGAAAGTCCGGACACCGAAGGGCAAGGACGGTGGGTAACGCCCACCCGGGGAAACCCGCGGGAAAGTGCCACAGAAATACACGGCCGATGGCGCGACCACACGTGAGTCGCGATCAGGCAAAGGTGAAAAGGTGCGGTAAGAGCGCACCGGCGTCGTGGTGACACGGCGGCCAGGTAAACCCCGTCCGGTGCAAGACCAAACGGGATCGCTGACCCGGCCCGGCGAGATCCAGGTAGGTCGCAGGTACCTTCCGAGCTTTCGCTTGCGAACGCTCGGCAGGCCCACCGGTCCGATCAACCGGTGAGATAGATGGTCGTTCAAGACAGGATCCGGCTTACAGACCCACTAAAGGAAAGGCCCCACGGGGCCTTTCCCATTGCAGCAGCCAAATCGATCTACACCCGCCGTGACCCGCCCCGTCAGGTGACCCGCCCCGCTGGCCGTACCTGGGGGTGGGATTGGGCAGGGGTCTCCAGGGCGGGGCTGCCGAGGAGACAGGCCGGAAATCGCCGCGATAGTACTTTCGGTATGTGAGCTGCTGTTTCCGGCCGCCGACGAAGACAGTGCCGCCCTGGTGGCCCCTGGAGCAGGCTAGACCTTGCGGAAGACTCCTATTACCTTGCCCATTACCTGAGCTTCGGTGGTGATGATCGGGTCCATCGTCTCGTTCTCCGGCTCGAGCCGGAAGTGATCCGACTCCTTGTAGAAGCGCTTGACGGTGGCGTCTTCCTCTCCGAGCAGGGCGACCACGATCTCGCCGTTACTGGCTTCGGGGGCCGGGTGGACGATCACGTAATCGCCGTCCATGATGCCCGCGTTCTTCATGCTTTCCCCGCGGACCTCGAGCACGTAATCACCGTCGCTGCCACCGATCATCCCGGGTACCTCGACGTAGTCCTCGATGTTCTCCTCGGCCAGGATGCCGGGACCGGCCGAAACCCGACCGAGCAATGGCAGGCCGGAAGGCCCGCCGGCGGCCGCGGTCGCGGCGCTGGCCACGGTGTCGACCATGTCTCGGGCGCCGTCGCGCACGCTCTCCCCCGCGCTCTTGGCCTTGCCGACCAACACCTCGAGCGCCCGCGGCTTACTCGGGTCGCGGCGCAGGACACCCGCCTTCTCGAGATTGGCGAGATGAACGTGAACCGTCGAGGACGAGGTCAGTCCGACCGCTTGGCCGATCTCACGGACGGTGGGCGGATAGCCCATCTTGTCCGTGTACTTGCCTATGTAGTCGAAGATTTCGCGCTGTCTTTTGGTCAGATCAACCACGTCGCTCCTTTTCGGCTCTCGGCCTTGCTTTAGGAAAGCGGTCCGACCCTGGGTGGCGAACCTGTGTTCGTAATCTAGCTCTCCGGGCGGACGTATGTTCGTGCCAGGGCGGAAACCGCAAGATCACGACCGGAAACCCCGGCACCCGCTCCGCATCGGCCGGGCGGCTTCCCCTAGAATCCGCGGACCTCAGGCGGCTGTGGCGGAATTGGTAGACGCGCAAGCTTGAGGGGCTTGTGTCCGCAAGGACGTGGAGGTTCGACTCCTCTCAGCCGCACCATACGAAGCATCCAGAACCCCCTGCCCCCGGCGGGGGGTTCGTTGCTTTCGGCTGCGGTTCCTCGTTGCCGTCCGGCAAGGTTGGGGCAAGGACGCTGCAATGGGCAGTTGGGAGATTTCCGTTCATCAAGTCAACCGAAACGGGAGTCACCAATGCCCAGTCTCAATTCACCAATAGCCAATCCAAAGCCCTCGGCACTAAAGCGTTGCCTCGTCTTGCTGCTCGCCCTGCTTGGCGCGGGCCTGCTGATCGGCGCCGGCACCGCTGCCGCCAACAGCGGTTCGATCGTCTACATCAAGAACCACGACGTCTGGATCGCCAATACGGACGGCAGCGGCCAGTACCAGGTCACCAAGACCGGAACCGCGGACAGCCCGTGGCGTTCGCCTTCCCAGGCCGATGACGGCACCATCGCGGCCAGCCACAACGACCAGATCGTGCGGATGAAGCAGAACGGCGCCGTGCTGAACGCGATCAACCCTCCCCCGCTGAAGAATTCGGTCAGCCACATGGTCGACGGGGTGCCGGTCAAGGTCGCGATCTCGCCCAACGGCAAGCTGATCACCTGGGCCTTCGCCACCTACGAATGCCCGGTCGGGGTGAGTTGCGGAGCCAGGACGGTCACCGGCTACACGGCGGCCGACCATCTCACCGACCCCTCGAAGTATGGCTCGACCTTCTTCACCGACCCCTCCTGGATCGGCAACACGCGCACCCTCCAGAGCGGCGGCTACGGATCCCAGGTCAACATCCACGACCTCGGGGCCGGCGAGCCGGTCCACTGGTTCGACGACAGTGACTACACCGAAAACGACACCGACCTCAGCGATGCCGAACTGGCCCCGGACGGCTCACGCCTGGCGGCAGTGCGCGGCTACGGCAACAGCACCCACATCATCTGGTACACGGTCAGCGGCAACGCCAAGCAAGGCCCACCGCCCGCCGTGCCCACCCCGGAATGCCTGACCGGGGAGCTCGAAGGCCTCGGTGGCCCGACCTGGGCGCCGGACAGCAAGTCCCTGGCCTGGGAAGAACCGGACGGTGTCTGGCTCAAGGCCAACATCGGCGGTGCCTGTGATTCACCGCAGCCGAAACTGCTGATCCCCGGCGGCTCCGAGCCCGACTGGGGTCCGGCGAAGGTCAACCCGGGCCCGCGGCTCGACGACCCGATCTCGGTCCGCCAACTCAGCCTGAAGCTGAAACCCGCCCTGAAGCGAGGGGTCGGCTTCCAGGTCAAGGCACTCGGCGCGGGCACGGTCAAGCTGCAGGTCCTGCGCGGCAAGGCCGTGGTTGCCGCCGGCACCGTCAAGGCGAAGAAGGCCGGCTGGGTGAAGGTCACCGCGAAGTTCACCCGGGCCGGGAAGAGGAAGCTGGCCAAGGCGAAGAAGGCAAACCTGACCGCACGATTCCGGGCCGATGGCCGGACCGGAGACCTCACCTTCAAGCTCAAGTAGCCCAGATGTCCGGGGAATTCCATGGTGACGGAGCCCCGGATCCCGTCCCGCCCACGAGGCGGGAACGGTTGACCAGGGAGGCCCGGGGCCGACATCGGCCCCGGGCCTCTTGCTATCCATAGGGGTGATGCGTCGCCTCCTCCCCCTCCTCATCGCCGGTATCGCGCTGCTCTCGCTGCCCAGCCAGTCCGGGGCCGTGACCGTGGCGACCACCAAGTTCGTGGCCGGCTTCGAGGGCTTCGTCTCCTGTCCCTACGCCGACCCGGCCGGGCACGCGACGATCGGCTACGGGCACCTGCTCCACTACGGGCCGCCGACCAAGGCCGACAAACGCAAGTGGGGCTGCCTGACCCAGGCCCAGGCCCTGAAGCTGCTGCGCAAGGACCTGCGCGAGACCGAGACGGAAGTGTTCGCCCGGATCCGGGGAGCCAGGGTGAACGCGCCGATGATCACCGCCCTCACTTCGTTTGCCTTCAACCTGGGTGCCGGCTATCTCGACTTCGTGCCGAAGCAGGGAACCCGCCCGGCGACCAATATCGGCCGCGCGCTCCGCAACGGCAAGTACTGGCGGGGCGGGGAGCAGAAGCGCTACCTCGCCCGCGGGGGCGTCGGCGGCGCG
>Ga0182792_1001545_pt1 | contig 18361 bp, 10 predicted proteins | sample Passage237B_FD_130497 | JGI IMG/M metagenome (GOLD analysis project Ga0182792, IMG submission 130497) | Cellulose adapted compost microbial communities from Newby Island Compost Facility, Milpitas, CA, USA - Passage2 37B (version 2) (version 2) ...
CGCCGGCTTCCAGTTGCAGCAGAAGAAACTGGCCGAGATGATCACCGAAATCACCAAGGGGCAATTGCTCGTGTGGCGCCTTGCGACGCTTAAAAACGAGGACCGGGCGACCCCTTCCCAGATTTCCATGGCCAAACGGAACAGCGTGGCCATCGCACTCGATATTGCCCGCGAAGCCCGGCAGGTGCTCGGGGCCATGGGCATCACCGGAGAGTACCCCATCATGCGCCACCTAATGAACCTCGAATCCGTGGTCACCTACGAAGGTACACACGATATCCACCTACTGATTACAGGAATGGACATTACGGGTATCAGTGCGTTCGGATGATCTGAAGATATGCTGATTTGAAAATGTGCTGATTTGAAAATGCCTGTATGGCGGTCATCCTCAAATCAGCACATCTTCAAATCTTCAAATAAAAAAAAGATGAACACAAAATCAGTTATTACCGCCGGGGCAGCCATGTTGCTTATGCTCCCGGTCTTAGCACAACAGACAAAAATGAAACCCGAGGAAACCGAAGTATGGGAGCCAGAGCCGCGTGTGGTCACTACCTATCCCGACAAAGCGCCATCGGATGCCATCGTATTGTTTGACGGCACGTCGCTCGACCAATGGGTAAGCCGGAAAGATGGGTCCTCCCCTGCCGAGTGGGAGGTGGCGGACGGCGCCTTCACAGTAGTGCGGGGCAAGGGCGACATCCAAACCAAGGAGCAGTTTTCTGACTACCAATTGCACGTCGAGTGGAGAAGCCCGACGGAAATCGTGGGCGAAGGACAGGGTCGCGGCAATAGCGGCATCTTCATGCAGGGATTGTACGAAGTACAGGTGCTGGATAGCTACAGCAACCGTACGTACTCCAACGGACAAGCAGCGAGCCTTTATAAACAGCGTATTCCATTGGTAAACGCCACCAAGCCGCCCGGCGAATGGCAGACGTATGACATCATCTGGACCGCGCCCCGCTTCAACGCCGATGGCATCCTCATCAGCAAAGCCCGCGTGACGGTGCTCCACAACGGCGTATTGGTACAAAACAACGTGGAACTGGACGGACCTACCGAATATATCGGCATACCCAAGTATAAAGCCCACGGACCCGGCCCCATCATCCTGCAAGACCACGGGAATCCCGTAAGCTTCCGGAATATCTGGGTACGGCCGCTTTAATAGTGACCGGTCGTCGGTGACCAGTGGCCAGTATTAACCTTGCATGTTTAATATGACAATAGGCTGGATATCGATTCGATATCCAGCCTATCGGATTTTTTAGCACTATTGTATATCTCGCTTGGCTAATCACTCATCACCGACCACTGGCCACCATCAGAGCGCTTCTGCTACGCGCCCCTTTTCTTTTTCGTAGCTCTCATTGTGCACATTGGCCACTGCGCGCCCAGACGGGTCGTTCAGGTTCTGGAATGAGGCATCCCATGCCAGCGCTTCGGGCGTGCTGCACGCTACGGACTTGACAGACGGCACGGTCAGCGCAGCGGTAACTGAAGGGAAATGTTCCGCAAATATCGACCGGTACAGGTATTCTTCCTTGTTCTGAGGGGGATTTGTCGGGAACCGCTCCCCTGCGGCGGCAAGCTCCTCGTCGCTGACACGCTGTGCAGCCTGTTCCTTCAGCGTGTCGATCCAGTTGTAACCTACGCCATCCGAAAACTGTTCCTTCTGCCGCCAGGCTATGCTTTCGGGCAGGTAATCCTCGAAGGCTTTGCGCACCACCCATTTCTCCATCCGGCCTTCCCTGATCATTTTGTCTTCGGGGTTCAACCGCATGGCGATATCCATGAATTCCTTGTCCAAGAACGGCACGCGCCCCTCAACACCCCAAGCGGCCAACGATTTATTCGCACGTAAGCAATCATACAGGTGCAGTTTGCTTAACTTGCGCACCGTCTCTTCGTGGAATTCCTTGGCGTTGGGGGCCTTATGGAAGTACAGGTACCCGCCGAAGAGCTCATCGGAACCCTCTCCCGAAAGCACCATCTTGATGCCCATCGATTTGATGACGCGGGCAAGGAGGTACATCGGCGTAGATGCCCGGATGGTGGTCACGTCATAGGTTTCCAAGTGATAGATTACGTCGCGGATGGCATCCAAGCCCTCCTGTATCGTAAAGTTGATTTCATGATGTATGGTGCCGATGTGTTCGGCAGCTTTCTTCGCAGCGACCAAATCCGGCGAGCCCTTCAGCCCCACGGCAAACGAGTGCAAACGTGGATACCACGCTTTCTCCTGGTCGTTCGATTCAATCCGACGGGATGCAAATTTCTTGGTGACGGCTGCGATGACCGACGAATCCAGTCCGCCGGAAAGCAGCACGCCGTATGGCACATCCGACATCAATTGGCGGTGTACGGCATCTTCCAAGCCCTTGCGCAATGCTTCGATATCGGTAACGTTGTCCTTTACGTTTTCATACTGCTCCCAATCCCGGGAATACCATTTCTGGGGCACCTTGCTTTCCTTGCTATACAGGTAATGCCCCGGAGGGAACGTTTCGATGCGGCTGCAATAGCCTTCCAGCGCCTTTAGTTCCGACGCGACATAAAATGTGCCCTGCTCGTCCCATCCCATGTATAACGGGATGATTCCGATATGGTCCCTGGCAATCAGATAGGCATCGTTCTCCGCATCATATAGCGCAAACGCAAAAATACCGTTCAGGTCCTCAATGAAATCCGGCCCCTTCTGTTCATAAAGCGCCAATATAACTTCACTGTCGCACTGCGTGGAAAAGGCATAGTTACCCAATTGGTTTCGCAACTGCTGGTGATTGTAAATCTCGCCATTCACCGCGAGCACGATCCTACGATTCGGGCTGTACAGTGGCTGCTGGCCAGATTTCGGGTCAACAATCGCTAAACGTTCATGCGCCAGGATAGCGCGGTCGGCGCTATATATCCCCGACCAATCCGGCCCACGGTGACGAATCTTCTTCGACATCTTCAACACTTGGGGGCGCAATTCTTCTGACTTTACCTTCAGGTCAAAAGCACCAATGATTCCACACATAGAGTTCCTGTTAAATTTTTGTTATAGCTATACGTGTTGCAAAGTAACAAATAAAATATTGATATTCGCAACAATTTCTGTTTTTATTAATCATTTTTTCAACAAAATGACATTTTTAACGAAATAATGTCAATAAATCAAGCGATGCACTGTCACAATTTTAATATAAAAGCAATACTGTAAGTCCTTGACTGAATGGGCACTGTATCGGTATGCGGGCAATCGTTGTCAGGCACTATTGGTCAACCGCAACATAAAAGCTATTTTTGCAGCGCCCAAAGATAAGCACAGACTTGCTTTGTTTGGCAAACTTTGTTAAGTTTGGGTGCAATCAGCAGGAAACACCATCAATCCAACGAAAAAACGTGAAGAAACGAATCGCTATTTTCGCTTCCGGCTCTGGGTCAAATGCGCAGAAAATCATGGAGCATTTCAAGTACCATGATCAAGCCGAGGTAGCGCTGATATTGAGCAACAATCCGGACGCCTACGTACTCCAGCGCGCGGACAACTTCGAAATCCCTACGCACGTTTTTGACCGGCACGCATTCTACGAAACCGACGAGATTGTCAACCTGTTGGGGAAACTCAAAATCGACTTGATTGTATTGGCAGGCTTCCTCTGGTTGGTCCCTGAAAACCTGCTGCGCAGTTACCCGAACAAGATCATCAACATCCATCCCGCCCTGCTTCCCGCATACGGCGGCAAAGGGATGTATGGAGACCGCGTGCATCAAGCGGTATTGGATGCGGGCGAAGAGGAATCCGGCATCACCATCCACTTCGTCAATGAACACTTCGATGAAGGGGAAGTCATCTACCAGGCACGGTTCAGGATAGAACCCGGTGACAGCTTGGAGGTCGTCAAATTCAAGGGACAGCAACTGGAACACCTGCATTATCCTAAAATTATTGAAAATCTCTTGAAGAAGATGTGACGCTCCTCCGTAAAATCTTATCTTTGCGGCTCATAAACTAACTAGCTATATTGCGCATGAGCCATCCGGTTAAAATAAAAAATGCATTGGTCTCCGTATACTATAAGGATGGCCTAGCTCCGCTGATCCAATTACTCAGCCAACAAGGTGTCACCTTCTATTCCACGGGTGGTACGGAAACGTTCATCCGCGAACTTGGCCATGAAGTGATTCCTGTGGAAGACCTCACCGGATACCCCTCCATATTGGGCGGCCGGGTGAAGACGCTCCACCCCAAGGTTTTCGGCGGCATCCTGTCCCGTCGGCCGTTGGATACCGACAGGCAGCAATTGCAGGAATACGAAATCCCCGAAATCGACTTGGTGATCGTAGACCTCTACCCTTTCGAGGAAACCGTAGCCTCGGGGGCATCCGAACAGGAAATCATCGAGAAGATAGACATCGGCGGCATCTCGCTGATCCGCGCAGCGGCAAAGAATTACAACGATGTGGTCATCATCGCATCCAAGAATGACTACGGGCTGCTGGAGGGTATTCTCACGGAAAACGAGGGCTACACGTTCCTGCAACACCGCAGGGAATTCGCCAAGCGGGCCTTCAATGTGTCCTCCCATTACGATACGGCCATATTCAACCATTTCAACCATGAGGAACCATTGCAGGTCTTCAAACGCAGCGAACAACGTGCGCAGGTACTGCGGTATGGTGAAAACCCCCACCAACGGGGGGTGTTTTACGGCAACCTGGACGACCTGTTCGATAAATTGAACGGAAAGGAACTGTCGTACAACAACCTGGTGGATGTGGATGCTGCCGTTGCGCTCATCGACGAGTTCGACATGCCCACATTCGCCATACTGAAACATACCAATGCCTGCGGTGTCGCTTCGCGCACCGACTTATTGTCGGCATGGACAGCCGCATTGGCCTGCGACCCCGTATCGGCTTTCGGAGGCGTCATTATCTGCAACGGCGAAATCGACGAGCAAACGGCTTCCGAAATCAACAAACTGTTCTTCGAAGTGCTGATTGCCCCAGCCTACAGCGACGCCGCATTGCGTATACTCACCGGCAAGAAAAACAGGATACTGCTCAGGCGGAAACAAATAGCACTGCCGAAAAGCCAATTCAAGACGCTGCTCAATGGGGTAATCGAACAGGATAAAGACGCGGTCATCGAGGGTGCAGATCAGATGCAGCCCGCGACGGACAAGACACCCACCGAAAGGGAACTGGAAGACCTTTTCTTCGCCAATAAAATCGTCAAGCATACCAAATCCAACGCCATCGTCTTGGCCAAGGATGGACAACTGTCGGCGAGTGGTGTAGGCCAGACCTCCCGGGTGGATGCGCTGAAGCAAGCCATCGCGAAAGCCAGGTCATTCGGCTTCGATCTTCACGGCGCGGTATTGGCGTCAGATGCCTTCTTTCCTTTTTCCGACTGCGTGGAAATCGCAGCGGAAGCGGGCATCACGGCCATCACACAGCCAGGGGGCTCCATCCGCGACAAAGAGTCCGTGGACATGGCCAACAAAAAGGGCGTCGCAATGGTTATTACCGGAGTAAGGCATTTTAAGCATTAATGCGATTTGATGATTTGATGATTTGAAGATGTGCTGATGTGACTGCCATACAGGCATCTTCAAATCAGCAAATCAGCACATTTTCAAATTGAAAAAGACCGCCGTACAGGCATCTTCAAATCAGCACATCTTCAAATCATCAAATTAAAAAAATATGAAATTCGGAAGCGTAGACAATCCAGCTGAAGTAGATTTCACCCTACCCCCCACCCATCCAGACACCTTGGCGTTGCTTGGAAAGCACCAAGTGAATAAGGAACTGGAAGTGTACGTAGGTTGCGCCAAATGGAACCGGCAAGACCTCAAGGGGTTCTATCCGCGTGGCGTCAAGGATGAGCTGGTTTACTATGCCACGCAATTCAACAGCATCGAATTGAACGGCACCTTTTACAACTCCCCCGATAAGGCGCAAGTGGAAACCTGGAAAAGCAAGACCCCTGCTGACTTCAAATTTTTCCCCAAGGTACCGCAGACCATCAGCCACTACGGCCGTCTGCTGAATGTGGACGATAAAATGACCGAATTTTGCGATGCCATCGCCTTATTCGAGGACAAACTGGGTGTGAGTTTCCTCCAGTTGCATGATAATTTCAAACCCAAAGACTTCGACAGGCTGGCCACCTTCGTCAGGAAATTCGCGAAGTCCGTGCCGCTGGCCGTGGAGGTGCGGAACGCGGAATGGTTCGCCAATCCGTCCGTAAGCCAGCAACTCTACAGGCTACTGGAAACGGAAAACGTAGCCAACGTCATCGTCGATACCGCCGGACGCCGCGATATGCTGCATATGCGTCTCACCACTCCCGCAGCTTTCGTACGTTATGTCGGTGCCAACCATCCAACGGACAAAAACCGGTTGGACGATTGGATCGCGCGGATCAAGGAATGGCGTGACGCCGGACTGCGGTCGCTCTACTTCTTCGTACACCAGAACATCGAGGTCGAATCCCCGCTGTTGTCGACGTATTTCATCGGCGAGCTCAACAAAGCACTCGGGCTCCAGGTAAGGGGCCCGCATGGCCAGCTTTTTTAACTTGAGGGTGTCCCAAAAACCTTTTATAACCACAAAGTACACCAAGGAGACGCAAAGCACGCAAAGAATAAGCTACTGACTAGAAATGCTTTGTGAACTTCGTGAAAACTATCTCGATGCGGCTGTGAGTGCGGGACTGCGGGACGCATCAAAACTTTGAGCCCTTTGTGGTTAATGTAAAAATAGCTGTCGAGACACCCCTCAATGCGAATGTCCGGCCGTACCGGATAAGACCGCGTTGATGAAAAAGGCGCCCTTGACGACAACCTGGACGTCTTCGCCGAGCATCGTCACGGGCGTGATGGCCGTGTAACCCATATCCGTCGTGCCTTTTACCACTTCTATACGCTTGAAATCGGTGGTTTCCCCATGGTCGTGGTTATCCCTGCCTGCGGCGGGCAGGCGTGTTTCATCCGTAACAATAAAAATATAGCTTTTCCCCTGCGCTTCCACAATAGCCTCGTTGGGTACCGCCATAAGCGTCACATTATCCAAGCTGATCACCGCTGAGACGTTCATGCCGTCAATCAATCCCGTTTTGTCGCTGTTTACCGCGCAATGCACCGGAATGGATTTGCTCTCGTTTTCAAACGCGGCACCGATGCCATAGATACGAGCGTTGTAAGTTTTTTCCGTATTGTTGGTCAACACGAAGTGGATTTGTTGCCCCACTTTCAAATGGGGCAGATCTTTCTCAAAAACGTTGAGGTCTACATGCAATTGGTTGCTCTCCACCACCTCGGCCAGCGGAGCGGATACATCCACGAAACTTCCCCGTTTGGCGAAGACATCGCTTACGATTCCGTTCACCGGGCTGCTGATGGAGATGGTGTGCTGCATCCGCGACGGGTCGATGGTATTCACGTCGATTCCCATGAGCCGCAACTGTTCACGAAGGGAAGTCTGCCGTATTTTCAGCTTATTGTACGCCATTTCTGCTTGCTGGAGGTCCTTCAGGGCACCGACATTGCCTTCATTCAAGGTTTGCTGGCGTCGGCGCTCTTGTTCCGCCACAAGCAACTGGTCGGCCAGGCTGAGGTATTCCTCCTGCAATTGGATGAATTGCGGATGCACCAAGGTAGCGATCACCTCCCCCTTTTTTACCGCGTTGCCAACGTCGACGTTCAACGTCTTGATGACACCTCCGTATAACGAAGTAATGACGGCCTTGTTGGCGTTGGGGACTTTCACCTTACCGTTGACCCGCAAGGTGGTGGTCAGCGCCTTCTGCTCGATAGTGCCAAGTTGGAGGTCGATGCTGTTCAGCTGTTCCTCGGTCACGGACGCAATAGTACCACTGGCTTCTTCTTCGCCATGTGCATGGCTGTGTTCCTCACTTCCATCACGTTGGCTACTGCATGCCGCGCTGATAGCAATTAATAAGAAAACAATAGGATTGAATTTCATCGTGCGATTAATTATTGAGGTAATATCGGATGGTAATAACCGTTTGATTGATTTCGTTGACCGCCTCCAGATGGGACAATTCCGTATCCGTGGCGGTCTGCAGCGCATGGAGGTACTCCATGTAAGACAGGTCGCCGGTCCGGTAGCCCAGTTGCGCCGCCCGCAGCAACCGCTCCGCATTGGGCAATGCCTCATCGGCTAGGTAGCGGTAGCGTTGCAGGGCAAGGCGGTAGTTGGCAACCTCCTGCTCAATCTGGGCATTCAGCAGCCGGGCTTGGTTCCCTGCCTCCGCTTTGGCGGCCGCCGCTTCATAACCAAGTCCGCGGATACGGGCCCGATTGGCGCCGACCGTCAACGGGATCGTTATCCCGACATTGAAAAAACTGAACCGTTTGTCCGTACCGTATTGCCGGGAAATGCTACCGATGTCATAGACCCCTACGAGGGATTGGTTGCCGTATCCCAGGGAAAAATCGGGCAACGCATTGGCCGCCTCCAGCCGTTTGTTGCCGACCGCTACCAACGCCCGTTGTTCATGTTGGCGGACGAGCGGATGCCGACCGGCACCGGAAGTATCCACGAGGCTACTGAATGCCAACGGCGCAAGCGGGGTCTCTTCAGGTATTTGCCAATCCGTACCATTGGCATCCATCAACGTGTGTAGTACCTGCCGGGTATTCCGCAGTTGCGTTTCATTTTCACGCATGCGCAGCCTGATCTCTCCCTGTTTGGTTTCGGCGACACCGATGGCAATCGGACTGCTCTCACCGGTTTCATACCTTAGTTTCGCGGCCGAAACAAACTGTTCATACAAGCTATCCAAACGAAGCAGCTTCTTTTCCCGTTGCTGCAGGTAGCGGATTTCATGGTATGCCGACCGTACCATCCGCCGGAGTTCGTTGCGGGTGATATCCCGTTGGATCTCGCTTACACCATGCTCGGCTTCGTACACCTTTGCGCGGGCGCCGAATACCGTGGGAAACGGGATCGATTGGGTAATCTCAACCGCATTGTCCTTTTCCAAGCTGTTGAAATTGCCGTACTGTCCGGTTATCGCTGCCTTGGGCAGTTCGAACGCCGCACCTTTCCGGCTTTCGGCAGCCTTGACCATCAACACGGCGGCGGCGAACCGTTTGTTGTTGGCGAACGCCAATTCCACTGCCCGTTCTTCCGTCAGGATCGTATCTGCAGCCGACTGCGCCTGCGCGTTATCCGGCCAGCCACATAACGGAAGTATCATCAGGAGCAACAGCCACATGGTCGCCCGTGGAGGGCTATTTTTTCCCGCTGGTGCCTTGGATTGGAAGATAAGGTATAACAAGGGAAGCACGAACAAGGTGAGGAATGTCGCCGTGACCAAGCCTCCAATCACCACGGTCGCCAGCGGGCGCTGTACCTCCGCCCCTGCGGTGGTGCTCAGTGCCATGGGTAAAAAGCCCAAGCTGGCCACGGTTGCGGTCATCAACACGGGTCGCAAACGGATCCGTGTTCCCTCCATCACACGCTTGACGCTGCTGGTCTCCCCGTCTTTTTGCAGCTGGTTGAATGTCCCGATCAATACGATACCGTTTAATACAGCCACGCCAAACAAGGCAATAAATCCGACACCCGCAGAGATGCTGAAGGGCATGCCGCGTAGCAAGAGCGCCAGGATACCGCCGATGGCACTCATCGGAATGGCGGAGAAAATGAGTGCCGCCTGCTTAACCGAATGAAACGTCAGGTAAAGCAACGTGAAAATCAGCAGCAGCGACACCGGTACGGCCACCATCAGCCGCCGGGATGCTTCCTGCAGGTTTTCAAACATGCCGCCGTAGGTGTAATAATACCCTGTCGGCAGCCTGACCTGCTGACCAAGTTTTTCCTGGATTTCGGAAACCACGCTGGACACATCTCGGTTATCCAGGTTAAATCCGACGACGATCCTGCGCTTACCCGCTTCACGGCTGATCTGTGCCGGCCCGACCTCGAAGGAGACGGCCGCAAGCTGGGATAACGGCACCTGGCCGCCCTCGGGCAACGGGACCCAAAGGTTGCCGACGTCGGCTATGGAAGTCCGATGGGCGCTGTCCAGCCTTACCACTAAGTCAAACCGGCGTTCGTTTTCAAACACCATGCCTGCACTTTTCCCGGCGAATGCGGTGCTGAGGATATCGTTCAACTCGGAGACATTCAACCCGTAGTTGGCGATGCGTGTCCGGTCATACACCACATTGATCTGGGGCAGCCCGGCAATTCGCTCCACCTGCGGAGCCGTGGTGCCCGACACCTGCTGGATGACCGCCGCGACACGGTCTGCATAAGCCAGCAGCGTATCCAGGTCCTCGCCGAAAATTTTCACCGCGACATCCTGCCGGATACCGGTCATCAACTCGTTGAACCGCATCTGTATCGGTTGGTTGGCCTCGAAAAACACCCCGGGAATGACCTCCAGCGCTTCCATCATTTCGTCTGAAAGCTGCTTGTAGCTTTTCGGGACCTTCCACTCCTTCTTGGGCTTCAGGATGATCATCAGGTCGGTCGCCTCCGGCGGCATCGGGTCCGTGGGGACCTCGGCTGCCCCGGTTTTGCCGACCACCATCTTGACTTCATCGAATTCCCGGAGGATACGGGAAGCCTGCATGGAGGTTTCGATGCTTTGGCTCAGGGAAGTTCCCTGTGGGAGGATACAGTGGAACGCAAAATCACCTTCTTCCAGATTCGGGATGAACTCCCCGCCCATCCGTGAAAACACCCAGAGTGTTGCGCCGAATAGCACGACGGTCATGCCGACAAGCCAGTACTTCATCCGTATGGCTTTTTGAAGCAGGGGCTCATAGATCCGGTGGAGATAGGCCATTAACCGGTCGGAAAGCGTTTCCTTGCGGTTAAGCTTCTTCGGCAAGAACAACGCGCACATCATGGGGATGTAGGTGAGCGACAAAATCAGGGCCCCTAAAATCGCAAAGCCGACCGTCATCGCCATCGGGCGGAACATCTTGCCTTCGATGCCGACCAACGTCAGGATGGGTATGTAAACAATCAGGATGATGATCTCGCCGAAAGCTGCGGTGGTACGGATTTTCGAGGCCGAATGGAATACTTCGGTGTCCATTTCCCGTTGGGTGAGCTTGTCTACGGATTTCCGCAGCCCGAGGTGGTGCATCGTCGCTTCCACCACGATCACGGACCCGTCTACAATCAAGCCGAAGTCGATGGCACCGAGGCTCATCAGGTTGGCACTGACACCGAAAACGCGCATCATGCCCAATGCGAACAGCATCGCCAACGGGATTGCCGAAGCCACGATAAGTCCGGCACGGAGGTTTCCCAAGAAAATGACCAGCACGAAGATGACGATCAATGCCCCTTCGATGAGGTTTTTTTCGACCGTAGCCATCGCTCGTCCCACCAACTCCGTGCGGTCCAGGTAGGGCTCGATGACCACATCGTCAGGGAGCGATTGCTGTATGGTCGGGATTTTCTCCTTGATGCGGTTGACCACTTCATTGCTGTTCGCCCCTTTCAGCATCATGACCACCCCCCCTACGGCATCCACCTCACCGTTATAGGTCAATGCGCCATACCGTATCGCGCTGCCGAAGCGTACGTCGGCCACGTCTTTTACGAAAATGGGGACACTGTTGGGCGGGCGTTTCACCACGATATGGCCGATGTCAGCCAACGAGCCCACCAGTCCGATGCCCCGGATGAAATAGGCGTTCGGTTTTTTGTCGATATATGCTCCGCCGGTATTCTGGTTGTTGGTTTCCAGTGCGGTGAAGATGTCCGGGATACTGACGCCCATGGCCTTCAAGCGGTCTGGGTCAACCGCCACCTCGTATTGCTTGAGCAGACCTCCGAAGCTGTTGATTTCCGCAATGCCCGGCGTGCCGCGCAATTGCCGCGCCACAATCCAATCCTGCATGGTGCGTAGGTCCATGGCCGTATACTTGCCCTCGCTCCCTGCCTTGGGATGCAAAATGTATTGATACACTTCCCCGAGCCCAGTGCTCACCGGCGCCAGTTCGGGGATGCCGATGCCTGCGGGGATCTGCTCCACCGCTTCCTGCAGCCGTTCATTGATGAGTTGACGGGCAAAATAAACGTCTATTTCCTCGCTGAACACGGCGGTAATCACCGATAAGCCGAACCGGGATATGCTGCGGACTTCCGTTAATCCCGGGACATTGGCAATAGCTTGCTCGATTGGGAAAGTGACCAACTGTTCCACTTCCTGGCCGGCCAACGTGGGACAGACGGTCATGATCTGCACTTGGTTGTTCGTGATGTCCGGCACCGCGTCGATCGATAATTTGGTCGCACTCCATACCCCCCAGACCATGAGGATACCCGTCAATATACCGATGACGATTTTGTTGGTGATACTGAATTTTATAAGCTGTTCTAACATGGCGTTAATCGACTAATCCATCACCGTGGCACATGCACGTGCACACGATACAAATCAGAAAAACCCCGATGGGCTCCTCGAATGATAACTGAACGATTGAATTAGGCGGTCAACTGGGGCGGCTGCCAGATTTTACCCAGAAACGAACTGGGGATGAAAAATGTAGGATTGATGATGTCTTTATCCGGGCTTAAGGGAAAATCGACCGGGTTGCAAGCCGGGCCGAGCCCATGGTGCAATGCGATGACCATGCCGCAGCATCCACATGCGCAAAAAGGGCTGCACAGATCGTGTGCATCGGAATGGGTGTGGTTCAACGACTCTGTAGCGTGTATATGCCCTTCTCCTGTCTCCGCATGGATATCGGCGCACGGCCACCACGACAGCATGGCGGTGTAGCAGAAGAATATGAAGCGCAAGACATTCACTTGGCAAAGGTAAATCAATCGTCAAACTTTTCCAACTGCCGGAGCAAGGTGGCGAAATCTTTTGGATACGGGGCTTCGAAATGGTACGCTTGATCATGGAGCACAAAACGTAGCTCACGCGCATGGAGCGCAAACCGCTTCATGATGGGTTGTTCTTCCTGCCCCTTGCCCAGGGTAAACCCCCGTTTCTTGATCTGCGACAGGTAAACGGGCTTGCCGCGGTAGAGCGCGTCGCCCACGATCGCCGCATGCTGCGTGGCCAGGTGTATGCGGATTTGGTGCATGCGGCCGGTCACCGGCCGGCACTCGACCAAGGTGTAGTGCTTGAAATAACGCAACGATTTGAAATAGGTTTCCGCACGCTTTCCGTTGGCCCGGTCGATGGTGACATTTTTGTTGCCCAGGTTAAGGATGGGTAAATCCACCAGCAAATCTTCGAAAACGTGCGTCCCTTCGATAATGGCATGGTAGATTTTGGATACCCGGCGGCGCTCAAATTCGATGGATACCAACCGGTAGGTCTCCGGATTCTTGGCAATGAGCAGCAATCCGGAAGTTTCCTTGTCCAACCGGTGGCATACCTGCGCGTCGGCGTGGTATCGCTTCGCCAGACGGAGCACACTGATTTCTCCCCCCTCCCGCTCGTCCAAAGAGGCTAGGAAAGGTGGTTTGTTGATGACGATGAGGTTGTCGTCCTCGTGGATGATCAGGTCTGCGAACTGCTGGAATTTCGGAACACGGCCCTCAAGGGTTTTCATGCCTACAAAGGTACGCATTACGGGCGACAACAAGAAACGCGGCAATCAGCGCGCTGCTTTTACATTTCGTCGGCACTCGGGCCGTAACTGCCGGGTATCGGGATATCCAACAGCCGGAGATAGACCCCCAATTGGGCCCGGTGATGGATGGTTTGGCTAAAGGCGTGGCGCACCATCCCATATTTGGTGGTATCGAGAAAGACCGCGTCGCCACCCTTCAATTGCCAAGGCTTATCGAGGGCGTCGGGTGTCAATTTTTCAAGTGCGGCACGACCTTCGGCCAAGGATTTTTCAAAAATAGCCAGCAGTTCGTTCGATGTGGAGGCTAACCGAGGGACAAATGCGGACTCGTCGAAGTTGACCGAATCCTGGTAAACTGCCATCCCGACCCAACCGGGTATTTCCGCAAGGTGGGTGGCCAGTTGCTGCAGCGTCATGCTTTTGGCGTGCGGTTGCCATCCGAACCGGTCAGCGGGTACAAGTGCCAGCATTTTACGGGTAGTGGATGCTTCGGCATCCATTTCTTTCAGCAATTCATTGATGATGTCCATAGTGTTGTTCGTTTGGGACAAAGATATAGCGAGGAGTGACAACCCTATGGCAGTGTGGTGGAATGATTTTTAAATAAAAGGAAGGTTTAAATTAGGCAATGCCGCTTGCAGCGGCGGAGGTTATTCACCGTTGTCTGTTTCCAAAGGCGTTCATGAGCTCCCTACGGTCGGTTTTTGCTTCCGCTCTCCCTTTCCGCCCTCGCCGCCGGGCGGGCTCGGCACTTGGAAGCACCCAAGTGCCCAAGGTGCTTCGGCTGTGCCGTGTTTGTCGTTGCGGCTGCGCACCGGGGCGACGGCGCATGACCTAGGCCGCCGACGCTCCGGCCTTACGCAAAGGCTTGGTCCTGCTTGGTGCGGTTCGAACCGTCCGTTCCTGCAACGCACCGGTGCGGCCTGCACGTCCAAACCCGCCAAGGCCGGTCCTGCTCCGAGGATAATCCCGTACGGCTGCGCGCCTACCTACGGCAGGCAAGCAGGAACCCTCCGTACACCTTTCAATCCCGCATAGGATATCCTGCGGCAAGCACGTTGAGGCACTACCGGCCGTAGCAGGAAATCCAAGCGGGGAGTCTTTGGTTACTTTCTGCGGAAGAAAGTAACGCCTTGCCGTGGCGAACGGCGGAAAGCCCTGCGCGCTAAGGCAATGAAAAGAAATCCCGAGCGAAGTCTCGGGAGACAAAAGAAAGCCCTCGCGCAGCGAGCCCTGTCACAATTAATCCCTCTTTTAACCTTATCAACAAATCAACAAAACGGCGTTGTCAGCCACTACACTAATAATAATACGAACCCTTATCAAGTCAATCCAATTTGTTAAATTCGCCACGGATAAGGAAGGAGACCATTGGTATAGATGCAACTCACCAAGCTTGAAATAAAGGGTTTTAAAAGTTTCGGCGACAAGATCACCATCCATTTCAACGAAGGCGTAACCGCTATCGTTGGGCCCAATGGCTGCGGAAAATCCAACGTGGTGGACGCCATCCGATGGGTGCTGGGTGAACAGAGCACCCGTATGCTGCGCTCCGAAAAGATGGAAAATATCATCTTCAATGGTACGAAAAACCGGAAAGCGGCCAATCTCGCGGAAGTATCCCTTTCGTTCGACAATACCAAGAACATCCTGCCCACCGAATTCTCACAGGTAACCATCACCCGCAAGCTGTACCGATCCGGGGAGAGCGAATACCGGCTCAACGACGTGAAATGCCGGCTCAAGGATATCACCGACCTCTTCCTGGATACGGGAATAGGGCCAGACTCCTACTCGATCATCGAGTTGAAGATGATCGACGAAATTATCAATAACAAAGACAACTCGCGCCGCAATCTGTTCGAAGAAGCATCAGGTATCGCTAAATATAAAGTCCGCAAGAAACAGACGCTCAATAAGCTAAAGGATACGGAAGGTGACCTTGAACGGGTGGAAGACCTCCTCTTCGAAATCGAGAAAAACCTGAAAACGCTGGAAAGTCAAGCGAAGAAGACCGAGCGTTACTACCGGCTCAAAGAACAGTACAAGACGCTGAGCGTAGCGCTTGCCACCTACCGCATCACGCACTTCAGCGAATCACTGGCGCGCTTGAACGAGCAGGAACTGGCGCAACGGACCGAGCAGACACGTATCAGTACCGAAATCGCCAATCTGGAAGCGTCGTTGCAACAGCTGAAACAGGAAAGCCTGGCCAAGGAAAAGAACCTGGCTACCCAGCAAAGAGCCACCAATGAATACGTGGGCAAAATAAGGGCGTACGAAAGCGAGAAAAAAGTAAAGAATGAGCAGCTCCGTAATCTGCAGGACAAGGAAAAACGGCTCACCGAGGAACTATCGCAGGATAAACAACAGCTCAACCACGCGCTGTACAACATCAAGCGGCTCCACGAGGAGCGGTTGGTAGAGCAGCAGAAACTTGACACCATTTCCGCGTCCCTCCAACGGCAACAGGCCGAAGTGGACGAACTGCGGGGTCAGCAACAGGCCGCAAAGAATAAATTAGATGCCGCCACGCAGCGATACAACGGGCTGCAAAACGATAGCTATAAGCTGGAGAAGGAAATCGCCGTCATGCGTATCCAGTACGATGCGCTGGAACAGGAAAGCCTGCGCAACGTGACGGACGCGGCCTCCAAGGCTTCGGAACTGGACCAGTTCAACCTGCTGGTGGATCGATTGGCGGGCCAGGCGGAAGCCTTGCAACAGGAATATGACCTTGCCCTGCAATCCGAAAACGAGCTGCAGCAACGATTGGCTGATACGGAAACGACCATCCAGTCGCTCAAGGATGAGCTCGTCGGCAACAACCGACAGCTCGACGCCAAGCAGAACGAATATAACCTCACCAAATCGCTGGTGGATAACCTCGAGGGCTTTCCCGAATCCATACGTTTCCTCCGCAAAAATGCCGGATGGAAGAAGCAATACCCCCTATTTTCGGATATCCTCTTTTGCAGAGAAGAATACCGCATTGCCATCGAGAACTTCTTGGAGCCTTACATGAATCATTATGTCGTGCAACGGCCGGAAGAAGCGGTGCAAGCTATCCGCCTGCTGAGTGACGCTGCCCGTGGGCGCGCCAATTTTTTTGTGCTGGACGCCATAGCGAACCTCAAGGTATCGCAACCCACCCCGGCTCCCGACGACCGTTTCCTTCCTGCGCTCGATATCATCAGCGTCGAAGAGCAGTACCTCCCGCTGTGCAGCATGTTGCTGCACAACGTATTCATCAACGAAACGGACGACGAAAAGGCACTGGAAAGCGACCTGCCTGATCGCGAAATCGTCATCCTCCATAAAAGCGGCAAATTCAGCAAAAGCGCCGTGGGATTGGCGGGCGGATCGGTAGGCCTATTTGAGGGCAAGCGCATCGGCCGTGCAAAAAACCTGGAAAATCTGGCCAAGGAAATCAAATCGTTGAGCCAGCAGATTGCCATCAGGCAAAAAGGGCTGGAAGAAGCGACTGCAAGGTTGGCAACGTTGAAAGGCAGTTCGCAGAAGACGCATATCGAAGAGCTTGGCCAGCAGCTCAACAGGCTCAATAACGAGTTGGTGACCGTGCGTACCAAGCAGGAACAATACCAAGCGTTCATTGCCAACAGCCAAAACCGCAAACAAGACATCGAACAGAAGCTGGCGGGCATCGCCACAGAGCTGAAAGCTGCCGAGCCCCGGCTGGAAACCTTGCAAGCTGAAAAAGAAGCGCAACAGGCATCATTGGCGAAGATGCAGGACGCTTTCCACGAACTCTCCGAGATGCTGACCGAGAAATCGTCCGCGTACAACCAGGAAAACATCCGCTTCCACCAACAGCAAAACAAGGTTTCCGGCATCGACAAGGACCTTGAATATCGCGAAAGCATGCGGGACACGTACGAAAACCGCATTGCCAAAAACGCGGCTGAATACGAACAGGTGCAAGCAGCCATTAAGGATACCCTGCAACATGTCGACGATTCGGATGAAGACCTGATGGCCATGTATGCGCAAAAGGAAACCTATGAAAAGGGACTGCAGGAAGTCGAAGCGGACTACTATGCGGCGCGTGGCAAGATCAATGAAATCGAGGGGCAGATTACCCGGTTACGTAGACAGAAGGAACAGGTCGATTTCCTGTTCGACGAATTACGGGATAAAAAGACCAACCTGAAACTCGATTTGAACGCGCTGAAAGAGCGGTTGTCCGTGGAGTTTTCCATCGACATCAACGACCTTGCACCCGCTGAACCGGGAAGCGACGAGACGGCAGCGGCCGGACCGCAGGAAGACGAAGAAACCCTGCGCCAGAAGACCGAAAAGCTACGCAGGCAATTGGACGAGTTCGGCAGCATCAACCCAATGGCCATGGAGGCGTACCAAGAGATGAACGAGCGCTATACGTTTATCATCAAGGAGAAACAGGACCTGCTGGATGCCAAGCAGTCGTTGATGGAAACCATACAGGAAATTGACAACACGGCGCGCGAAAAATTCATGGATGCCTTTACCCGTGTACGCGAAAACTTCATCAACGTCTTCCGTTCGCTGTTCAATGAAGCCGATACATGCGATCTTATCCTCAGCGACCCCAATAACCCGTTGGAATCGGACATCGACATCATGGCCCGCCCCAAAGGCAAGCGTCCCCTGTCCATCAACCAGCTTTCCGGTGGCGAAAAAACCTTGACATCTACTGCCCTCCTATTCGCGCTCTACCTGCTTAAGCCGGCACCGTTCTGTATCTTCGATGAGGTGGATGCGCCGTTGGACGACAC
>Ga0182792_1001548_pt1 | contig 18349 bp, 15 predicted proteins | sample Passage237B_FD_130497 | JGI IMG/M metagenome (GOLD analysis project Ga0182792, IMG submission 130497) | Cellulose adapted compost microbial communities from Newby Island Compost Facility, Milpitas, CA, USA - Passage2 37B (version 2) (version 2) ...
CCAGACCGCGCCGCTCATGTAGGCGTTCGACAGGCTCGCGGATTCGCTGGAGGCGAAACGCAGCCGCCCACCCATGTATTGCGGGTCGTACTCCAGCAGGATGTGCTTCATCGACTTGAGGACGTCGCCCGGTCCGAAATGGCCGGCCGGACAGCCCAGCGCGAACGGGTCGGTCGTCCAAAGATATTCTTCGTAGCCGGTCATCTCCGTCTTCGCCTGCTCGCCATAGAGTGCGACGAGACAATCCCGCACCGTCTCCTCGCGCACCCGGGGGCTCTTGTCCTTCCACTTCAGCGCCTCGTCCGCCACCACGAAGGCAAACATCGCCGGGGCACCCTCGTCGGAGACGTTGTCCATCGTCCACACGATCGGAGCGCCGGACAGCATCGCATTCCCCGACAGGCCGTTGGCCGAGATGTCATCGACATCCTTCCCGTTGAATTTGCCTTCGGTGTAGAGCGAGGTCAGGCTGCGCCAGAACGGCGTCTTGAAGTGGCAGAGGGTCATCACCGTCTGGCCGTTGCGCATCGCAGCGGCCGCATCGTGCCGCTCCGCCGGCAGCGCCGGGTTGGTCTTGATCGCGTTGGCCAGTTGCGGCGAGGTGGCGACCAGTACGGCGCGACCGGCATGGCGGCTGCCGTCGGCGCAGATCGCCACAGCCGGGTCGCCGGAGAAGTCGAGCGCCGTCACCTTCTTGCCGTAGCGGATCGCGCCGAAGTCCTTGGCGCGGAGGCGCTCTCCCACCGTCTCGGCGATCGACTGCGTGCCGCGCCGCAGTCGGTAGCCCTGCGCGCCCTGGCTCGGGTAGCGCAGGTTGGTGAAGGCGTCGAGCCCGCCGCTGCTGGAGATGTAGTAGAGGAACCACAGCATGCTGATCTCGTTGGCGGGGGCGGAGAACCCCACCCGGCACAGCATGTCGATGAGGCTGTAGACTTCCGGCGGCGGATCCAGGCCATTCTCTTTCTGGTGATCGACCCACTGCAGGACTGAGACATCGTCATACCAGCCTTTTTGCCAGAAATGGTTGAGCCCTTCCTGGTCCATGAGGGCCAGCAGACCTATCAGTTCGCCGAGGATCAGAGTGCCCAGCAATGAGTCGGGGAAGATGGTCCCGATATAGGCCGTCGTGGCCCGCTGGTTCGCGTTCCAAACGCTGAGCAGGTTTGCCGCCTGGCCGTCGAACTTCTCGCCGGGCTGTTCCGGCCCTTCATATTGCGGGAAGAGATCTCCCTTGAGCCCGAGCTCCTTGACCAGGTCCCAGATGTCCTTCTGCCGATCGTCGTGGCCGATGAAATGGGCGCCGAAGTCGAACCAGGTCGGCTTGCCCTGCCAAGTCTCGGTCTTTGTGTAGCTGCGCCCGCCTAGCCGGTCGCGCCCCTCCAGCACCACCACCGACAGTCCCGCCTGCTGGCAGCGCAGCGCCGCGGTCAGGCCGCACAGGCCGCCGCCCACCACGATCACGTCATAGGTCTCGTCCATGCCGTCCCCCTGTTGCGCCCGTCACCGCAGGCCTGGCCTTTCGCCCTGTCATCCGTCACGCGGCATCGCGCCGGCTCATCAGTGTCTCCCGCCGATGCCGCTCGCTGGAGCCGCGTCCGGCCTGCTGCGTGCCTCGAGCCGCCGCGCCAGCAGCCGCAGGAGGAAGAAGCCGAATGCCGGGTCCTGGTAGTAGAAGCGGGTGAACTCCGCCTCGCTCATCGCCGCGAGCTCGCAGCGGCCGAGGCAGCGTGCGGTGAGCGTGCGCGTGCGGTTCTCGCTGAAGAAAGCCACTTCGCCGAACAGTTCGCCGGCATGCATCTCCGCGCCGATCTCCTCCAGCAGAACGCGCCCAGACTTGATGAAGTAGATGCGGTCTGCCGGGTCGCCGCGGCGGAAGATGACCGCATCCTCGTCCACCGCCACCGGCGAAAGAAGGCTGACGAGTCCTGCCGGCAGCCCGCTGGCGGGGTTGGCGGCGCGCACCTGCCGGGTCGTCCGCACAATCTGCACCAGGCGGAAGCAGTTCAGCGGCAAGAGCCCTATGTGCAGCACCAGGACCGGCAGCGCACTGTTGAGGGTGCCATAGGTGATGAACAGCAGATTGGCGCAGATGGCCGCCAGGCGAAGCGGCAACATCGTCTTCATCGAGTGGGAGGCAAAGGTCGTCGCCGCTGCTGCCCAGCCGAACAGCTCGATATAGCTCATGCCCGTTCCCCCCATGCCGTCCCGCGCGGCATTCGTCCCCCGACTAATGCCATTAGCACCCAGTCTCGAATGGGATGCAAGGTGCGCGGCGGAGATCTCAGGAAGTCATCGCCTCGGCTACAGGTCAGAGACCTTTCGTTGGGTTGGCGAGTCAGTTGAATGAAAGTCTTCGAAGGAGCGGCTGTCCCAATACTCTGAGCGGTCAAGCTGAGGCTCATCGGTCAGCGTGATGGCGCGACGGTTGCCGTACAGCGCTACTCCATGACCTCGGTCAGGCCCTTCAGCGACTCCATTACGTCCCCGCGCTCCGCCGCCGCGTCGGGATAGACGGCGTAAACAGGATAGGTGAATTCCGGCGCACTCTCGACCAGCTCCAGCTCCCCGGCCGAAATGTGCGGTGCAACGGCGCTCTTGCGGAAATAGCCCATCCCTCCGGCACGCAACACATAGCTCAGCCCCAGCGGTCCGAGGCCGACCATCAGGCCCGGCTCGCTGAAGCCGGCGTCTTCGTTGTGCTGCATGGCAAACAGCGGTCCCCAATCGACGTGGACGTAGTCGGTCGGTTCGGCATCGCCGGTCTTGGGCGTGCTCCGCACCAGCACGAGGCGTTCCTCCTGCAGAAGCTTGACGGTGAAGCCGGGAAGCAGCTTCGGCGCATAAAGCACGGCGATGTCGAGAACGCCCGTGCGCAGTTGTTCGAGAAGCTGATCCGGAAGCCCGACACGCGCGCGGACGGCGACCTTGGGCATTGCCTTGCGCATCCACACGAGCCAGTCCAGCAGCAGCGGATTCCACAGGCTGAGCTCGCCGCCGAGCGCCACGATGCTCGTACGGCCTGCCGGTATGGCGAGTTGATGGCGGGCGCGCTCCCAAAGCTGCACCATTGATTGGGCATATGGCTGAAACTCCTTGCCCGCCGTCGTGAGTTGCGCGCCGTTGCGGTTGCGCACGAACAGCGTGCGGCCCAGCTCGTCTTCGAGCGTCCGGATGCGTGCGCTTACCGTGGTCTGGGTGACATGCAGGCGATCCGCCGCATCACGGAAGCTGCCAGTCTGGACGATCTCCAGGAACGTTCGCGCCCGGTCGATGTCCATGGTCAACCCCCATTTTTCAATGCAAAATTTTTGCACTCATACAACATTAAATTCCGTTTGCCTTTTATTTTTAGGGGCGTCACGGTGCCGCTGTATTGCGCTGCAGCACGGGTCGCAATGACGGCATCGCTGCGGTCTGCCGAGACCCATGCATGACTGCGCTGCAACGTATGCCATGGACGCCCCCACAGCCGGGCGACAGGCAGGCGGGTTTCTCGACGAGCTCATCGCCGACCGACATCGAACCACGCCTGCCAGACAAAGGGACAGGTACCTGCGATGACGGAGACAACCGCCGCTGCTCACGATCACAAGCCGCCATTCCTCGCGCGGTGGCTCTATTCGACCAATCACAAGGACATCGGCACGCTCTACCTCGCCTTCGCGATGCTGGCGGGCATCCTCGGCACGGGCCTGTCGGTAGCGCTGCGCGCGGAATTGCATGAGCCCGGGCTGCAGGTGTTCCTCGACCCGGCGGTGTACAACGTGGTCGTCAGCGCCCACGGCCTCGTGATGATCTTCTTCGTGCTGATGCCTGCGCTGATCGGCGGCTTCGGCAACTGGTTCGTGCCGATCATGATCGGCGCACCGGACATGGCGTTCCCGCGCATGAACAACGTCTCGTTCTGGCTGTTGGTGGCCTCCTTCATCGTGTTCCTGACGTCCTTCTTCGTTCCCGGTGCGCCCGGGGCCAACGGACACGGCGGCGGCTGGACGCTTTATCCTCCCTATTCGACCGCGGGCCAGCCGGGACCGGCCGTCGACATGGTCATCCTGTCGATCCACATCGCCGGCGCGTCTTCGATCCTCGGCGCGATCAACTTCATCACCACCATCTTCAACATGCGCGCTCCGGGCATGACGCTGCACAAGTTGCCGCTCTTCGCCTGGGCGATCCTGGTCACAGCCTTCATGCTGCTGTTCTCGCTGCCGGTTCTGGCGGGCGCCATCACCATGCTGCTGACGGACCGCAATTTCGGCACTTCCTTCTTCGAACCCGCGGGAGGCGGTGATCCGATCCTCTACCAGCACCTGTTCTGGTTCTTCGGCCATCCGGAAGTCTACATCATGATCCTGCCGGGCTTCGGCATCATCAGCCACGTCGTCTCGACCTTCTCGAAGAAGCCGATCTTCGGCTATCTCGGCATGGCCTATGCCATGGTGGCGATCGGCCTGATCGGCTTCGTCGTGTGGGCGCACCACATGTTCACGGTGGGCCTCTCCATCGATTCGCAGCGCTACTTCGCGTTCGCCTCCATGGTCATAGCGGTGCCAACCGGCGTGAAGGTGTTCTCGTGGATCGCCACGATGTGGGGCGGCTCGATCACGTTCAAGACACCGATGCTGTGGGCGATCGGCTTCGTGCTGATGTTCACGATCGGAGGCGTGACCGGCGTGCAGCTCGCAAACGCCGGCCTCGACTATGTGATGCAGGACACATACTACGTCATCGCCCACTTCCACTACGTGCTGTCGCTGGGCGCTGCCTTCGCCATCTTCGCCGGCTTCTACTACTGGCTCCCGAAGATGAGCGGCTACATGTACAACGAGACGCTTGGCAGACTGCACTTCTGGATCACGTTCATCGGCGTGAACCTGGTGTTCTTCCCGCAGCATTTCCTGGGCCTCGCAGGCATGCCGCGCCGCTATGCCGACTATCCCGACGCCTTTGCCGGCTGGAACTACATCTCGTCGATCGGCTCGTACATTTCGGCCGCGGGCCTGGTCCTGTTTTTCATCGTCGTGGCCGAGGCATTCGCGCGCAAGCGCACTGCGGTTGCCAACCCCTGGGGCGAGGGCGCCACGACGCTCGAATGGACCTTGAGTTCGCCGCCGCCCTATCACCAGTTCAATTCGCTGCCGCGCATCCGCTGAAGGAGGTCGTGATGCATGAGATTATCGTCGTCGCCAGCCCAATCTTTGCCGTGGCCGTTCTGCTCGGCCTCTGGTGGGCACTACGCCTTGAAACGCCGGCAGGGCGGCATCGTCCCGCTCGGCTGAAGGTTCCGACCCAAGACCGGCGGTAGCAGCGACAGACATTCGCACAACAAGTCCGCGTACCCCCATCTGGTACGCGGACGATTTCGCGGCCGTTCGTCGGTACGGGATGCCGAGAGGTGTATCCGAGTGCGCGCCGCTGGCTTCAGCGAGACTCCGGCTCAGGCGAAATCATGCGCTATATCGCGAGATACTCGTTGCGCAGAGCTTCGTTGTCGAGCAGCTCCTTGGCTTTTCCGGCAAAGACCAGTTCGCCGCTGTCGAGAATGACGGCCCGGTCGGCCAGGCGCAGCGCCGCCACGGCGTTCTGCTCGACGATGATCGTGGTAATGCCGCGCTCCCTGATGCTGTAGACGATCCGCTCGATCTCCTGGACGATGACCGGCGCCAGACCTTCATAGGGTTCGTCGAGCAGCAGCAGCTTGACCTCGCGCGCCAGTGCGCGTGCGACGGCCAGCATCTGTTGTTCGCCGCCCGACAGGGTCACCGCTTCCTGCCTGCGCCGTTCGGCAAGCCGGGGGAAGTGCTCGTAGATGTCGTCGAGCTCCATGCCGTGGCCGGGTGCGACCTGCGCCAGCTGAAGGTTCTCCTCCACCGTCATGCCTGGAATGATGCGGCGGTCTTCGGGCACGAGCTGTATGCCGGCTCGCGAAGCCTGCCAGGCCTTGACCTGGTGAAGGGCCTTCCCCTCCAGCCAGATCTCGCCGGAGCGCAGTTCGGGTTGTTCGAGGCGCGCAATCGCCCGCAGCGTGGAGGTCTTGCCGGCTCCATTCCTGCCCAGGAGCGCCAGCACCTCGCCCTTGCGCAGCTCGAGCGATACACCCTGCACGATGTAGCTTTCGCCGTAATAGGCGTGGATGTCGCGCACGCAGAAGAATGCCTCCGCAGGGTCGGAGACTGGCGCGGGTTCCGGCGCGCTTTCGAATGCCACCACGTTCATTGCACGGTCCCCCCGAGATAGGCTTCCTGCACGCGAGGATCTTCCTTGATCTCCTGCGGCAGGCCGGCCGCGATGATGCGCCCCTGAGCCAGAACCGAAATCTTGTCCGCCAGCGAGAACACGACGTGCATGTCGTGCTCGATGATGACGCTCGTCATGCCGCTCGCCTTGATCTTCTTCAGAAGCTCGATCGTGGTGTTCGTGTCGTGGCGGCTCATCCCCGCCGTCGGCTCGTCGAGCAGCAACAGCCGCGGCCGCTGGATCAGGCACATGGCAAGTTCCAGCCGCCGCTTGTCGCCGCGCGACAGCGCGCCCGAAGTGTCGAAACGCCGCGCATGGAGACCGACATCGTTGAGCAGGCTTTCGGCCTCGTCCCGCAGCTCCTTTTCCGAATCCACGCTGCGGAACATGTTGATGCGGAACGCGCCGTCCCTGCGCGCGAAGGCCGGCGCCATGACGTTGTGGAGCACCGGAAGGTCGGCGAATATCTCGGGTGTCTGGAAGACGCGCGAGATGCCGAGCTGGTTGATCTCGTGCGGGGGCTTTCCGGTAAGCACATGGCCGTCGAAGATCACCGCCCCGCTCGTGGGCGGAAGACGCCCGACGACGACATTCAGGAGCGTCGACTTGCCCGCGCCGTTCGGGCCGATGATGGCATGCGTCCTTCCTTCCTCGATCTGCAGGTCGATGTCGGAAAGGGCACGCAGACCCCCGAAGTTCTTATGCACGTCGGCGGCGTGCAAAATGGTGTTGGGCTGCTTGTCCATGAGGCCTGTTCCTATTCCGCCGGTTGCGGATGGGATCGCGGGTCGGCGCCTTTCAGCTTTCCTCCGAGCCAGCGCGACAGCCGCTGGCTGCCCTCGACGAGGCCACCCGGCAGGAAAACGACGATGAGCACGAAGAGCAGGCCAAGCGTCAGATGCCAGCCTTCGCCCACGAATTTGGAGAGCACGGTCACCAGTGGCTGTTCCACGCCGTCCGGCAGGAACGACAGGAAGCTGCGCAGCACATTGGTGTTGATCGCCGAGAAGATGTTCTCGAAATATTTGATCAGCCATGCGCCTACCACCGGCCCGAACAGCGTGCCCACGCCGCCCAGAATGGTCATCAGAACCACGTTTCCGGATTCCGTCCACTTCATGCGCTCCGCACCCGCGAGCGGATCGGTGACGGACAGGAGCGCCCCCGCCAAGCCGGCGAACATGCCGGAAATGACGAAGGCGGCGAGGGTGTAGGGTCTGGTGTTGAAGCCCGTATAGTTCATCCGGGTCTGGTTTGACTTGATTCCGCGCAGGGCGAGGCCGAACGGCGACCGGAAGATCAACTGCGACAGGTAGAAGGACAGGATCAGCAGGATGGCGCAGATGTAGAAGCCGCCATATCCGCTGATCGACCCGCCCAGCAGCGTGGGCTGCGGCAGGCCCGCGGCGGCGGCCTTCACGCCGAACAGCGCGTCGAGCACCCGTGCATCGTCCCTGGCCAGCAGCAGGCCGGTCTCGCCGTTGGTTATCGGCGTAAGCACCGAATAGGCGAGGCTGTAGCACATCTGAGCGAAGGCCAGCGTCAGGATCGAGAAGTAGATGCCGCTTCGGCGCAGGCAGAAATAGCCGATCACCAGGGCGAACAGGCCAGTGACGATCACGGCAAAGAACATCGCCGGCAGGATGTCCATCGTCAGCAGCTTGAACGACCACACGGTTGTGTAGGAGCCGATGCCAAGAAACGCGGCGTGTCCGAAGCTCAGATAGCCGGTCAACCCGAACAGGACGTTGAAGCCGATCGCGAAGATCGCATAGATCGCGAACTTCTGCATGAGGCCCGGATAGGCCGCGCCGAAAGGCGCGAGCCACAGCGGCATGGCCAGCACGATGGCCGCGAAGATCGCCAGCTTGCCGAGATCGTTGCGAGACATTGCGAGCATGACGATCAGCTCTCCATGATTCCGCGCCGGCCCATCAGTCCGCGCGGCCGCACGAGCAGGATGATGACGGCGACGAGATAGATGATGACCTGGTCGATGCCGGGGACGAGCGACTTCACTTCCGTCATGGACGCGAAGGATTGCAGGATCCCCAGCAGGAAACCGGCCAATACCGCGCCGCCGAGCGAGCCCATTCCGCCGACCACGACCACAACGAAGCTCAGCACGAGGAAGTCCATGCCGAGCTGGTAGTTGGGCGGGAGAAGCGGCGTGTACATGACGCCCGCGACACCGGCCACGACGGCGGCAAGGCCGAAGACAATGGTGAACCGTCGGTCAATGTCGATGCCGAGGATGCCGACCGTCTCACGATCAGCCATCCCAGCGCGCACGACCATGCCAAATGTCGTGAACTGAAGGAATGCGAAGACGCCGCCGACGACGACTCCCGAGAAGGCCAGATAGACCAGACGCCACCACGGGTAGGTCAGGGTATGCGGCTCCATTCCGAGCCAGGCGCCGATGTCGGCTGCGCTGCGCAGGTCGGCAGGAATTGGCTGCGGAATCGGGTTTGCGCCGAAGAAGCTCTTGACGATCTCCTGCAGCACGATAGCGAGGCCGAACGTCACCAGGATCTGTTCGGCATGGCTGCGCTTGTAGAAATGCTTGATCAGCCCCCGTTCCATCGCGATGCCGATGACGAGCATGGCCGGCACGGCAAGCAGGATCGAGATCGGCACTGAATAGTCGACGAGGATGGCGCCGAAATCGCCGAACCAGTTCTGCACGAGCGGGGTACGGACCTCCACCGGAGCTCCCCACGGGGAGAGCTGCTCAGGATCAATGGTGACCGTCTCGAGGGTGATGAGGTAGCGGAACGTGACGGCGCAGAAGCAGCCCAGCATGAAGAGGGCGCCATGCGCGAAGTTGACCACGCCGAGCGTGCCGAACACCAGGGTGAGGCCGAGGGCGATCAGCGCGTAAGCGCCGCCCTTGTCCAGCCCGTTGAGCAACTGGGCCAAGAACGCGTTCATCTGTTCTTCCTTGGGTGGGGCTGTCCCGAGGCGAGCGGACCCCGGCGACGCGGTGACGCCGGGGTCCGGCCGATCAGCACTGGTTCGGTTCGTAAGGGCCCAGCTCTCCGCCAAAGATGGCCGGATCGTAGGTAACCTCCTCACGGTTCGTCGTGCCGATCACCTCGAGGACGTCGAACTTGCTGGTCGGGTTCTCGTTGCCGCGCACCACGAGGACTTCCTTGAAGCACTGGTGGTCGCTGTCGCGGTAGAGGGTCGGCCCGTTGCCGGCTCCGTCGAATTCGAAGCCCTCCAGCGCCTTGATGACCTCGGGCGGATAGAAGGTGCCGGCCCGCTCGACAGCGTCGGCGTAGAGGATCGCCTGGACATAGCCCGTATGGGACGACTGGGAAGGCGGAACGCCGTATTCCTCGCCGTAGGACTTGGTGAACGCCTTGGTCCCTTCGTCCTGCAGCGCCCAGTGCCAGTTGGACGTGCCGATGATGCCCTTCACCGCATCGCCCGCGCCAACGGCCATCAGTTCGGAGAACATCGGAACGATGATCTCGAAGTTCTTGCCGTTGGCCTGGCGGTCGCGCAGGCCGAACTGGGTGGCCTGCGGCAGCGAGTTCACCATGTCGTGGCCGTAGTGGTTCAGGATGAGCACGTCGGCGCCCGAGTTGAGCACCGGCGTCAGATATTGCGAGTAGTCGCCGAGGCCGAGAGGCGTACGAACAGTGGCAACGGTCTCCCAGCCCAGAGCCTCGGTTGCGGCCTTGATCGACTCCTCCTGCGTCCAGCCCCAGGTATAGTCGGCCGTCAGGTGATAGGCCCGGCGGTCGGTGCCATATTCCTTCGCGAGAATGGGCGCGATCGCCACGCCGGACTGGTAGGCGTTGAAGAAGTGGCGGAAGCCGTAGCGGCGCTTGTCCTTGCCGGTCGTGTCGTTGGAGTGCGTCAGGCCGGACATGTAGATGACGCCCATCTCCTGGCAGAGGCTCTGCTGGGCGATGGCTTCGGCCGAAGTCACGCAGCCGGTGACCATGATCGCGCCGTCTCGCTCGATCATCCGCCTCGCGCCGTCGCGGGCGACGTCCGTGTTCGTCTGGGTGTCGCCGGTCACGTATTCGACCTTGCGGCCGAGAACGCCATTACCCTTCAGGGCGATGGGCTTGAGCGTATTGAGAATGCCCCCGTCGCCCTCGCCGTTGATGTGCTTGACCGCGAGCATGTAGCCCTTGAGCTGATCAAGGCCTTCCTCGGTGTACGAGCCGGTCTGGGGCACGTTGAAACCGAACACGACGCGGCCCTTCGCCGGATCGTTGCAGAAGGCCTGGGCCCAGGCCCCCTTGGTAAAGACGTAGGGAGCGCTGAGCGTCACCAGTCCAGCACCGGCGCCCTTCAGGACGCCGCGTCGGGTCATACGGAATTTGGTCATGTCATTCTCCTCCGCGAATGGCCTTCGCCGTGCATATGGAGAAGTGACAAGTTCACATAGGCAATAGCTTATTGTTTTTTATGGAAAAATTTGTAATGTCTGCTCGTTTTGTAAAGCAAATTTTGTAAATGGTTGTACAGGGAGGACGACCCATGCAGGCGCCGATAGGCATACAGATTCGGCGCAAAAGACTGGCTGTGGGCTTGTCCCAGGCCGCGCTTGCGCGAGCCGTCGGCATTTCGCCGACCTACCTGAACCTCATCGAAAACAACAAACGCGCCATTGGCGGCCGGCTGCTGGTTCGCATCGGCGAACGTCTCGGCCTGGACTTCGCCCAGCTTTCCGGCGTCGCCGAAACGCGCTCCATCCAGGCGATCGAGGAACTGCTCGGCGATCCCGCGATGGCGGGCATCGAGATGGACCAGGCGACGATCCGCGACTTCGTCGCACGCTTCCCTGAAGCCGGACTGGCGCTGACCCGACTCTACCGCCTCTATCAGGATGCCAGCGCGAGCATCGAGTCCTACCTTCATCGCCTGCGCTCCGATCCGCTCCTGTCGGAGATGCTCCATCAGGTCCTGAACAGGATTTCCGCGATCCGGTCGCTCGCCGAGATCCTCGACAAGGAGAAGGATATTTCACAGCTGGACGAGCAGCGTTTCGTTGCCACGATCAACAGCCAGAGCCAGGACCTGACGAACACGGCGAGAAGGCTCGTCGACTATTTCGATCAGACCTCGTCGCTGCAGAAGCCGATCTCTCCGCTGTTCGACCTGGACGAAGCGATCATCGCCCACCGCAACCACTTTCCAGTTCTGGAAGCGGCAGCCGACGAACTGAGGATGGAACTGGCCGGCTCCGGCGGTTTGCAGGAGGAGGCGCTCAAACAGGCCCTCGCGGGTCGTTTCGGTATCGAATGCGTGGAGCTGCCCCAGGCTTCCCGCATCGTCGGCCGCTACCAGTATGAACCGGAAGCGAACAGGCTGCTGTTGCGCGGCTCCGCCCCGCGGCCGACGCGCATTTTCCAGATGGCGCGGATCTACGCGAGCAAGGCGGCTCGCGAAGCCGTCGAGAACGTCGTCGAAACGCTCGCGCTGAAGTCGGACGAAGCGCGCGCGATGGCTCGAAGGGCCATGTCGTCATACGTCGCCGGCGCGATGATGATGCCGTACGAACCGTTTCTGAGAGACGCCGAGGCACTGCGATACGACATCGATCTGCTCGCCCGCACCTACGGTGCCAGCTTCGAGCAGGCTGCTCATCGGCTGGTCACGCTACGCCGCAAGGGCGCCGAAGGCGTCCCTTTCGGATTTCTTCGCGCGGATCGCGCCGGGCGGTTGTCGAAGCGCTTTCCCCTTCTGGGGCTTTCGTTGCCGGTATCCGGCTATGGATGCGTGCTCTGGCCAATTTTCCGCACGTCCGGGGACGGCGCATTCGTCAGGCAGCTTGCCGAATTTCCGGGGGGCGAGCGTTTTCTGCTTCTGGCAAGAGCCGTTCCCAAGCAGGCGCCGGCCTTTCGCGAGGAAGCGCCGACCTATTCGATCATGCTGGCGTGCGACGTCGTGCACGCCGACCGGACCGTCTATTCGGACGGCCTCGACCTGTCTCATCCTGCGGTGCCGGTCGGTCCGTCCTGTCTGCTGTGTCCCCGACAGGAATGCTCCCATCGGCAAGAGAGCCAGCCATCGTGACATGGCTGCAGTCCGACCTGAGCGGCAGGCTGACCCGAAAACAGGCACCCTTCAGGTGACCGTCGGCCAGTGCCAGTCTGCCGCCCAGCCTTTCGACGATGCGGTGGCTGATGTTCAGCCCCAGCCCCAGCCCGATGCCGGCGCCGGAATGGTTCGACTGGCCGGCGCGCACAAACTTCTCGAAGATCGAGTTTCTGTACCCTTCGGGGATGCCGCTGCCGTTGTCGGATATTTCCACGACATAGCACCCGGCCTGCATCCGGCTCGAGATATGGACGCGCGGTTGAGGTGCGTCGTTGTGGGAGATCGCATTGGCGATGATGTTGATGAACACCTGGCTGAGCCGCCCGGCGTCGGCCAGGACCCACCCGCAGCAGGCCCGTTCCCCGAACTCGACCGAAACCATGCGCCGGCGCGCGAGCGCCTCGCAGACGGCGATCGACCTGCTCAAGACCGCCTCGCCATCGATGAGCGCATTCTCCCAGTTTCCCTGGCCGTGCTCGAGCGCGCTCAGGTCGAGGATGTCCTCGATGAGCCGGGTGAGGCGCACGCTCTCGCTGTGGATTGTCGATATGAAGCGCTCCGCCTGATCCGGAGACAAGTCACGCTCCGTCATGAGTATCTCGGAAAACGACCGGATCGATGTCATCGGCGTTCTGATCTCATGGCTTACCTGCGACAGGAAGTCGTCCTTCTGCCGGTGCAGTTCGCGCAGCTTTGCGTTCGCCTCCTGCAATTGCTGGGCAGTCGTGTGAAGCTCGCGCGATTTCAGTTCGAGCTCATGCGAATATTCGATCGCCTGCTGGGTCTCGTCGGCCATGCGCATCACCTCCTCGAGAGAGATGCGGTCGCCGGCGACGACGGTCGTGAGCAGGATGTGCGCCGAGGCGGAGCCGATCGACCCGGCAAGTTCCTTCTCCAGCTTGTCGATGAAGTCGGGAGGAACGTCGGCTTCAAGGTTGGAGTGGTCGCGGTCGATACCCGAGGCCTCGAACAGCGCGTTTGCCTGCTCCCAGCCCAGAACGCGCTCCGCAACGAAGAACAACTCGCCGGTGGTGGCTGAGCCGCGGATGATGTGCGGGGTCGATCCGCCCCGCCGGAATGCGTCGACGAACAGCGTGGCCTGAATGCGCTCCATGGCGTCCTGTGACGTCAGCATCGAGACGACCACGAGCGTGGAGACGTTGAGAAGAAGGCTCCAGAACACCGAATGGACGAGCGGATCGAAATCCTCCATGCCGAACAGGGCTTCCGGACGCAGCGCCGATATGCCCCAAGGGCCTTCCAGCATCAGTGCCGCCACTGCATGGCTGGTCGACTCGAAGCTGGGAAGCAGCAGGGTCCAGGCCCACGCGCAGAATCCGACGAGGATGCCGGCGAAGGCGGCCGGCAGCGTCGCGTTTCGCCAATAGAGCGCAGCCAGCAGCGCAGGCAGGAACTGCGCCACGCCGGCGAACGAGATCAGCCCGATCGGCGCCAGCGCGTCGGAATCCTTGGTGAACCAGAAATAGAGGAAGCCCAGCAGGAGCATGACCGCGATCGAGACGCGACGGGCACGCAGGAGAAGCCGTGCAATGTCCGGTTCCCCCGTCTCCTCCGGAAGGCGCGCCCCGCGCAGCATCAGCGGCAGCACCACGTGGTTCGACACCATGATCGACAGAGCGATGGACGCGACGATGATCATGGAGGTCGCGCTGGAGAAGCCGCCGATGAAAGCAAACAGGGCCAGCACGTCGTAGCCGGCCGACATCGGCAGCGTGAGCACGAACATGTCCGGGTTGGAGCCTTCCGGCATGGTCGAAAGGCCGTGGAGCGCGATCGGCATCGTAAAGACGCTCATCAGCAGCAGGTAGGCCGGAAACGCCCACCCCGCGGTGCGCAGATGGTTTTCGTTCGAGTTCTCGATGACCGTGATCTGGAACTGGCGAGGCAGGCAGATGACGGCACAGGCCGAGAGGGCCAACACAGCTACCCAGCGGCTGCCGAGCGGCTCGCGTTCGTGGATTTCGAGGCCGGCCGCGGCGGCTTTCGCGAAGATTTCGCTCATGCCGCCCCCCAGACCGAAGACGACCAACACGCCAACGGCCAGCAGCGCCAGCAGCTTCACGACCGCCTCGAACGCGATCGCCGCGACGACGCCGGGATGCTGCTCGCGGGCATCGACGTTGCGGGTCCCGAACAGGATCGTGAACAACGCCATGCCCACCGCGACGCCGAAAGCAAGCGTGAGCTCATCGACCCCTGCGAGATGGTCCTCCGCGCCTCCCTTGGCCACCGATATGGCCTGTATGGAAGTCGTGATGGCCTTCAGTTGCAGCGCCACGTAGGGCGTCACGCTGATCACCGCCATCAATGTGACCAGCACCGCAAGGTGGCTGGACTTGCCGAAGCGCGACGACAGGAAGTCGGCGATGGACGTGATGCGCTGTGCGTGGCTGATGCTGATCAGCTTGCGCAGCAGGAACCACCAGCCCACGAAGACGATCGTGGGCCCCATGTAGATGGCCATGAATTCGATGCCGCTGCGGGCCGCGGTTCCGACGGCACCGTAGAACGTCCACGAGGTGCAATAGACCGAAATCGAAAGCGTGTAGACGACAGGCGAACGCAGAAACCTGGCGTAGCCGCTGTTTGCCTGCTTCTCCGACACCCAGGCGATCAGGAAGAGGAGCCCGACATAGGCAACGCCGGTGAGAATGACGAAATCCGGCGACAGCATTACCGAGCCCCGGATTTCTTGTCGCGCTCCGCCTCTTCCCTTGCGCCGCGGGCGGATGCGCTCACGAAAGGCAGGCGAAAGGAAAGGAAAACCGCTCCGGCAACGAGAAACAACCAGATGCCGAACAGATATGCGATCTCGAGCGGCACGCCGAATATGGTTTCGCGGATGACGAACAGATTGGCGACGAGCGGCATCAGGAGGATTGCGCCGAATGCCGGGATGATGATCGCCAGGTCTTCGTGCTTGCCCCGGCTGCGCTGGTCCCGCTCCCTAGGCATGATGCAGGGCGAGCATGCGGCGCACCTCCTCAACCACTTCGACGTTGGAGTACGGTTTGGTTATGAAGCCGTCCGCGTTGAGCTCGGCTGCAAGTTCCCGGTCATACTGCTGGCCTCGCGCTGTGAGCACCACGACCGCAATGTCCTTCGTGGCCGGATGCGCACGGATCGCCTTCAGCACGTCGAGCCCGCTCATCTTGGGCAGCATGATGTCAAGCAGCAGCATCCTGGGACGCAGGCGCCTGGCCGCCTCCAGCGCCCTTTCTCCATCGCGCGCGACGGCCACCGACCAGCCGTTCCTGCCGAGGATGAAACTCAGCGAATCCAGGATCGCAGGCTCGTCCTCGACGACCAGTATGTCAGTCATTTCCTCCCCCTTTATCATGAGCCCCGGGCAAACCGGGTCTTCGTTCATCCTTCCTCCTGCGAGACACGGCGCCGACGGCATGCGCTGCCGGTCGCTGCGGATTTTCAGATGTCTGCGGTGATGGCCCGCACCCGGTGCGCCCTTCGTCGTGGAAGGATTTCGGCCTTGAACTGGGCCAGGGTACCGCCGCCCTCAACAGCGGGGCGGACGCAAGATCGGCTCAAAGCCGGTCCGTAAGCCTTGGGTGCCTGATGATGAAGCTGCTGTCGCGGCAGCCAGAGCGAGCACTCATCCTCGCGTTGCGATGGCCCCAAACACCGCGAAACTCCCCGGCCCGACATTGTCGAGCCGGGGCTAAGATCCCGTGATGAGCAACTTGCGCTTCAAATCACGACGTCCCTGTAGAGCTTCATCCAAGGATGGAGCTTGCCAGCTACTGCGCGAAAGTCAATCGATGGCCTCGTCAGTCGCCCTGTCTCGCGCGTTGCCGGTCATTGCGCCGGCTCGCGAATTCTTCATGGCGAGCGGCGCGTGTTGCGGAGGCTTCAGTCGGGCAGACGGTTTCCCGGCAGCCTGACCAGCGATGACTTGTTTCGACAGCAGCCGATCTCGAGCTGCTTCACAGGACCTCGAAGAAGGTGATCCGAACTCCGTCAGGCAGACGGGCGCCGGTGCCTATGCAGATGATCCGGTTCAGCCAGGAATAGCGCGCATCGCCCGTCTCGAAACGCGGGGTCGTGCGCATGTAGTAAAGCGACGGGTCGACAGCCTCGCCCCGCGCCAGCGCCTGAATGACGTCCGCAGGCCCGTGGCGGAAGCCGAAATTGCGAATGTCGATCGTGGCGCCGTCGTGGGTGCGCATAGCGTAGCGCGTATCGAGCTCGGCCGTGCCGTCGGCGAAGATCGTCTGCCAGTCAGCGCCCAGATTGAGGATGTCTCCGGACAAGCGCTCGCCAGTGACCTTGCCACCCACGATCGGGATGATGCGTCGCTTGCCGCGCGGCCCGTCGCCCAGTTCGATCGGGGCGGCGAGTTCGACTTCGAGGTCGGCAAGGTGGCGGAGACCAGGCGTCATGGGCATCATTTCATCGTCATTGGCAGGAAAAGCACGATCCCGGGGAAGGCGACGAGTATGATGAGCCGGATGATGTCCGTCAGCACGAACGGTATCACCCCGCGAAAGATCGTCACGAGGCTCAGATCGCGCGAGATCGAGTTGATGACGAATACGTTCATTCCCACCGGCGGCGTGATCAGCCCCAGTTCGACCGTCATCACGATGATGACACCGAACCAGATCGGGTCGAAGCCAAGCTGCATGACGACCGGATAGACGATTGGCACCAGCAGGATGATCATCGCCATCGCATCGAGGATGCAGCCCATCACCAGAAACAGTCCGAGGATGACGGCCAGCGATCCATATGGTCCGAGGTCCAACCCTACAAGGAACGCGGTGATCTTCTGCGGCGACTGCGTGATTGCGAGGAAATAGCCGAACAGGATGGCGCCAACCAGCACGGTGTAGATCGCGACCGACGTGCGCAATGCCTCGATCAGGCTGTCGAGTATCTTGGTGGCGTTGAGCCTGCCTCGAACGATACCGATCAGCGCCGTCAGCACCGACCCGGCTGCTGCGGCTTCCGTCGCCGTGACCAGACCGAGATACATGCTGCCGATGATCGCAACGAAAAGGAGCACCACCGCCCAGACGCCCCGCAGCGACTCCCACGCCTCGGATGCGACGAAACGGGAGCCATCGGGCAGGGAACGCGCATAGGCGAAGCGCACCGTGATCATGTACATCAGAACCGCCAGCATTCCGGGAAGAATTCCCGCGATGAACAGGCGGCCGACATCCTGTTCCGTCATGTAGGCGTAGATGGCGAGCACGACCGACGGTGGAATCAGGATGCCGAGCGTGCCGCCGGCGGCGATGGTGCCGGCAGCGATACGATCCGAATAGCCGATCCGGCGCATTTCCGGCAGCGCAATCTTGGTCATGGTGGCGGCGGTGGCGACTGATGAGCCGCAGATTGCCGCGAAGCCGCCGCACGCCGCGATGGTCGAGAGCGCCATGCCGCCGCGGAACTGCCCAAGCCACGCCTGGCCCGCGCGGAAAAGTTCGCGCGAAATTCCGGAGTTGGTCGCCAGCACGCCCATCAGGATGAAAAAGGGAATGAGCGTCAGGTTGAAGTCGGTGACAGTGCGGATGGGCGACTGCGCCAACAGGTTGAGGGCGGGCCCCCAGCCGGTGATCGCGGCAAAGCCGCCGACGCCGACGATGCCCATGGCGATGCCGATGGGCACACGCAGGGCCATCATCGCGAAAAGCGCGATGAAGCCCGATATGGCGACGAGATCACCGCGGCTCATCGGTCGGCCCGTCGTGGTCGGAGGATGTCTCTATCGTCTCATGTGAGTCGAGCTCGCCCCGCCCCGTTCCTATCAGCAGGATGCGCGCACCAATGGTGATGATGCTCACCGCGACGCCCGCGGCGATCAGCGCGATCATCGGCCATGCCGGTAGGCGCAGGTCGAAGGTGGCCTCGCCACTGGCATAGGCGCTGGCGGCGCGGCCCGACATCTTCCAGAACAGCAGCACGGTGAACAGGCCGAGGACGAGCCATGCGAACAGGTCGCACACCCGGCGCAGTCGCGCCGGCATCATCTCGACGAAAAGATCGACCTTGATGTGGGAGC
>Ga0182792_1001553_pt1 | contig 18315 bp, 16 predicted proteins | sample Passage237B_FD_130497 | JGI IMG/M metagenome (GOLD analysis project Ga0182792, IMG submission 130497) | Cellulose adapted compost microbial communities from Newby Island Compost Facility, Milpitas, CA, USA - Passage2 37B (version 2) (version 2) ...
CGGACGAGAATGTGCGGGAGTCCGGCGGTGCCGCAGACGAGCGCGATGATGAGCGAATAGGTGTAAAGGAGAGAGTAGGGTTTCTGGTGCTCGGCGATGTAGGCGGCGCGTTCCTCGGCGGGGGGGGTCGCGGCGGGGGGGGTGGCGGCCCTGGTCGTGAGGGGGGCGGAAGGGGGGGGCCCGGGGTTGGCGCGGCGCACCCCCCAAGCCGGGGCGGGGCGCGGGGAGCCGCTCCGGGCCTATGCCGAGGAAAAGCTGCAACGCTGGCGCGGCCGCATCGCCCGCAAGGGGCGCGACGTCGGCCGGCTCGGCGACCGCGCGCGCCATGACCTGCGGATCAAGGCCAAGCGCTACCGCTACATGGTCGACGCGCTGTCGGCGCTCGACCCGGCGTTGCGGGATGCCTGGCAGGATAGCGGCCTGCTCGCCAGGCGCGTGCAGCGCTCGCTCGGCGATCTGCGCGACCTGCAACGTTTTCGCAAGTTAGGAGGAAAGCGGGCGAAACTGCCCGGCTACAAACAGGCGAAGAGGCGGCTGTTGCGCCATGCCGGTGCCGCGCTGCGCAGGCTCTGAGGATGAGCCGGCCGCCGTCCGTGCCGTTGACATGGATCAACGAGCGGGGCGGCGATCGGCGTAAGACGGCGCCGGATGCGTCGTCACCACGACCGACGAGGATGACGGAAAGAGGCCATGCGGTTCGTTCGTCTGGTACCTTATGTACTTCTTGCCGCGGCGTTCTGGGCTGTCGCGGCCACCGCTGCGGACGCCGCGAGCCGCGCGCAGGGACAAAGGCTTGCGCGTCTCTATTGCGCCTCGTGCCATGCGATCGACAAGGTGAGCCCGAGTCCGCTTGCGATCGCGCCGCCGTTCCGCACGCTGCACGAGCGCTATCCCGTCGAGACGCTCGAGGAGGCGCTTGCCGAGGGAATCATGGTCGGGCATCCCACCATGCCGCAGTTTCAGTTCGACCCGGATCAGATCGCCGATTTCCTGCTCTTTCTCAAGTCGCTCGAATAGCCGGCCGGCGGCCGATGCCGTAACAGCGTGAAGGCTTCAAAACGGGAAGGGATAGGCTCATGCGCGCCCATCAGATCATGACACGCAACGTCGTTACCGTGACGCCGGAGACGGCGATTGCCGATGCCGCCGCGACGATGCTGAAGCACCATATCAGCGGCCTGCCGGTGGTCGATGGCACGGGCCAACTGGTCGGCATCGTTTCAGAGGGCGATTTCCTGCGCCGCTTCGAGATCGGCACGCAACGCAAGCGGCCGAACTGGTTGCAGTTCTTCCTCGGACCGGGGCGCGAGGCAAAGGAATTCGTGCAGGAGCGCGGCCGCAAGGTCGGCGAGGTGATGACGCCGGAGCCGGTCACGGTGACCGAGGACACGACGCTGGAAGATCTGGTCCAGACCATGGAAGGACACAGCGTCAAGCGGCTGCCGGTGATGAGAGGCGATCAACTCGTCGGCATCGTGACGCGGGCCAACCTTTTGCGGGCCGTCGCCGGCCTCGCGCGCGAGGTGCCGGATCCGACCGCCGACGACGATCACATCCGCGAGCGGGTGACGCGGGCGCTGATGGCCACCGGCTGGCGCCCGGTCGGTTTGCAGGTGACGGTGCGCGACGGCGTCGTGCATCTGCACGGCATCATCGTCGATGAGCGCTCGCGCCAGGCCAGCATCGTCGCCGCCGAGAACGTGTCGGGCGTGAAGGAAGTCCACGACCACCTTTGCCTGGTCGATACCTGGTCCGGCTATTACGTCGAGTCGCCGGAAGACAGGGCGAGCGCCGGCTGAGCGGGGCGTCATGGCGGGGCTGGTACGCATCATCCTGATCGTGGCGGGGGCCATCGCCGCCCTGTTCGTCGCGCGCGATGCCGTGAACTTCCAGTTCATCGAGATGATCGTTACGATCCTGCTGCTCGGAGCCGCCGTGGTGTTCGCCGCGCTGTGGGGCCTGCGCCGGCGGGGCTAGAATCCATCGGTCAGTACCGCCGCAGCCAGCCGTAGCGCCGCATCAGGCGCTTCTCGCCTTCCAGCACCACCATCGCGACAAACCCGGCGGCGACGATCATCATCCCGTCGGCGAGCCCGACCGGGCGCGTCGCGAACAGCCGCTGCAGCACCGGCCAGTAGGTGAACGCGACCTGCGCGACGACCACGGCCGTGATCGCCGCCAGCACAGGCGGCGTGCCGAGCGCGCCGCGCCAGGTGAACGACGTCATGTACAGGTAGCGGACGTTGAACAGGTAGAAGATCTCCAGCACCACGATGGTGTTGACCACCATCGTCCGCGCGGTGTCGAGGTCGAGCCCACGGCCGAGCGCGTAGAAGAACACCGCCAGCGCCCAGGCCGCGAAGATCAGCGACACGAACACGATGCGCCACACCAGGAACGGCGACAACAGTCCCGCGCCTGGCGGCCGTGGCGGCCGCTCCATCACGCCGGGCTCGGTCGGCTCGAAGGCCAGTACGAGGCCGAGCGTGATCGTCAGGATCATGTTGATCCACAGAATTTGCGCCGGCGTCATCGGCATGGCGAAGTTGAGCACGATGGCGATGATGACGGTCAGCACCTCGCCGCCGTTGGTCGGCAGCGTCCAGCCGATCACCTTGCGGATGTTGTCGTAGACGGTCCGCCCCTCGCGTACTGCGGCGACGATCGAGGCGAAGTTGTCGTCGAGCAGCACCATCTGCGAGGCTTCCTTGGCCGCCTCGGTGCCTTTGCCGCCCATCGCGATGCCGACGTCGGCCTGCTTGAGGGACGGCGCGTCGTTGACGCCGTCGCCGGTCATGGCGACGATGGCGCCGTCGGCCTGAAGCGCGCGCACGATGCGCAGCTTGTGCTCGGGGCTGGTGCGCGCGAACACCGCCGTATTGCGCACCGCGTCCTCGAAGGCGGCGTCGCCGAGATTGTCGAGGTCGTGGCCGGTCAGCACGCGGGGCGTGTCGGTCAGCCCCAGTTGCCGGGCGATGGCGGCGGCGGTGGCGGCGTGGTCGCCGGTGATCATCTTGACGTCGATGCCGGCCGAGCGGCATTCGGCAATGGCCGCGATCGCTTCGTCGCGCGGCGGGTCGATGAAGCCGACGATACCGAGAAAAGTCAGGTCGCGCTCGGCTACGGCGGGCGACAGGTGCCGCGGTGTACCGGCGACCGGTTTCATCGCAAAACCCAGCACGCGCTCGCCGGCCGAGGCCGCGGCCGCGATCCGTTCATTCCAGTAAGCGATATCGAGCGGTTCCTCGCCGTCGACGCGGGCCTGCGTGGCGCACATGTCGAGCAGGCGTTCGGGTGCGCCTTTCACGAAAACGACGCTGCGGTCGTAGGGGACGTGGTTGAGCGTTGCCATGTAGCGGCGCTCGGGATCGAACGGGACTTCGTCGGCCCGGCGCCATTCGGCGCGCACCGTGTCGGGGTCGAAACCGGCCTTCATCGCCAGCGTGATCAGCGCCCCCTCCATCGGGTCGCCTTCCACGGTCCAGGTGCCGGCGGCATGCCGCAGGTGGGCGTCGTTGCACAAAAGGCCGGCGCGCACCAGCGCCAACACCGGGGCGAGCGCGGCGGGCGCCGCGCCTGCGCCCCATGCGCCGTGCTCCGGCGCGTAGCCCGATCCCTCGATAGCGATCTCGCTGTCCGCGAGCACGATGCGGCGCGCCGTCATTTCGTTGCGGGTCAGCGTGCCGGTCTTGTCGGAGCAGATCACCGACACCGCGCCCAGGGTTTCGACTGCAGGGAGCCTGCGGATCACTGCCTGGCGCCCCGCCATGCGCCGTACGCCGACCGCGAGCGTGATGGTGATGACCGCCGGAAGCCCCTCGGGCACCACGCCGACGGCGAGCGCCACCACGGCGATCATCGCGTCCGCCCAGTCGAACTGGCGCGCATAGACCGCGAACAGGAACAGTGCGGCCGAGGATGCGATCACGACCCATGTGAAGCGGCGGCCAAAACTGTTGATCTGCCGCAGCAGCGGCGTTGTCAGTTCCTCGATGCTGCCAAGCAGCGTGCTGATGCGCCCGATCTCGGTGGCGCTGCCGGTCGCGGTGACGACGCCGCTGCCCTGGCCGGCGGCGACCATCGTTCCCGAATAGGCCATCGAGATGCGGTCGCCGAGCGGAGCATCGGCCTTGACCGGGGTCTCGCCCTTTTCCGCGGCCACCGATTCCCCGGTCAGGATCGCCTCGTCGATCAACAGTCCCCGCGTGCGGATCAGCCGCAGGTCGGCCGGCACCCGGTCGCCCGGTTCGAGCAGGACGATGTCGCCGGGGACGAGATCTTCCACCGGCACGCTGGCGCGCCGTCCGCCGCGCAAAATGCTGGCGCGCGGCGAGATCATGCGCTGGATCGCCGCGAGCGCGTTCTCCGCCTTGCCTTCCTGGATGAAGCCGACGACGGCGTTGATCGCCACGACGATGACGATCACCGCGGCATCGACGGTGTGGCCGAGGCTGAAGGCCGCCACAGCGCCCGCCAGCATGAAGTAGATCAGGGCATTGTTGATCTGCGCGAACAAACGCGCGAGCGGGTGGCGCCGCGGGGCTGGCGGCAGCTGGTTGCGGCCGTGGCGTTGCAGGCGCCGCGCCGCCTCGTCCGCGCCCAATCCGTCCGGGTCGGCGGCAAGCGCGACGAGGACATCCTGAGCCGGCCAGGCATGATAGGGCCGGCCGACGTTGCCCGCCTGCGACGAGGAGGGCGGCGCGGGCAAGCGAATATCATCGCGCCCGCCGTCACGGCGAGCGGCAGTTACGGCATCGCGCCGGCCGGTGTTCGTCGCAGCCCGTCCCAGCATCGGTTCGCTCAACGCTTCGACTGCGACGCCATTGCGGCCGGGGCGCTGTTACGCCGCCTTGGACTGGAGCGGCGCTTCAGCCGCCGTCGGCATCGGCTGCGGCTCGCCGTCGCCCGGCGGCAGCGACGAACGCGCCAGCGCGCTGGCGATCGTCATCGATTGCTGCTGCCAGGCGAGGCCGTCGGCCATCACCCGCTGCATCGCGCCCGCCGCCCAATCCTGATATTCGCGGAACAGATCGACGGCGGTCTCGGCCCGGCAAACGCGCTGTGCGGCATCGAGCGCGGCCTGCGTGCCGACGTGGCGCCGTTCGAACCAGCCCTGGGCGAAACGTTCCAAGCCGTCGAGCACCTGGTCCTGCGCCTCCCAGAAGCTGCGGGCGTTGTGGCGCAGCGCTCCCGAGAGCGCCGAAGGCGGCATCATCATGCGCTGCATGGCGGCAAACTGCTCTGTCATGTTGGTCTCGGTCATCGTGCTCTCCCTGTGTGACGTCGCCGTGTGCCCCCGTCCCCGATAAGCCCTCACTGGTCCAGAACGTAGCGGCCGGGTGCCGGCGCCAGCGTTCCGCTATGCGCAAGTCCCAGCGGCGGCGGCGCCACTGGCGCCGACGATTTTTGCTTGAGCCAGTCGGCCCATGCCGTCCACCACGATCCCGGTGTCGGCCTGTTGCGTTCGCGCCAGCTCTCCGGCGAGATGTAAGGCGTCCCGTGCGGATGGTAGCCGACCCGGTACTGGCGCTTCAGGCTGCCGGGCGGGTTGACGATGCCGGCGTTGTGGCCGCCGGAGGTCAGCGCGAAGGTGATATCGACGTCGGCCTGCAAGTGAATCTTGTAGACCGACTGCCACGGCGCGATGTGGTCCCATTCGGTGCCGACCACGAACATCGGCACCTGGATGCTGGAGATGCTGATCGGCGCGCCATCGACAACGTAGCGGCCGGCGGCGAGGTCGTTGTTGAGAAACAGCCGGCGCAGATATTCGCTGTGCATGCGGTAGGGCATGCGGGTCGCATCCCCGCTCCACGCCATCAGGTCGGAGACGGCCGCGCGCTCGCCGAGCAGGTAGTCGCGCACGAGCCGCGACCAGATCAGGTCGTTGGAGCGCAGCAGGCGGAACGCGCCGGCCATCTGCCGGGCTTCGAGAAGCCCCTTCTTCCACATCATGTCTTCGAGGAAGGTCACCTCGCTTTCGTCGATGAACAGCGTGAGTTCGCCGGCATCGGCAAAGTCGGTCTGCGCCGCGAGCAGCGTCAGCGTCTTCAGCGTCTCGTCGTTGCGCCGGCCGAGCGCCGCCGCCGCCATCGCCAGCAGCGTGCCGCCGAGGCAGTAGCCGACGCCGTGGATCGGCTGGCCGGGGACGACCTCCTTGACGGTGGCGATCGCCGCGTCGATGCCGAGCGACAGGTAGTCGTCCATGCCGAGGTCGCGATGCTCCGGCCGTGGGTTGCGCCACGAGATCATGAACACCGTGTGACCGCGCTGCACGAGGTAGCGCACCAGCGAGTTTTCCGGCGACAGGTCCAGGATGTAATATTTCATGATCCAGGCCGGGACGATCAGGATCGGCTCCGGGTGCACCGCTTCCGTCGTTGGCGTGTACTGGATCAGTTCGATCAGTTCGTTGCGGAAGATCACCGCGCCCGGCGTACAGGCCACCGTTTCGCCGACCTTGAACGCCTCGGCGCCAGCCGGCGGCTCATGGGTGACGAAGCGCCGGATGTCCTCGGCCAGATGGCCGAGGCCGTCGCGCAAATTCCGACCACCGCTCTCGAAGGTGCGGCGCAGCACCACCGGGTTGGTCGCGGGGAAGTTGCTCGGCGCGCACAGATCGAGCACCTGCCGTGCCATGAACGAGACGGCCTGCATGTTGTGGCGCGTTACGCCGGGCACGTTCGCGGTCGCCTGCTCCCACCAGTGCTCCTGCATGAGAAACGCCTGATGGATGACGTTGAACGGCCAGCGCGACCATGCCGGATCGGCAAAGCGCCGGTCCTGCGGCAGCGAGGAGACGCACGGCGTCGGTTCGGCGGCATCCTCGATGGCGCAGGTCAGCGCGTAGCGGAACAGTTCGGCGCTGCGCTCGGCGGCAAGAACGGCAAGGTGCTGCTGCAAGGTGGGCGCCAGCGCGAGATGGCTCGCCCAATCGATCGAGGCGAGGAACAGCGACACCGGCGAGCGGCCCCCGGTCAGGCCGGCGACGGTCGCCCGCATTATGCGGTCGAGATCGCGCAGGCCCGGTGCTGCCGGTTCGTCAGTCCGCGGTATCTCAGGTGCGGTGGGCGAAGCGATCCCTGGCGCCGGCGCACGCGGCAGCGGCTCACGGGATGGGCCCGCCTCGGGGGCATCGCGCTGGAGGTGTTGAACCGGCATGTCGGAACCCTGCGCTATCGAAACCACTCATGGCATGTCGGGGCTGAGCGGCACGTTGAGCTACCTCAACCTTCTGGCGCATTCGCGACGTGCGATCCTGACATAGTGTCGCGGCGCCATTGCGGCGGCCGTCGTCAGGCGTTCATGCGGTGCAGGCTGTGGCGGTTGCGCAGCGCGATGTGGCGGGCGCCGGCGAAATCCAGCACGCCCTGCGCGTGAAGCTGCGACAGCGTGCGCGACACCGTTTCCAGCGTCAGGCCGAGATAGTCGGCGATGTCGCGGCGGCTCATCGGCAGCGCCAGCATTTTTGCCGAGGCGAGGCGGCGGTCCATCTCAAGTAAAAAAGCCGCGACGCGCTCGGTTGCGGTCTTGCGGCCGAGCAGCAGCATGTGGTCCTCGGCGTGGCGCAGGTCGCCGGCGGTGATCGCCCACAGGCTGCGGGCGACGCCGGCATCGCGTTCGGCGGCGTGCTCGAGGCTCTCGCGCCGGACGAAGCGGACGCGGGTGTCGGCGATGGCTTCGGCGGTGAGGCGGTGAACCTCGCCCGAGGCGAGCCCGAACACGTCTCCCGGCAGGTGGAAAGCGCCGATCTGGCGCCGGCCGTCGGACAACAGCTTGTAGCTGCGCACCGCGCCGCTGCGCACCTGGTAGACGTATTCGGCCGGCTCGTCCTCGCCGTAGATTTCCTCGTCCCGGCGGTAGCGGAACTCGGTGACGGCAAGGCCGATGTGGTCGATGGTCTGGAACGGGTCGGCCGAGACGGAGGCCGGGGAAGGTCGGGCGGTGCGGGCGTCGAGAACCGGGGTCGAAGTCGTCGTGGTGAACATCCGCCGTCTCCCTGCGTGGCAATGGCGGATTTTTAGCTGGCGACGCTGTGCCGCCTCTACCTCGGGCGAACTCGTAACGGAGGCTTCCTTAAGGGATTCTACGGAGGCGCGCCGTCGCGCCGCGGCCGCTCGCGCATCGCCGCCTGAATGCAGCCGGTCAGGCTGATCTCGAGATGCGGCTTGCTGAGCACGCATTGAATGTCGGCTTCCGCCGCGCGCGCCGCGACGTGCTGGTCGGGGAAGCCGGTGATGAGCACGATCGGCGTCTCGATGTGATCCTGGCGCAGGCGGCGCGCCAATTCCAATCCGTCGATCACGTCCATCTTGTAGTCGAACACGAAGCAATCCACCGGGTGTTCGGCCGGCAGGGCGTCGAGCAGCAACGCGCCGCTATCGAATGTCCGGACGTCGAAGCCGTCGGTTTCGAGCAGGAAGCGCAGGGACACCAGTACCGCCGGGTCGTCGTCCACGACGTAGACCGTGTATTTGCGGGCCGCGGGCAAGGGCAGGCACCTCGGTGAAAGAAAAACGCACGTTACCGGTCCCGCTGTCGAAAGCCTTGACCTGCCTCAATCTTTGAGCGTGCCAGCGCGCATCACGAGCCGCACGATTTCGGAGACGCTGCCTGCCTGCATCTTGGTCATCACGTTGGCCCGGTAGATCTCTACCGTGCGCGGGCTGATATCGAGGTCGCGCGCGATCAGCTTGTTGGATTGCCCGGCGACGATACCATCGAGCACCTGGCGTTCGCGCGGGGTCAGCGAGGCGATCCGGGCGGCGATGTCGTCGCGCTCCGCCGCGCTTTCCGCAGCCGTTGCGTGGCGCCGCAGCGAGGCTTCGATGGCGCGGATCAGGTGCTCGTCCTCGAACGGCTTTTCGAGGAAATCGGCGGCTCCTAACTTCATCGCCTCGACCGCGAGCGGTACGTCGCCATGTCCGGTCATGATCAGGGTCGGCGGCGGCGCGTCGTGCTCCGCGAGCCGGCGCAGCAATTCCATGCCGTCGATGCCTGGCATGCGCAGATCGGACACGACGCAGCCGAATTCCAGTTGCGGCAGTGCGCTGAGAAACGACGCCGCGGATTCGAACGAAGCGACCTTGAAGCCCGCGGTGCCGAGCAGAAATTCAAGCGAGTCGCGCATCGCCGGATCGTCATCGACGACATAGATGGTGCCTTTGTGCGTCATGCCGGTGGCTCCTGCGCCACCGGCAAAGTGAACCGGAAGGTAGCGCCCTGATCGGAATTGATCTCGGCCCACATGCGTCCGCCATGCGCCTCGACGATGGTCCGGCTGATCGACAGCCCGACCCCCATGCCGGCGGCCTTGGTGGTGAAGAAGGTGCGAAACAGGTCCTTCTCGACCTCGCCGCTGAAACCGTGGCCGGTATCGGCGACCGCGACCTCCACCATGCGGTCGCCGGCGCGGCGGCTCGACACGGTGAGCACGCGCTGCGGCGACTGGCTCATCGCCTCGAGCGCGTTGCGGAACAGGTTGACCAGCACCTGCTGGATCTGCACGCGATCCACCAGCACCAGGTCGTGTGCGGGGTCGAGGGCGAACCGCAACAGCACGTCCTGCTCGCGCGCGCCGGTGAAGCCGAGCGCGCCGGCTTCCTCGATCAGCTTGGCGAGGCTTTCGATCTGCTTTTCGGTCTCGCCGCGCGCGACGAAATCGCGCAGGCGGCGGATGATCTCGCCGGCGCGCAGCGCCTGCTCGGCGGCGCGGTCGAGTGCCGCCTCGATCTTGTGGATGTTGGGGTCGGAGCTCGCTTCGAGCAGGCGGCGCGAGCCCTTCATGTAGTTGCCGATCGCCGCCAGCGGCTGGTTGATCTCGTGCGCCAGCGCCGAGGCCATCTCGCCCATCGCGCTCAGCCGCGAGACATGGAATAGCTCGGTCTGCAATTCGTAGAGCCGGGTCTGCGTGCGCTGATGTTCGGTGAGGTCGTGGCAGAAGCCGGTGAAATACGGCTCGTTGCCGGAGCGCATCTCGCCGACCGACAGGTGCATGGGAAAGGTCGTGCCGTCCTTGCGCCGGCCGGTCACGATACGCCCGATGCCGATGATGCGGCGCTCGCCGGTCGCCTGATAGCGGGCGAGGTAGCCGTCATGCCGGGAATGGTCGGGCTCCGGCATCAGGATGCGGACGTTCTGGCCGACGGCCTCCTGTTCAGTATAGCCGAACGAGCGCACGGCCGCGCTGCTGAAGAACTGGATGATGCCGTGGCCGTCAATCACGATCATGGCATCGGGAACGGTCTCAAGGATCGAGCGGAGATGGCTTTCGCGGGTCCGCAACGCCTCTTCGAGCTGCTTCTGCTGGTCGATGTCGAGAACGACGCCGCCCAGCCGGTCCGGCATGTCACCGTCCCCTCTGGCCAGGCTGCCGCGCACCCGCACCCACGACGCCCCGCTTGGCGCGCCCTTGATCCGGCATTGGACATCGACATTGCCGCCGTTCGCAAGAGCATCGCGAAACACCTTCGCGGTGCGCTCGCTGTCCTGCGCCTCGAGCAGGCCGAGGAAGGCCACAAGCGTGACGGGGCTGTCGCCAGCGAGGCCGAATAGGGCGCGCGCGGCCTTCGACCAGACGAAGGTCTGGCGCGCGAGATCAAATGTCCACGTTCCTATTCCCGCCCGTTCGATCCCGAGCCACACCTGCTCGCTGAGCGAGGGGACCGCGGGGACGGACAGACCGCTCCGGTCCATGCTGATCGACCTCCGCCTCCCGGTTACGATGGAAACGGGGCAAGGTCAAAGCGGGCGGCCGCGTCGCTTTCGGGAAAATATTCCGTGTGACGGAGCCTGCCGCGTTGGGCGGGCTGCTGCCGCTGTGGTCGGTCAGAATGTTGCGCCGATGGTCCGCATGAAACGGGCAAACCTGTCGTCGTTTGCGTAGGCGATGTTGACGCGCATGGCGGGCGGGCCGGCTGTCGCCTCGGGATTGAATGCCGCTCCCGGCGCCAGCAGGATGCCGTGCTCCGCCGCCGTTCGCGAAAGCTCCTTGTCGTCGATGCCGGACGGCAGCACGCACCACATGTAGAAGCCGCCGGCGGGCTGGCCGAACACCGGCAGCCGCAGGCGTGACAGGCTGTCGTGCGCGGTGCGGGTTGCCACCTCGATGCGATCGATCAGACGCTTGAGGTGGTTCCGGTAGCGGCCGCTGGTGATGAGGTCGTAGACGATCTGCTCGATATAGCCGGAGCTGTTGGTGCGGGTGATCATCTTCACGTCGGCCAGCGCGGATACGGTGTCGGGGTCGGCGGCGATGTAGCCGCAGCGCAGGCTGGCCGACAGCGTCTTGGCGAAGGTGCCGACATAGATGACGCGGTCGAGCTGGTCGAGCGCCGCCGGCCGCGGGCTGGTGGCTGGCAGCACGTCGGCGAACGGGTCGGTATCGACGATGCGCAAATTGTGTGTGTCCGCGATTTGCATCAGCCGGTAGGCCACCGGAAGGGTGATCGAGCAGCCGGTGGGGTTTTGCGCCAGCGACTGGGTGAAGAACAGCCGCGCGCCGGTTGCGGCGGCGCGCTGCGCCAGTTCATCGAGATCGGGACCGTCGGGATTGCGCCGCACGCCGGCGAGTTCGGCCTTGGCGAGGTGGAGTTTGCCGAACAGCGGATAGTAGCCGGGATTGTCCACCAGCACGGTCTCGCCCGGCTCGACGAAGTGCCTGACGATCATGTCGAGCGCGTCGTTGGCGCCATGGGTGAGCAGCACCTGCGCCGGCGTGACGTTGATCGACCGCTCCGCCAGCGTCAGCGCGATGCGCTCGCGCAGCGCCGGCAACCCCGCCGGCGGACCGTAGCTTTCCGGCAGGATGCGCTGGCCGGGGCGGGCAACCGGGCGCAGCGCGCGCGCCATTTCCGGGCCTTCCATCCACGCTGCCGGCGGGCGGCCGTCGCCGATCCGCACCTCGTAGCGCTTCTCCAGCTGTTCGCGCAGCAACCAGATGATATCGACGGCCTCGATGCTGGCGGGCGAGGGCGGCTCGCCACGCTTCGGCCTGTGCTGCGAGACATAGAAGCCCGATCCGGGCCGGCTCTCGACCCGGCCCGCCGCGACCAGCCGGTCGTAGGCTTCGACTGTGGTGTTCTTGGAGACGCCGAACGTCTGCGCGGCGGCGCGGATCGAGGGCAGCCGCTCGCCCGGACGCATCAGCCCGCGGTCGATGCGCCCGACAATGGCCTCGTAAATGGCCTCGACGCGGGAGCGACCGTTGATGCGATTGGGGCCGTAAACTGTACCCATCGTTTGACTGGTACGGACCATCTCCAAAAAGCGCAAAGCGTTCCTTGTACTGTACCCACCCACAGTTACGGTTGAGAAGCAAAACGTTACAGCACGAGCCGCCATTGCGGCGCAGCTGCATAAGGGAGGTCGAGGAATGAGCGCCCGCCGGGACGGTGCCAACCGAAGCTCGCGGATCGCCGGTTTTCACCGCCGGTCGCCGGCCGAGCGGCTCGACCTGGTGGCGGCCTTCGCCGGCCTCGACGATGCCGAGGTGGCCCATCTCTCCGACATGGGCAATCTGCCCGTTGCGCTCGCCGACCGCATGATCGAGAACGTCGTCGCCACGATGAACGTGCCGATCGGCATCGCCACCAATCTGAAGATCGACGGCGAGGACGTGCTGGTGCCGATGGCCACCGAGGAATCGTCGGTGGTCGCCGCGGTGTGCAATGCCGGGCGCCAGAGCTACGACAGCGGCTTCACCACCTCCGTGTCCGGCACATTGATGATTGCGCAGGTGCAGGCGGTGGATGTGCCCGATCCGCACGCGGCGCGGCTCCGGCTGCTCGAACGGCGCGACGACATCAAGGCGATCTGCGACGCCTGCGATCCCCTGCTGCTCAAGATCGGCGGCGGCTTCCGCGACCTCGAGGTCCGTATTCTCGACACCGCCGGCGGCACGATGCTGGTGACGCATCTCATCGTCGATACGCGCGATGCGATGGGCGCCAACGCGGTCAACACCATGGCGGAGGCGGTCGCCCCGCGCGTCGCCGAGTGGAGCGGCGGCCGGGTGTTTTTGCGCATCCTGTCCAATCTCGCCGACCGGCGGCTGGCGCGCGCCCGCGCCGTGTGGACAACGGATGCCATCGGCGGCGCGGAGGTGCGCGACGGCATCGTCAGCGCCTGTCACTTCGCCGAGGCCGATCCCTATCGCGCCGCGACCCACAACAAGGGCATCATGAACGGCATCAGCGCCGTGGTGCTCACGACCGGCAACGACACCCGCGCGGTCGAGGCCGGCGCCCACGCCTATGCGGCACGCAACGGCCGTTACGCGAGCCTGACGCACTACGAGATCGATGCCGACGGCAATCTCTCCGGCTCCATCGAACTGCCGCTGGCGGTCGGCCTGATCGGCGGCGCCACGAAAATCCATCCGACAGCGCAGGCGTGCCTGAAGATTCTCGGCGTGACCACTGCGGAACGCCTCGCGCGCATCGTCGCCGCGGTCGGCCTTGCGCAGAATTTTTCGGCGCTCAAGGCGCTGGCCACCACCGGCATTCAGGCCGGGCACATGGGCCTGCACGCGCAGAACGTCGCGATGATGGCCGGCGCTATCGGAGAGGAGATCGACGCGGTCGCCCGGCGTCTTGTTGAGCAGAAGGCGGTCCGCATCGATGTTGCGCAGGCGATCCTCGCCGATCTTCGACGCTAGAGGATGCGTCATCCGCTCCGGCAGCGTTCACGCTCACGGATCCATAACCAAGGCACAGAAGGGAGAGACGACATGGCGAAACAGGTGGGCGGCTTCTGCATGGCGGCAGCGGCGCTGGCGGTGCTGATGGCGGCCAGCGCGGCGCATGCTGAAATTCCCAACAACACCGTGAAGCTCGGGGTTTTGACCGACCTGAGCGGCTTTGCTTCCGACTCCACCGGCGTTGGCTCGGTGGCGGCGGCGAAACTCGCCATCGAGGACTTCAAGAAGGAGAAGTTCGACCTCAAGGTCGAGTTGATTCAGGGCGACCACCAGAACAAGGCGGATATCGGCGGCGCGCTGGCGCGGCGCTGGGTCGATCTCGAAAAGGTCGATGCCATTCTCGACGTGCCGTTCTCGTCGGTGGCGCTTGCCGTGCAGGAAGTGGTGCGCGGCACCAAAACCGCGTTCATCGCCTCGGGGCCGGGCACCTCGCTCTTGACCGGCGAGAAGTGCTCGCCCAACACCGTGCACTGGAGCTACGACACCTGGTCGCTGGCGCATGGCACCGCGCTCGCGCTGTTGCGCGCCAAGAAGGACACCTGGTTCTTCGTCACCGCCGACTATGCCTTCGGCCATTCGCTGGAGAACGATGCCGCTGCCGTGGTCAAGGCGGAGGGCGGCAAGGTGCTCGGCGCGGTGCGCCATCCGACCGGCACGGCCGACTTCTCGTCGTTCCTGTTGCAGGCGCAGGCCAGCAAGGCCAAGGTGGTCGCGCTTGCCAACGCAGTCGGCGACACCATCAACTCGGTCAAGCAGGCATCCGAGTTCGGCCTGCAGGCCGGCGGTCAGGAGCTGGCCGCGCTGTTGATGCAGGTGACCGACGTCAACGCCATCGGCCTCAAGGTCGCCAAGGGGCTCTACCTGACGGAAGCCTTCTACTGGGACATGAACGACGGCAGCCGGCAATTCGCCGACCGCTTCGCCGCGCTGACCGGTGGCAAACGGCCGACAATGATCCAGGCCGGCGTCTATGCCGGCACGCTGCACTATCTGCGCGCGGCGGCAGCAGCCAACAGCAGCGACGCCAAGGTGGTGGTGGCGAAGATGAAGGAGATGCCGTCGCGCGATCCGCTGTTCGGCGAGGGCAAGGTACGCGAGGATGGTCGCCACATCCACAACATGTACCTGTTCCAGGTGAAGGCGCCCGAGGACTCCAAGGGGCCGTGGGACTACTACAAGCTGATCCAGACCATTCCCGCGGCGGAAGCGTTCCGGCCGCTTGCCGAGGGCAACTGCCCGATGGTCAAGAAGTAAGCAGGTTCGTTCTCGTCATGCCCGCGCGTCTTACGCGGGCATGGCGATGGAAGCGACGCTATTCCGCCGCCTGCGCGTAGTCGGCGACCGGCGGGCAGGCGCACACGAGGTTGCGGTCGCCATAGACGTTATCGACGCGGCCGACCGGCGACCAGTATTTATCGGTGCGCGATGAGCCGGCCGGAAAGCAGCCCTCGACACGGGTATACGGCCGGCGCCACTCGTCGTCGGCGATGTCGTGCACGGTGTGCGGCGCGTGGCGCAGCGGCGCATCGTCCACTTTGAAGCGGCCGGCCTCGATCTCGGCGATCTCGCGGCGGATCGCGATCATCGCCTCGCAAAAGCGGTCGATCTCGGCTTTCGATTCCGACTCGGTCGGCTCCACCATCAGCGTGCCGGCCACCGGGAAGCTCATGGTGGGCGCATGGAAGCCGTAGTCGATCAGCCGTTTGGCGATGTCGTCCACGGTGACGCCGGTCGAAGCCTTGAGCGCGCGCGGATCGAGGATGCACTCGTGCGCAACGCGGCCGTTATGATTGCGGTAGAGCACCGGGAAGTGTGCGTCGAGCCGGGCAGCGATGTAGTTGGCGTTGAGGATGGCGATCTCGGTGGCGCGCCTCAAGCCCGCGCCGCCCATCAGCAGCATGTAGATGTAGGAGATCGTCAGGATCGAGGCCGAACCATAGGGCGCGGCCGTGACCGGTCCGACGGCTGAGTCCTGCGCATGCAGCGGATGGCCCGGCAGGAACGGTGCAAGATGCGCCTTGACGCCGATCGGCCCCATGCCCGGCCCGCCGCCGCCGTGCGGGATGCAGAACGTCTTGTGCAGGTTAAGGTGGCTGACGTCGGCGCCATAGTCGCCGGGGCGGGCGAGGCCGACCTGCGCGTTGAGATTGGCGCCGTCGAGATAAACCTGACCGCCATGGGCATGCACGACGTCGCAGATATCGCGGATGTGCTCCTCGAACACGCCGTGGGTCGAGGGGTAGGTGATCATGATCGCGGCGAGCCGGTCGGCGTGCTGCGCCGCCTTGGCGGTGAGGTCGGCGAGATCGACGTTGCCGCCGTCGTCGCAGGCGACCACCACCACGTCCATGCCGGCCATGTGGGCGGAGGCCGGATTGGTGCCGTGCGCCGACGATGGGATCAGGCAGATTGTGCGCTGCGGCTCACCTTGCGCGGCATGGTAGCCGCGGATCGCGAGCAGGCCGGCATATTCGCCCTGCGCGCCGGAATTCGGTTGCAGCGATACCGCGTCGTAGCCGGTGATCTCCACGAGCCACTTTTCCAGCGTCGCGAACAGTGCATGGTAGCCTGCGGCCTGCGCGCGCGGCGCGTAGGGATGGATGTTGCCGAACTCGGGCCACGTCAGCGGGATCATCTCCGTGGTGGCGTTGAGCTTCATGGTGCAGGAGCCGAGCGGGATCATGGCGCGGTCGAGCGCGAGATCGCGGTCGGCGAGTTTTCGCATGTAGCGCAACAGATCGGTTTCGGAGCGGTAGGCGTGGAACACCGGATGGGTGAGGAAGCGGCTTGTGCGCTTCAGGCTGTCCGGCAGCGTCTCGCGGGCCTCGCGTTCAACGTCGGCATAGGCGAGGCTGCCACCGAAGGCCCGCCACACCGCCTCGACGATGGCCAGCGTCGTGGTTTCGTCGAGCGCGATGCCGAGCTTTGAGCCGTTGCGGCGCAGGTTGAGCTTTTCTGCCTCGGCGCGCGCGAGGATATCGGCAAGCCTGTCGCCGGCCTCGACGGTGAGCGTGTCGAAGTAGGCCGCATGAAGGGGGGCGAAGCCGAGCCGGGCGAGCCCGGCGGCCAGCACGGCCGCGTGGCGGTGGACGCGGCGGGCGATCTGCGCAAGCCCGTCGGGGCCGTGATAGACGGCGTACATGCCGGCGATCACCGCCAGCAGCACCTGGGCGGTGCAGATGTTCGAGGTCGCCTTTTCGCGGCGGATGTGCTGCTCGCGGGTCTGCAGGGCGAGGCGATAGGCCGGCGCGCCGCGCGCATCGACGGACAGCCCGACGATGCGGCCGGGTAGCGAACGCTTGAGCGCATCGCGCACCGCCATGTAGGCGGCGTGCGGGCCGCCAAAACCCATCGGCACACCGAAACGCTGCGCCGAGCCGATGGCGATGTCGGCGCCGAGTTCGCCGGGCGGGGTGAGCAGCGTCAGCGCCAGAGGATCGGCGGCGAGCGCGGCAATGGCCCCCTTGTCGTGCAGGGCGGCGATGGCGGCGCGGGGATCGGTGACCGCGCCGCTCGATCCGGGATATTGCAGCAGCGCGCCGAACACTTTTGCGCCGTCGAGATCGCGTGCCGGATCGCCGACGATCAGCGACCAGCCGAGCGGCTCGGCGCGGGTCTTCAGCACCGCGAGCGTCTGCGGATGCACGTCGTGGTCGACAAAAAACGCCTTGCTGTTGTTGGTCGCGGCGCGCGCGGCCAGCGCCATGGCTTCCGCCGCCGCGGTCGCCTCGTCGAGCAGCGAGGCATTGGCGACGTCGAGCCCGGTCAGGTCGCAGATCATGGTCTGGAAGTTGAACAGCGCCTCCAGCCGGCCTTGACTGATTTCCGGCTGGTAGGGCGTATAGGCCGTGTACCAGGCGGGGTTTTCGAGGATGTTGCGCTGGATCACCGCCGGCAAAATGGTGCCGGAATAGCCCTGGCCGATCAGCGAGGTGAACACGCTGTTCTGTGCCGCGAGCGCGCGCATGTGGGCGATCGCTTGCGTCTCGTCGAGCGGCGTGCCGAGGTCGAGCGGCGTGCGCTGGCGGATCGACGCCGGCAGCGTCTCGGCGATCAGCGCGTCAACGCTCGCAGCGCCGACCGTCTCCAGCATGGCATCGATATCGCGCGGCGACGGCCCGACGTGGCGGCGCACGAAGTCGGCGGCGGCGTCGGTCTGCGGAATGCGGGGCGTGGTCATGGGGTGTCACCTAAGCCGTGTGCGCCTTGTAGGCAGCCTCGTCCATCAGGCCGTCGAGTTCGGCTTTGTCGGCGATGCGCAGCTTGAACAGCCAGCTTCCCGCCGCGTCGGTGTTGATCTGCGAAGGCTCGGTGGTCAGCGCCTCGTTGACCTCGACCACCTCGCCGGTGATCGGCGCGTAGACGTCGGAGGCGGCCTTGACGGATTCCACCACCGCGGCGGCCTCGCCCTTCTTGAGCGTGCGGCCGACCTTCGGCAGTTCGAGAAACACCACGTCGCCGAGTTGCTCCTGGGCGTAGTTGGTGATGCCGATGACGGCGACGTCGCCCTTGATGTGGAGCCACTCGTGGTCCTCGGTGAACAGGGTCGTCATGAATGATCCTCAGCGCTGATAGGAATGGGGAACGAAGGGCATGGCGGCGACGCGCAGCGGCAG
>Ga0182792_1001554_pt1 | contig 18313 bp, 17 predicted proteins | sample Passage237B_FD_130497 | JGI IMG/M metagenome (GOLD analysis project Ga0182792, IMG submission 130497) | Cellulose adapted compost microbial communities from Newby Island Compost Facility, Milpitas, CA, USA - Passage2 37B (version 2) (version 2) ...
ATCATGAACGCCGACGGCAGCATGGCCCGGCGCCCGGAACTGGAGGTGTTCGCGCGCGAGCACGGGCTGAAGATGGGCTCGATCGCCGACCTGATCGCCTGGCGCCTGGCCACCGAGCACACCGTGGAGCGGGTGGACGAGCGCGCCATCGATACCGAGTTCGGCCCCTTCCAGCTGATCACCTACCGCGACCGCATCGCCCACGAGCTGCACTTCGCCCTGGTCCGCGGCGCCCCGCGGCGCGAGTCCCCGACCCTGGTCCGGGTGCACGTGGAGAACCCGCTGGGCGACCTGCTGCACTGGCGCCGCGACGATTTTGGCGTGGGCATCACCGAGGCCCTGCGCCGGATCGACGCCGAAGGCGAGGGCGTGCTGGTGGTGCTGTCCGAGCCGCGCAGCTCCGACGCCCTGCTGGCCCGCCTGCGCAAGCAGCCCGAGGTCCGGGCCAACAGCAAGGACGTGGGCCAGTGGCGGCGCAACGGCGCCGGGGCCCAGATCCTGGCCGACCTGGGCCTGGGCCGGCTGCGGGTGCTGGGCACCCCGCGCCGCCAGGTGGGCCTGGCCGGCTACGGCCTGGAAGTGGTGGAGTACATCCAGCCCTGAACCGGCGGCGGTCCCCCCGCCGCGTCCGGTAAACTGTGCGACCCCCGAGGAACCCCGATCCCATGACCCTGTACGAAGGCGAGCTGCGGCTGCCGCCCGGCGCCCGTTTCGCGATCCTGGCCAGCCGCTGGAACGCCCGCATCACCGATGCCCTGGTGGACGGCGCGCGCCGCTGCCTGGCCGACCACGGCGTGGCCGAGGACGCCGTCGACGTGGTCCGCGTGCCCGGCGCCTGGGAGCTGCCGCTGGTGGCCCGCAAGCTGGCCGCCGCCGGCGGTCATGCCGCCCTGGTCGTGCTTGGCTGCGTGGTCCGTGGCGATACCCGCCACTACGAGCACGTGGCCGACCTGTGCGCCGAAGGCCTGATGCGCGTGGCCCTGGATACCGGCGTGCCGGTACTCAACGGCGTGCTGGCGGTGGAGAAGTTCGAGGACGCCGCGGCCCGCGCCGGTGGCGCCCACGGCAACAAGGGGGAGGAAGCGGCGATGGCCGCGCTGGAAATGGTCAACCTGCTGGAGCGCCTGCCATGAACCGTCCGTTCCGTTCCCGTACCGGCGTCGATCCGGTCCTGCGTGCCCGCGCCCGCCGCCGCGCCCTGCAGGCCATCTACGCCTGGCAGATCTCCGGCGGCAACCCGCAGCAGGTGATCGCCCAGTTCGCCCACGAGCAGGCCCATGAAGTGGCCGACCTGGCCTATTTCGAGGACCTGGTGCATGGCGTGCTCAGCCGCCGTGCCGAGCTGGACCAGGCCCTGGCCCCTTACCTGGACCGCGAGGTCGAGGACGTGGACGCGATCGAGCGCGCGGTGCTGCGCCTGGCCGCCTACGAGCTGCTGCAGCGCCAGGACGTGCCGTACCGGGTGGTGATCAACGAGGCCATCGAGATCGCCAAGCGCTTCGGCTCCGAGCATGGCCACACCTACGTCAACGGCGTGCTCGACCAGGCCAGCGCGCAGTGGCGCGCGGCCGAGGTCCAGGCCAGCCGCGGCGGCCAGCGCCACTGAGGCTGCACCGGCCCGCGCCTGGCGCGGGCCTCGCCCGGCACCGGCCGGGCCGTCCCCCAGGCTGAGGCGTCGATGGCCGAATTCGACCTGATCCAGGCAATCCGGACCCGCGCCGGCGACGGCGCCGGGGTGGTGCTGGGCATTGGCGACGACGCCGCCGTGCTGCAGCCGCCGCCGGGCCAGCAGCTGGTGGTCACCGCCGACACCCTCAACGCCGGGGTGCATTTCCCCGCCGGCGCGCGCGCGGCCGACATCGGCTGGAAGGCGCTGGCGGTCAATCTCTCCGACCTGGCCTCGATGGGCGCGCGCCCGGCCTGGTGCACGCTCTCCCTGTCCCTGCCGCAGGCCGATCCGGCCTGGCTGGAGGGCTTCCTCGACGGGTTCCTGGAACTGGCCCGCGACCATGGCATTGCCCTGGTCGGTGGCGATACCACCCGCGGGCCGCTGTCGATCGCGGTGACCGCGATGGGCCTGGTCCAGGCCGGCACCGCGCTGCGCCGCGACGCGGCCCGGGTGGGCGACGAGGTCTGGGTCAGCGGCAGCCTGGGCGACGCCGCCGCGGCACTGGTCCTGGGCGGGCACGTGCCGGCGCCTGGCGGGGTCGTGCCGGTGGCCACGCCCGCCGACCGCGCCGCCCTGGAAGCGCGCCTGCACCGGCCCACCCCGCGGGTGGCGGCCGGCCATGTGCTGCGCAGCCTGGCCCATGCCTGCGTGGATGTCTCCGACGGCCTGCTCGCCGACCTGGGCCATGTCTGCGCGCGCAGCGGCGTGGGCGCGGAGCTGGAGCTGGCGCGGTTGCCGGCCTCGCCGGCGCTGGCGCGGGTGTTCGGCGAAGATGCCACCGCGCTGCAGGCCAGCGGCGGCGATGACTACGAGCTGTGCTTCACCGCCGCGCCCGAAGCGGCCGCGGCCATCGTCCAGGCCCTCGACGCGCTGGGCGTGGCCGCCACCCGGATCGGCCGGATCGTGGCCGGTGCCGGGGTGCGCGCGCTGGATGCGCAGCGACGGCCGTGGCAGCCGGCCCGCGCCGGCTACGTCCATTTCGACTGAGCTCAGCGCCCGCGCAGCGCCGCGGCCATGGCCTCCAGGGCCTGCTGCAGCAGCGGTCGCGGCATGGCCAGGTTCAGCCGCACATGGCCTTCGCCGCCGGGGCCGCACTCGGCGCCGTCGGTCAGCGCCACTCTGGCCTGGCGGCGGAAGAAGGCCTGGGGCGAGCCTTCCAGTCCCAGCGCGCGGCAGTCCAGCCAGGCCAGGTAGGTGCCTTGCGGCGGCAGGTAGCCCACCTCCGGCAGCTGCTCGGCCAGGAAGCTGCCGAGCAGTTCGCGGTTGCCTTCCAGGTAGGCCAGCACGTGCTGGCGCCAGGGCTCGCCCTGGCTCCAGGCGGCAGTGTGCGCGATCACCCCGGGGGTGGAGGTGGCGCCGCCGGCCAGGTGGCCGATCACCCGCCAGTGGGCCAGGTCCTCGGCGCGGGTGAACACCAGCTGCGCGCATTTGAGCCCGGCCAGGTTCCAGGCCTTGGACGCGGACACCGCGGTGATGGCCTGGCGCGCGGCCTGCTCGCTGACCGAGGCATAGGGCACGTGGCGCTGGCCGCTGAACACCAGCGGCGCGTGTATCTCGTCGGCAAACACGCGTGCGTCGTGGCGCGCCACCACCGCGGCGATGCCGGCCAGCTCCTGGCGGCTGAACACCTTGCCCAGCGGGTTGTAGGGATTGCACAGCAGCAGCATGCGCGCGCCGCCGGCCAGGGCCGCGTCCAGCGCGTCCTCGGGCAGGACCCAGGCGTCGGCGCCACGCTGCATCGGCACCGGCACCACCGGGTTGCCGAGCTGCTCCAGCAGCGGGATGAAGGGCATGTAGCAGGGCACCGGCAGCGCCACCGGGGCGCCGGCCGGCAGGTAGTAGCGCAGCGCCACCTCCAGCGCGGTGAGCACGTCGGGCACGGCGCGGATCGCGGTGGGGCTGATCTCCCAACCATGGTGCCGCGCCTGCCAGAGCGCGCAGGCCCGGGCCATGGCCTGCATGCGTTCGGCGGTCAGGTAGCCCAGCTGGCCGCCGGCCACGGCCGCGGCCAGGGCGTCGCGGATCGGCGTGGCGATGCCGAAATCCATCTCCGCCACGAAAGCGCCAATGCAGTCCGGGAAGGCGCGCCATTTCAGGCCGCCGCCGGCGCGCAGCTGGTCCAGGGTGATGGCGTCGAAATCGGGCGTGTCCAAACCGCTGCTCCGTGCTGGGGGAGGCCTATTGTCGGCCAGCCGCGCCGGGCGTGGCGGGCCGCGCTCAGGCCGGTGGCAGCACCTTGCCCGGGTTGAGGATGCCGTCCGGGTCCAGCGCCGCCTTGATCGCGCGCATCGCGGCCAGGGTCGCCGGGTCGAAGGCCCGGGCCATGTAGTCGCGCTTGGCCAGGCCGATGCCGTGCTCGCCCGAGAGCGTGCCGCCCAGTTCCAGCACCAGCTCGAACACCCTGGGCAGGGTGGCGAAGGCGCGCGCCGATTCGGCCGCGTCCTCCGGGTGGTACATGATGTTGACGTGCAGGTTGCCGTTGCCGGCGTGGCCGAAGACCACGATGGGCAGGCGCTGCTCGCGGGCCAGCGCCTCCACCCCGGCCACCAGGTCGGGGATGCGCGAGACCGGCACCACCACGTCCTCGTTGATCTTGCCCGGGGCGATGCTGCGCAGCGCCGGCGACAGCGCCTTGCGCGCGGCCCACAGACGGTCGCGCGCGGCGCCGTCGGTGGCCACGTCCATGTCCACCAGGCCTTCGCCCTCGGCGGCGCTGGCCAGCGCCTGCAGCGCCTCGGGCAGGCCCTCCGGCTCGCCATCGGCCTCCACCAGCAGCATGGCCCCGGCATCGGGCACCTGGCTGCCGTTGCGGCGGAGCAGGGCGATGGCGGCGGCGTCGATGAATTCCAGGGTGGCCGGTACCTGCGGCTGGCGCATCAGCCGCGCCACCGCGGCCGCGGCACAGCCGGCGTCGCGGTAGAACACGCGCAGCCCGGCCTGGGCCCGCGGCCGCGGCAGCAGGCGCAGGGTGGCCTCCACGATCAGCGCCAGGGTGCCCTCGCTGCCGACCAGCAGGTGGGTGAGGTCGTAGCCGGTGGCGTCCTTGGTCCAGGGGCCGCCGCAGCGGATCAGCTCGCCGGCACCGGTGACCGCGACCAGGCCGAGCACGTTGTCGCGGGTGGTGCCGTACTTCACCGCGCGCGGGCCACCGGCATTGCAGGCCAGGTTGCCGCCGATGCTGCAGCGCTCGGCGCTGGAGGGGTCGGGCGCCCAGAACAGGCCATGCGGCTGCAGCGCCTGCTGCAACTGCCCGTTGAGCACGCCCGGCTCGACCACCGCGCAGCGGTCGGCCGGGCGGATGTCCAGGATCCGGTCCATGCGCGCGAAGGAGACCACCACGCCGCCGGCAGAGGGCACGGCCGCGGCGGTGGTGCCGGTGCCGGCGCCGCGGGCCACGATTGGCACCCGGTGGGCGCGGCAGGCGCGGACGATGGCCTGCACCTGGGACCGGTCGGCGGGGATGGCCACCGCGTCGGGCAGGGCCCATTGCCGCGAGTCGTCCTCGCCATGGGCGCGGCGGGCGGCCTCGTCGGTGCGCCAGCCCTGCGGGCCGAGCAGGGCGGACAGCTCCGCGTCCAGCGCGGCGGGCAGTGCGGCGGTCATGGCGCGATTGTAGGACGCGGCGCGGCCTCAGGCCCCGTCCAGGCGGAAGGCGTCGCGCAGCCAGTGCAGCCGCGGCGCCTGCGGGTCGCCACTGGCCTGGACCAGGTCGAAGCGGCAGGGCAGGGAGGCGTACTGCGGGTGGGCCAGCAGGTAGGCCTGGGCGGCGCGCACCAGGCGCCGGCGCTTGCCCGCGTCCACCGAGGCCAGGGCGCCACCGAAGGCCTTGCTGGCGCGGTAGCGGACCTCGACGAAGACCAGCATCTGGCCCTGCCGCATCACCAGGTCCAGCTCGCCGCCGCGGCAGCCGGCATTGGCCGCCAGGGTGGCCAGCCCGGCCTGCTCCAGGAGGCGGCGCGCGGCCGCCTCGACCGCCGCGCCGCGCGCCCGCCGGTCGATCCGGTCGCCGCCCGTCCCTGGGTCGCGCGCCGGCATGTGGGCCTCAGCGGGTGACCGGTACCGGCTGGCCACCGCTGAAGGTGCCCCAGGCCGGCTGCCGGGCAATGCTGCCGAAGCCGTCCAGGCGCAGGTCGCCGGTGGCGCCGCGCAGCTCGCCATCGGCGCGGGTGGCCAGGCGTTCGAGATAGGCGCTGATCCGCCAGGCGTCGTAGCCGAAGGCGAACAGGCGCGCCGCCGCGCCGCGCGCGGTGGGCAGGCTGGCCGCGGCCAGGCTGGCCTGGGGCAGGCCGGTGGCGCCGCGCGAGCTCCAGGCCTCGGTCGGGTAGATGATGCCGTCCAGGACCGCGTCCTCTTCCGGCCTGCCGGTGCCGCTGAGCAGCTGCACGGTGGCCACGCGCAGGCGCGAGGACAGCCCGGCACGCGCCAGCTGTGGCGCCAGGGCGCGCGCCTGCGGGCCGCGCACGGCCAGGAACACCGCGTCGGCGGCGCCGGCCTGGGCCAGCTGCGCGGACACATCGCCCGGTCGCTCGCCGACGCTGATGCTGGCGGCGATGCTGCCGCCGCGTTCGCCAAAGCGGCTGCTGAAGGCCTCGGCGGCGCGGCGCGCGTTGTCGTCGGTGCCGGCGATCACCAGCACGTTGCGGCGCTCGCGCGCCCACAGGTAGTCGGCCGCGGCCAGGGCCTCGTCCTCGGGTGCCAGGGAGAACATCAACTGGCCGGGGGCGGGGGCGACGCTGGCGCGGTTCAGGGCCAGGCCGGGGACCGAGCCGGTGGATTCGCGGTATACCGCGGTGACCTCGTCGCGGCCCAGCGGACCGACCACGAAGTCGCTGCCCTCGGCCACCGCCTTGGCATAGGCCGCCACCGCGCCGGCCGGGGTGCCGGCGGTGTCGTAGAAGGCGATCTCCGGCCGCTGCCGGGTCTCGCCGTAATAACCGGCCAGCAGGCCGTCACGCACCGGCGCGGCGGCCTGGGTCATCTGCCCGGACAGCGGCAGCAGCACCGCCAGCCGGCGGGGCGGGCGGTAACCGTCGGCGTCGGCCGGCGCGCGCTGGCTGAAATCCCAGGCCTGGGCCTGGTCGAACGTGCGCGGCAGCGGCAGGCCGCGGCGCACCAGGGCGCGGCCGGCGAAGTTGTACAGCGGGTCGCCCGCGGGCAGGGCGCCGGCATGCGCGGCCAGGCTGCGGTCGTCCAGGGTCGAGAGCAGGCGCTCGATCGCGCGGCGGTTGTCCTCCTGGGCCTGGTCGGCCAGGTTGGCATCGGCGCGGGCGCGGGCCGAGGCGGCGCCCACCGCGTCACCGGCGGCTTCGCGCGCGGCGGCCTGGGCCAGCTGCCAGCGCGCGCGCAGGCGCGGCGGCAGCAGGCCGGGATCGCCGAGCAGGGCGGCCGCGGCGCTGCCGGCCTGGCCGTTGGCGACCGCGCGCTCGGCGAGGAACAGCGACAGGCGGGCGCGGCTGGCGCCCCCCACGCGGCGGGCATCGACCTGGGCGGCCAGGCTGCTGGCGCGGGTGTCGTCGCCGGCCTCGTGCCAGGCGAAGGCGGCGTCGGCCAGGGCGGCGTTGCGCGCGCCGCCCTTGCTGGCCTGGGCCAGGGCTTCCAGGCGCTGCGCGGCCTCGCGTGCCTGGCCCTGTTCCAGCTGGGCCAGGGCGGCGGCCTGCTCGCCATTGGTCGGGGTGCCGGGGACGCTGGCGCAGCCTGCGGCCAGCAGCATGGCCAGGCCCGGGGCCAGCCAGGGCAGTCGGGGGAAGGGCTTGGCCAGTTGCGCGTGCTTGGGCATATCCATCCGTTGGGGCCGGGCCTGCGAGGAAAGGGCTTAGGATTCTACCTTTACATGGAACCCCGCCTTCATGCCCGCCGCCACCCTGTACGTCGTCGCCACCCCCATCGGCAACCTGGGCGATCTTTCGCCCCGGGCCCAGCAGGTGCTGCGCGAGGTGGCGGCCATCTGCGCCGAGGACACCCGCCGCAGCGGCCAGCTGCTGGCGCACTTCGGCATCGGCACCCCGCTGCTGGCCCTGCACGAGCACAACGAACAGCAGATGGCCGAGCGCCTGGTGGCGCGCCTGCTGGGCGGCGAGTCGCTGGCCCTGGTCAGCGATGCCGGCACCCCGCTGGTCAGCGATCCCGGCTACCGCCTGGTGCGCGCGGCGCGCGAGGCGGGGATCAAGGTCAGCCCGGTGCCCGGCCCCTCGGCGCTGATCGCGGCCTTGAGCGTGGCCGGCCTGCCCAGTGACCGCTTCTGCTTCGAGGGCTTCCTGCCGGCCAGGCCCAGCGCCCGCCGCGAGCGCCTGGCGGCGCTGGCCGGCGAGCCGCGCACCCTGGTGTTCTACGAGTCCTCGCACCGGATCGGGGAATCCCTGGACGACCTGGTGGCGGCCTTTGGCGGGGAGCGCCCGGCGGCGCTGGCACGGGAGCTGACCAAGCTGTTCGAGACCGTGCTCGACGGCAGCCTGGCCTCGATCCGCGAGCGGGTGGCGGCCGACCCGGACCAGCGCAAGGGCGAGTTCGTGCTGGTGGTGCAGGGCGTGGGCGAGGATGCCGACGCGAGGCTGGCCGAAGGCCGCCGCGTCCACGCCATCCTGGCCCGGCAGCTGCCGCCCTCGGCCGCGGCCAGGCTCGCCGCCGAGATCACCGGCGCCCCGCGCAAGGCCCTGTACGGCGCCGGCGCAGGCGACTGAGCCGGGTCGGCCCCGTCCCGGCGCGAGCGGGGCCGGGCGCACCCGGTTACAGCCGGTTCATGGCCCGGGCGGGGCCGCCCTCCCGCCTTGGCGGTGGTCAAAGTTCCCTTGGCAAGGGGGCGCGGCAGCGCGCGGAGCGGCAGGCCATGGCTTGCGGCCCCGGGTTCGCGCGGCAAGGTTTTGCGGGCATTGGCCGCAGAAAGCCGTAGAATGCCCGCGGCGGAGTCGGCCAGACAGTCGCGTCATCCCACGCTTGCGCGGGATGCCGAGGAAAGTCCGGGCTCCACAGGGCACGGTGCCAGGTAACGCCTGGGCGGCGCGAGCCGACGGAAAGTGCAACAGAAAGATACCGCCAGCGGTCCGTCCCATCGCAAGGTGGGCGGATGCGGGCAAGGGTGAAATGGTGCGGTAAGAGCGCACCGCGAGCCTGGTAACAGGCCGGCACGGCAAACCCCACCGGGAGCAAGACCAAATAGGGACCTCATGACGCGGCCCGCGTCGGGTCCGGGTAGGTTGCTTGAGCGTCGCGGTGACGCGGCGCCTAGAGGAATGACTGTCCACGACAGAACCCGGCTTACCGGCCGGCTCCGCCCCTTTCGCCGAGCGTCGAGGCCCCCGTAGCGGGGGCGCGGTCGGCGGGCCGGCGCTGGCACGAGTGTGGACACTGCCAGCCTTGGGGGCATGGATGACAAATCTCGCCATGCCACCGGCCCGGGCGGATTCTGGGCCGCCGGGCAGGGGGCGGGCAAGCGGTCCGGGCGGGGTGCCGCCGCGGGACCGGATGTCTTCACAACGCCTAAGCCCGCTGTAACGGACTGAAAATTTTTACACACTCGGTCACGTTTTGTTCCGGAGCGCAGGCTCATTCTTCCGTCTTGTCCGGACTTTTCACGCGCTTTTGCTTTTCCTGGCGTGAAGGGGCCGGCGAGGATCGTTCACGCTTTCGTCCCGACCGCACGGCACGCGCGGGGCAGGCGGGTGCGCGAACCGCAGGGATGCTCCACTGATGCGGTAAGAAGTACGATGAACAAGGCAGTGCGGCGCGACCTGATCGCCCCCGAAGTCGTAGGACAGACGCTCAAGCGTCGTCGGCTTCGCGGAAAATTGACCCAGATGGACGTGATGGAAGCCGTCGGGGTCTCGCGGATGACGGTCAACAACTGGGAATCCGGCCGGGCCCTGCCATCGGCCTCGGCGCTGGCCGCCCTGGCCCAGCTGTTTGGCACCACCGTGGACGAGCTGCTGGGCCTGGATGCCGGTGCCGCCCATCCGGACATGATCGAGGGCACCCGCCCGCCGCGCTCGCGCGAGGAGTTCGTGACCCGGCTCCTGCCCAAGCTCAGCGACGAGGAACTGCTGGCCCTGGTCACCCTGCTCGAGAGCCTGGTGGCCCAGCACGGCAAGTCCGGGGACTGAGCCCCGGTTCCACCCCCCCGATTGCGCAGCTCCGGCCCCCGCCAGGGGGCCGGCGGCGCTGCCGCGTGGCCGGCTTTCCACACCCCCTTAACAAGTCCCGGGAAGTTTCGTTTCTCAAAATTTGAGACGAAACAGCGACTTGTGGAAAACCTTTGAACTTGTCTGTGAACATCTCCGCAAACCATTGACGGGACAGGCGATTTTTCCCCGTGAAGGTTGTTGACAACCCTGTTGGTGACCCCTAAGGTGGGCATTCGAGGGAAAACCGGGATTTTTGTGGTTTTCCGTGGTTGAATGACCTCCCAGCAGCCGGGCGCGGATACCAGCACAGTGTTCCAGGGCGAGACCGCCATCACCGTTGACGACAAGGGGCGCTTGGCCATCCCGACGGCCTACCGCGACCTGGTCGCGCGCGAGTGCGGCAACCGCCTGGTGATCACCTACAACCCGTTCGAGGCCGGCTCGCTCTACCTGTATCCGTACAAGGAGTGGGAGCGCGTGCGCGAGGCGGTCAACAAGCTGCCCAGCACCCGCTCCGCCCACCGCCAGCTGCAGCTGAAGCTGGTGGGTGCGGCCACCCCGGTGGAGCTGGACGGCAACGGCCGCATCTCCATCCCCGCCAGCCATCGCAGCGCGGTGGGGATCGAGAAGAAGGCGGTGCTGCTGGGCATGGGCGACAAGTTCGAACTCTGGAGCGAGCAGGCGCACCACGCCCAGATCCGGCAGACCCTGTCTGACGAGGATCTGAGCGAGCACATGCTCGACCTGAGGTTGTGATGGCCGGGGACCGGATGCGCCAGACGCAGGCCGGCCATCCAGCGGATCCGTCGGCGCCGGCTGCGCACCTGCCGGTGCTGTACGCGCAGGTGCTGGAGGGGCTGGCAGTGGTGCCGGACGGGCACTACCTGGACGGCACCTTCGGTCGTGGCGGTCATGCGCGCGGTGTGTTGGACCAACTCGGCCCGGGAGGCCGGCTGCTGCTGATGGACAAGGACCCTGAAGCGATTGCCGTGGCCGAAGCGCGCTTCGGCAGCGACCCGCGGGTGGCCATCCGCCGCGGCAGCTTCGCTTCGCTCGGGGAATGGGACCAGGCCCGCGACCTGGCCGGGATCCTGTTCGACCTGGGCGTGTCCTCGCCGCAGCTGGACGTGGCCGAGCGTGGCTTCTCCTTCGGCAAGGACGGTCCGCTGGACATGCGCATGGATCCCGAGTCCGGCCTGAGCGCCGCGCAGTGGCTGGCGCAGGCCGAGGAGGCCGACATCGCCAACGTGCTGTGGACCTATGGCGAGGAGAAGCAGAGCCGGCGCATCGCCCGGGCCATCGTCGCCCGCCGCCAGCAGCAGCCGCTGCAGCGCACCGCCGAGCTGGCCGAGCTGATCGCCGGGGTGGTCCCGCGCGGCAAGGACAAGAACCACCCGGCCACCCGCAGCTTCCAGGCCATCCGCATCCACATCAACCGCGAACTGGCCGACCTGGAAACCGGCCTGGACGCGGCCCTGGCCGCGCTGCGCCCCGGCGGGCGCCTGACCGTGATCAGCTTCCATTCCCTGGAAGACCGCATCGTCAAGCAGTTCATCGCCCGCCACGCCAAGGCCCCGCCGGCCAACCGCAGGCTGCCGGAAGTGCAGGGCTTCGTGCCCGCGCTGGCCCCGGTGGGCTGCGCCATCCGCGCCGACGAGGCCGAGCTGGCCGCCAACCCGCGCGCCCGCAGCGCGGTGCTGCGGGTGGCCGAGAAGCTGGACCCGCAGGGCAGGAGGGCCGCATGAGCCGGGTCCTGCTGGTCGCCCTGATCCTGGCCTGCGTGGGCAGCGCCATCGCGGTGATCTACGCCCGCTACAGCCACCGCCAGCTGTTCGTGGAGCTGACCCGGCTGGAGCGCGAGCGCGACGAGCTCAACATCGAATTCGGCCGGCTGCAGCTGGAGCAGGCCACCTGGGCCGAGGCCAACCGCATCGACCAGCTGGCCCAGCAGCGCATCGGGATGAAGTTCCCGGAAGTGGACGACATCGTAGTGGTGCGCCCATGAGCGAGCGCCGTCCGCCCCGCAACCGTTCCCGCGTCGGCGCCGGCCTGCCGCTGCGCATGGCCCTGGTGGCCACCGTGCTGGGCCTGTGCTCGGTGGCCCTGGTCGGCCGCGCCGCCTACGTGCAGCTGGTCAATGCCGAGTTCTACCAGCGCCAGGGCGAGGCGCGCTTCCTGCGCGAGCTGCCGATCCCGACCTCGCGCGGCATGATCACCGACCGCAACGGCGAGCCGGTGGCCGTGTCCACCCCGGTGGAGTCGGTGTGGGGCAACCCGCAGGAACTGCTGCGCCACCCCGACCGCCTGCCGGAGCTGGCCCGCGCCCTGGGCATGCCGCTGGACGAGCTGAGCTCGCGCCTGTCGCAGCGTTCGGACAAGGAGTTCTACTACCTCAAGCGCCGGATCAACCCCGACCAGGCCAAGGCGATCCTGGCCCTGAACATCCCCGGGGTGTTCTCCCAGCGCGAGTTCAAGCGCTTCTACCCGCAGGGCGAGGTGATGTCCCACGTGCTGGGCTTCACCAACGTCGACGACCGCGGCCAGGAGGGCCTGGAGCTGGCCTTCGACGAATGGCTGCGCGGCAAGCCCGGCAGCAAGCGCGTGATCCGTGACCGCCAGGGCCGGATCGTGGAGAACATCGACCTGGTCAAGACCGCCGAGCCGGGCAAGGACCTGACCCTGAGCATCGACCGCCGGATCCAGTTCCTGGCCCATCGCGAGCTGCGCGCGGCGCTGGAGCGGCACAAGGCCGCCAGCGGCTCGATGGTGGTGCTGGACGTGGCCACCGGCGAGGTCCTGGCCATGGTCAACCTGCCGGCGTTCAACCCCAACGCGGTCAGCGGCGGCAACCAGGACGCGCACCGCAACCGCGCCGTCACCGACCTGGTCGAGCCCGGCTCGACCATGAAGCCGATCACCGTGGCCGCCGCGCTCAACGCTGGCACCGCCACCCTCAACAGCAGGTTCGACACCAGCCCTGGCACCCTGGCCCTGGGCCGCTACACCATCCGCGACACCCACAACTACGGGGTGCTGGATGTCACCGGCATCATCCGCAAGAGCTCCAACATCGGTTCGGTGAAGCTGGCCGAGCCGCTGCCCAACCAGTACTTCTACGACTTCATCCGCGGCTTCGGCTACGGCTCCCCGCCCAAGAGCGGCTTTCCCGGCGAGGCCGCCGGCGTGCTGCCGCCGCCGGCGCGCTGGAGCGGCTCGAGCAAGGCCACCATCTCCTACGGCTACGGCCTGTCGGCCACCCCGCTGCAGATCGCCCAGGCCTATGCCGCGCTGGGCAACCACGGCCGCCTGATCACCCCGACCTTCGTCAAGGGCCAGATCAACGAGGCCCGCCAGGTGGTGCCGCCGCACATCGCCGACCAGGTGCTGAAGATGATGCAGACGGTGACCGAGCCGGGCGGCACCGCCACCCAGGCCGCGATCCTGGGCTACCACGTGGCCGGCAAGACCGGAACCGCGCGCCAGGCCGCCGCTGGCGGCTATTCGCGCCGCTACACCACCACCTTCGCCGGCCTGGTGCCGGCCACCAACCCGCGCTTCGCCGCGGTGGTGGTGATCAACGACCCGCAGGCCGGCTCCTACTATGCCGGCCTGGTCTCGGCGCCGGTGTTCCGCAGCGTGATGGAGGATGCGCTGCGGCTGATGGACGTGCCCCCGGACGATATCGAGACCTGGCTGGCCGCGCAGGCGGCCGGCGAGGCCAAGCGCCAGGCCGGGATCAAGCCGCTGCCGGCGCCGCTGGAGGAGGACTTCGACGACCTGGCGATCCCGCCGGCCATGTCCGCCACCGGAGGCAGCCCATGAGCCGTTCGATGCTGCTTTCGCGGCTGGTCCCGGAGATCGCGCCCGAGCGCGATCTTGCGCTGTCCGGGCTGGTGATGGACAGCCGCGAGGTGCGCCCGGGCCACGCCTTCGTGGCCATCGCCGGTTTCGGCAGCCACGGCCTGGCCCATGCCCGCCAGGCGCTGCAGGCCGGCGCGGCCGTGGTGCTGTACGAGCCGCCGGCTACGGCCGAATACCCGCCGCCGGAAGGCGCCATCGCCGTGGCCGGGCTGCGCTCGCGCCTGGGCGCGATGGCCGACCTGTTCCATGGCCATCCCTCGCGGGCGATGACCATGGTCGGCGTCACCGGCACCAACGGCAAGACCTCCACCGTGCAGCTGCTGGCCCAGGCCTGGCACCTGCGCGGCCTGCGCAGCGGCAGCATCGGCACCCTGGGCGCGGGCCTGTACGGGCAGGTCCAGCCGACCGGTTTCACCACCCCGCTGGTGCTGCGCATGCATGCCCTGCTGGGCCAGCTGCGCGACGCGGGCGCCCAGGCCGTCGCCATGGAGGTCAGCTCGCACGCGCTGGACCAGGGCCGGGTCGATGGCGTGCACTTCGACGTGGCGGTGTTCACCAACCTCACCCGCGACCACCTGGACTACCACGGCGACATGGCCAGCTATGGCGAGGCCAAGGCCAGGCTGTTCACCCGCCCGGGCCTGAAGGCGGCGGTGGTCAACCTGGACGATGGCTTCGGCCGGACCCTGCCGGCGCGGCTGGCGCCGGAAGTGGAACTGTTCGGGGTCAGCTCGCGCGGCGCCGCCGGCGCCCGCGTCCAGGCCCAGCGCGTGCAGCTGGACGGCCGCGGGATCGGCTTCGACCTGGTCGTCGATGGCCGCGCCCACCCGGTGCGTTCGCCGCTGCTGGGCCGCTTCAACGTGGACAACCTGCTGGTGGTGGCCGCCAGCCTGCTGGCCACCGGCGAGAGCGCGGCCCAGGTGGCGGTGCTGCTGGGCCAGCTGCGGCCGGTGGCCGGGCGCATGAACCGCCTCGGCGGCGAAGCCGGCCAGCCGCTGGTGGTGATCGACTACGCCCATACCCCCGACGCGCTGGAGCAGGCGCTGTCCAGCCTGCGCGCCCATGCCGGCGCGCGCCTGCTGTGCGTGTTCGGCTGTGGTGGCGACCGCGACCGCGGCAAGCGGCCGATGATGGCCGCCATCGCCCAGGCCGGCGCCGACGTGGTGGTCGTCACCGACGACAACCCGCGCAGCGAGGACGGCGACGCGATCGTGGCCGACATCCTGGCCGGCTTCAGCGACCGGGCCAGGGTGGCCGTGGAGCGCGACCGCGCCCGAGCCATCGCCCTGGCCATCGGCCAGGCCGGGCCGCAGGACGTGGTGCTGGTGGCCGGCAAGGGCCACGAGCCCTACCAGGAGATCAATGGCGTGCGTCATTCCTTCGACGACACCGCGGTGGCCGCCGCGGTCCTGGCCGCGCGCGCGGAGGTGGGGGCATGAACACCCTGCCGCTGTCGCTGATCGCGCACTGGGCCGGTGGCGAGCTCCACGGCGACGACGTGCCGGTGGACGCCATCACCCAGGACACCCGTGCCCTGGCCGCCGGCAGCCTGTACGTGGCCCTGCGCGGCGAGCGCTTCGACGGCCATGACTTCGCCGCCGACGCCCAGGCCCGCGGCGCGGCCGCGCTGCTGGTCGAGCGCCTGCTGCCGGTGGACCTGCCGCAGGTCGTGGTGGCCGACAGCGAGCGCGCCCTGGCCATGATCGCCGCCGGCATCCAGCGCGACCGCCGGGCGCGCGTGGTCGCCATCACCGGTAGCAACGGCAAGACCAGCGTCAAGACCCTCAGCCTGGCCGTGCTCGCGCGCGCCGGCCGCGCCTACGCCAACCCGGGCAACCGCAACAACGAGATCGGCCTGCCGCTGGCGGTGATCGACGCCCCCGAGGACGCGCAGTACGCGATCTACGAGATGGGCGCCGGCAAGCCCGGCGACATCGCCTACCTGACCGGGATCGCCCGCCCGCAGGTGGCCCTGGTCAACAACATCGCCGCCGCCCACCTGGAGCGGATGGGCAGCCTGGCCGGCGTGGCCGCCACCAAGGGCGCGATCTACGCCGCCCTGGGCGAGGGCGGGGTGGCGGTGGTCAATGCCGACGATGCCTTCGCCACTTGGTTCGAGCAGGAGGTGATCCGCGCCGCCGAAAGCGGCCGCCAGGTGCTGCGCTTCGGCCTGGAGGCCAGCGCCGAAGTGACCGCGCGCGACATCCACGCCGAGGGCGAGGGCAGCCGCTTCACCCTGGTCGCCCCCGGCGGCCAGGTCCAGGTGCAGCTGGCCCTGCCCGGGCGGCACAACGTCAGCAATGCGCTGGCCGCGGCCTGCATCGGCCTGGCCTGCGGCCTGGACCTGGGGCAGATCGCCGCCGGCCTGGCCGACGCGCGCCCGGTGGCCGGCCGCCAGGTGGCGCATGCGCTGCCGGGCAATGCCCTGCTGATCGACGACAGCTACAACGCCAACCCCGGCTCGGTGGCCGCCGCGATCGACGGCCTGGCCGCCTCCGGCGACGAGGCCTGGCTGGTGCTGGGCGACATGCGCGAGCTGGGCCCGGAGGCGCGCGCGCTGCACGCCGACGCCGGCGCCCGCGCGCGCGGCGCCGGCCTGGCCCGGCTGTACGCCCTGGGCGAGCTGAGCGCCGCCGCGGCCGCGGCCTTCGGCGAGCAGGGCCGTCATTTCAATACCCACCAGGAGCTGGCCCAGGCGCTGGCCGCCGACCTGCAGGCGCGTGCCGCCGCCGGCCAGGCGCCGCGGCTGCGGGTGCTGGTGAAAGGCTCGCGCGGCAGCGCGATGGACCGGATCGTGACCGCGCTGCTGGCGCATAAGGACCAAACCCATGTTGCTTGAACTGGCGCGCTGGCTGCAGGGGCTGGAGAACTTCTTCGGCCTGTTCGCCTACCTGACCTTCCGCGGCATCCTCGCCGCGCTCACCGCCCTGGGCCTGTCACTGTGGGTGGGGCCGGCGGTGATCCGCCGCCTGGGCCAGCTCAAGGGCGGCCAGCCGATCCGCCAGGACGGCCCGCAGTCGCACTTCTCCAAGGCCGGCACCCCGACCATGGGCGGCTCGATGATCCTCATCACCGTGCTGCTGTCGGTGCTGATGTGGGGCGACCTGCGCAACAAGTACGTGTGGACCGTGCTGCTGGTGATGCTGGCCTTCGGTGCGATCGGCTGGTACGACGACTGGATCAAGATCGTCAAGCGCGACCCGAACGGACTGAAATCGCGCTGGAAGTACCTGCTGCAGTCGATCTTCGGCATGGTCGCCGGCCTGTACCTGTACCTGTACGCCGACGTGCCGGCGGCCACCACCTTCTACGTGCCGTTCTTCAAGTCCATCGCCATGCCGCTGGCCGGCGTGTCGTTCGTGGCCATCGCCTATTTCTGGATCGTCGGCTTCTCCAACGCGGTCAACCTGACCGACGGCCTGGACGGCCTGGCGATCATGCCCACCGTGCTGGTGGCCTGCGCCCTGGGCGTGTTCGCCTACGCCTCCGGTCACGTGGTGTTCGCCAACTACCTGCAGATCCCGCAGGTGCCGGGCGCCGGCGAGCTGACCATCATCTGCGCGGCCATCGCCGGCGCCGGCCTGGGCTTCCTGTGGTTCAACACCTATCCGGCCATGGTCTTCATGGGCGACATCGGCGCCCTGGCCCTGGGCGCGGTGCTGGGCACCATCGCCGTGATCGTGCGCCAGGAGCTGGTGCTGGTGATCATGGGCGGCATCTTCGTCATCGAGACCCTGTCGGTGATGATCCAGGTGGCCAGCTTCAAGCTCACCGGCAAGCGGGTGTTCCGCATGGCCCCCATCCACCACCACTTCGAGCTCAAGGGCTGGCCGGAGCCGCGCGTGATCGTGCGCTTCTGGATCATCTCCGTGGTCCTGGTCCTGCTCGGCCTAGCGACGCTGAAGGTGCGTTGATGAACGACCTGTCCCGCCAGGCGACGCGACTTGAGGCCATCGGGGGCCGCTTCGACCCCTGGCTGCTGGGTGCCACCGTGGCCCTGGCCTGCCTGGGCGTGGTCATGGTGGCCTCGTCCTCGATCGCCATCGGCGAGAACCTGGGCGTGGGGCCGTTCCACTACCTGGTCCGCCACGTGCTGTTCGTCGGCGTGGGCATCGTCCTGGCCGCGCTGGTCATGCGCACCGAGCTCAAGGCGGTGGAGAAGCACAACCAGATGCTGCTGCTGGGCTGCTTCGTGCTGCTGCTGCTGCCCTGGCTGCCGGGCCTGGGCGTGACCGTCAACGGCGCCCGCCGCTGGGTCAACCTGCTGGTTTCGCGCTTCCAGGTGGTGGAGGCGGTCAAGGTCCTCTACATCGTCTGGCTGGCCAGCTACCTGGTGCGCTTCCGCGACGAGGTCAACGCCACCTGGCCGGCCATGCTCAAGCCACTGGGCGTGGCCGGCCTGCTGATCGTGATGCTGCTGGCGCAGCCGGACTTCGGTTCGGCCACCCTGCTGCTGGGCATCACCGCCGGCATGCTGGTGCTGGGCGGGGTCAACCTGCCGCGCATGACCATGCCGGTGATCGGCGCGCTGCCGCTGCTGGTGGCGCTGGTGGTGTTCGAGCCCTACCGCATGCGCCGGGTGACCTCGTTCCTGGACCCGTGGCAGGACCAGCTCGGCGCCGGCTACCAGCTGTCCAACGCGCTGATGGCCATCGGCCGCGGCGAGTGG